>Ga0187886_1003805_pt1 | contig 11132 bp, 8 predicted proteins | sample June2016WEW_20_1_FD_133001 | JGI IMG/M metagenome (GOLD analysis project Ga0187886, IMG submission 133001) | Peatland microbial communities from SPRUCE experiment site at the Marcell Experimental Forest, Minnesota, USA - June2016WEW_20_150 | ecosystem: Environmental > Terrestrial > Soil >...
CGGGCACATCTCCGAAGGCAGCGCGGAGAACTTCTTCATGGTGCGCGGGGGCGTGCTGGTCACCCCGCCGGTCACCGACAACATCCTGGAAGGCATCACCCGTCGGACAGTAATCCAATTGGCACGCGAGGAGTTGGGAATGACGGTTGTGGAACGCCCAATCGATCGGACGGAAGTCTACCTGGCGGAAGAGGCGTTCTTCTGTGGAACCGGCGTGCAGATTTGCGCCATTTCCAATGTCGATAAGCGGCCTGTTGCCGACGGCAAGATGGGCCCGTTTGTCGGTAAATTGCGCGACCTGTATTTCCGCATCGTCCGCGGGATGGAACCCAAGTTCCGCGCCTGGAATGTCCCGATCTATCCGGGTCCTTTAAAAGGTTGATCGAAAGACGCGCGTTGCCTTATTCTCGGCGATCCAGTCTTTTGCCGAAATCCGGACGGGGTGTGGTTTCCCCGGCCGGCCGTAGCCTGGTAAATTCCCGTTTGCTGCCCATTCCATGATGCTGCGTTTTCCGGTTGTTCGCGGCCGTTTGTTGATCGGACATCTTCTGCTGGCCGGCTTGTGCATTCTCCTCGGGGGAATCTCCATTTATCTCCTGCTGGCGTTTCCTTCCGGAATGCTTTCCGCCGCAGGGCTGACGATCCTGGCAGCCGTATCGATCCTGATCCCGGCGGCTGCGTATCGCATCTATCTGCTCCTGACCGCATATTATGGAATCACCCCGGCGGGGGCGTTGAATATCCGGTTTGGATCGCGGAGGGAAGTGATTCCGCTCGAGGAGATAGAGGAAATACGTTCCGGCGGAAGAATCTCCGACGCCCTGCGGAAAGCCGGTCCGGGTTGGCTGGAAACCTGGCAGGGACAAGCGGCTGCTGAAGGGGAGAAAACCGCGGAATGGATCGCCACCGACCGCGGACGATCATTGCTGCTGTTGATCTCGAAACACCGCCGATGGGCGATCTCCCCCTCGGATCCGGCCGGCTTCGCTCAGAAAGTGGCCGACCTTTCGGCTCGGGCAAGCCTCGAGAAGGTCGAGCCGATATCCTATCAACCCCCGCCATTCATTCTGGATATTCTAAAAACGAGATCCGCGCTTGCACCACTGATTGGCGGATGGATCCTTATCATTTCGCTCGGCGTTCTCTTATTGGCATTCCAATCGAGCTTGCCGCAGGATCAGCCGTTTCGATTCGTTCCTTCCGGCCTGCCGTCCAGCCCGGGAAATCCGACCAGGTTGCTGATTCTGCCCCTCCCCGGGGGAGCGGTGTGGCTCTTGAACGCGGTTCTGGGATGGCGGGCCTGGAGAACCGACCAGCGGCTGGCCGCCTATGCCCTTTGGATCACGGCATGCGCCGTGGGAGCGGGATTATGGGCTGCAACTATTTTTTTAATTCGGGCCGGGTAATCCACAATCTATCCAGTATTTCTCCACGAAAAAGACTTATTTTTCCAAAGGTTTATCCACAAAAAAGCAAGTTTTTTCTACAAAAATCGGCTGTTTTTCCCGGGTTTTCCACATTTTTTGGGCAGTTATCCACAACCGGAGATAGAGCAAATTGATCAATTTTGTAAGCAATATTAATAAGTATTATCGGAAATATAAACGAAAATAACTTCCAATCTAAAAATGAATATCGGTTTTCATTCCAAAAAACGGATTGAGTTCAATAATAATCAAATTGCATGTTGCAACGGTCAATCTTTTCGAATCGTCAAACGGTGAATTTGTTCGCCCACCCCGCCCCATTGGAATTTATACGGTTCGCTGCCGCGCATGAAATCGAACGTCTCCCGCCCCTGCTCGATGGCGCGCCGGACCAGTAAAGCCAGCAGGATCCAGCCGGGCGAGGAGGCGGCATATTGCGGATCCATACCGGAATTGTAGACCCAGATTCGGTTGCCGTAATCGAAGTTGAAAAATGCGGCAACGTTGCGCCCTTGCGTTTGCAGAAACGCAAGCTGGAGCATACCCGCCGCTTCCATCGATCGGGCGATGGACCGGAATTGATCGCGCATAGCCGGCGTGAGGAAACCGGCTTTATTTTTATCGGCTGCCATCAAGGAGAAAAATTCCTCCATCGCGCCGGCGTCGGCGAGTTTTAATTCCATCGGCTCTTCGGCACCCTCGCTGCGGCGCAGCTTGCGACGGATTTCATGGCGATCCTTTTTATCCAGCGCCGCGAGATATTCCTCCCAGGATTCCGGCAGGGCCAGAACGGGACAGATCTGGAGCGTTTCGCGGTCTACCTTCCACCCTCGGCGCCCGGCGTCGGCTTCCAATATGGATGCGGTGGGCGAGGCGGCGCGCAAATTAAAGAGATCCAATACGCGAAATTCCGAATCCGGCAGAGATCCGAGCGTGTCGAGCAAAGCCGTGCAAAAAGCGGAATGATGTTCGCCTTCTACGATCACATCCAGGTAGTCGGATATTTCCATGCTGCCGATAAAATACCATCGCATTTCCCCTTCGCGCGTGCTCTGAAAGAGCGGGGCGACCCCGCGCAGAACGCCGTCATCCCTCCAGGTGGCGATTCGAAGTTCCCCCGACGGCCATTCCCCGCCCCCGAGATGTTCCCACCAGGCGCGTTGAAATTCATACCGGAGGAAGGGGTAATTCGCCGCGCTGCGGGAGAGCAAGGCGTTCCATTCCGATTCCAGGCGGCTCCAGGTATCGATATCGCGGAGGAATTCGATCGTCATGTTCGTCTCCCGGGTGGATCCTGTTTCGCTTTCTCCCCCTTGCCGGGATTCGGCCAATCCGGAAAAGGGAAAACATACCGCACGATGCAGCGGGTTATTTTTCTTCCAGTTCCTCAATGCAATGCAGCGCGGCTGCGGCCGCATGGCGCTGACTCGGATGCCAATCGGCTTCACGGGACATGGCCTGCAAATGAAGTTTTACGGCCGCCCGTTCTTCAGCGTTCATCGTTTGCCAGGCGCGCAGGATCAGCGCAGTCTTTTCCGAAAGCAGGTGTTCCCACAGCTCTTCGGGTTCCATCGTTTTCCCGTTATCCATCTCCGCGGATTTCTCCCGGAAGTATAATCGAACCGGAAGGACCGCATGCATCTGATTCTTACCCACGATCAAGCCGATTTCGACGCGATGGCCTCCCTGCTGGCCGCCCGCCTGCTGGAGCCGTCTTCGCGCGCCGTGATCCCGCATCGGATAAACCGGAACGTGCGCGATTACCTGACGCTCTACGGCGAGGATCTTCCCCTGGACGCCATGGAGGATCTTCCGCGGGACCGGGTGGACCGGGTGACATTGGTCGATACGCAGACGATGCCGACGGTCCGCGGGGCGGGCGAGGCCACGCGCATCCACGTGGTAGACCACCACCCGCTGCACAAACCGCTTGCGCCGGGATGGACCTCCGCCATCGATATGGTGGGCGCGGCGACAACCCTGCTGGTCGAATCCCTGCAAACTCTTTCCAACCCGCTGACGGTGGAAGCGGCCACCCTGATGCTCCTGGGGATTTACGAGGATACAGGTTCGCTCTCCTACGCCGGAACCTCGCCGCGCGATGTCCGGGCGGCAGCCTGGCTTCTGGAGCAAAACGCCAGTCTGGCGCTCACGACGGAATTCCTCAACCGCCCACTGTCGACAGGGCAGCGCGAACTCTATAACCGGCTGCTGGAAAGCGTGGAGTCACTTGTTATCCAGGGGCAACGGATTGTGCTGGCGCAAGCAGTCGCTGACGCCGGCGTCGAAGAGATTTCCACCATAGCGCATAAATTACGGGACCTGTTCGAGCCCGATGGCCTGTTCGTTGTTGTGGATCTCGGCACGCATCTCCAGTTGGTGGCGCGTTCCGCCACCGACAATCTGGATGTTTCGGAAATCGCCGCGCGTTTCGGCGGTGGCGGGCATAACCGCGCCGCCGCCGCGCTGATCCGGGGCCGCACGCTCGACGATGTCCGCCGGGAACTCTTGGACGCGCTTCCCGCGAGCATCACTCCGCCGATGCAGGTGGCGCAAATTTATTCGCCGCGGCCCAAGGTCGTGGAAGCCGATCTGATCATCGCCGATGCCGCGGAGCGGATGGCCCGCTATGGGTACGAAGGTTTTCCGGTTGTGCGGGACGGCAAAGTTGTCGGATTGCTCACCCGCAGGGCGGTGGATCGGGCGCTGGCGCATGGCATGCAGCACGCCCAAGTGGAAAGCGTCATGGAAGGCGGATCGGTGACGGTTCAACTGGGAGATTCCGTGAGTCATTTGCAGCGGTTGATGGTGGATCGGGGATGGGGTCAAATCCCTGTGGTCTCCCCCGAAGGAGATCGCGTGGTGGGAATTGTCACCCGGACCGACCTGCTTAAGGCGCTCGCGCCGGGCCCTTCCGCGGGACGTCTCAATCTGAAGGACCGGCTCGAACATGGATTCCCCGCGTCGAGGCTCGCCCTGCTCCATGCGGTTGCCGCCGTGGCAGACCGGCAGCACATCCCCCTCTACTTGGTGGGCGGTGTGGTTCGCGATCTTCTACTGAAGATTCCTTCCTTTGATTTGGATCTGGTTGTGGAGGGCGACGCGATCGCGTTGGCGCGAGCCGTGGCCGACGAGTACGGCGGGCGCGTTCGCAGCCACGAACGCTTTGGAACCGCGAAGTGGCTTCTACGGGAGGTGGATCCAGCGGCTCTTGGTCTGCCTTCGGCTGGGGACGCTTCGATGCCGGAATCGCTGGATTTGGTCTCTGCCCGGGCCGAGTTCTATGCGCATCCATCGGCACTTCCGGAAGTGGAACGCGGCAACCTCAAGCTCGATCTGCACCGGCGCGATTTCACGATCAACACGCTCGCGCTTTCGCTCAATACGGCCCACTTCGGCGAAGTATATGACTATTGGGGAGGGTTGCGCGACCTGGAGGAAAAACAGATCCGGGTGATGCATTCGATTTCCTTCATTGATGATCCGACACGGATCCTGCGGGCCGTCCGCCTGGAGCAACGGTTGGGTTTCCGGATCGAACCGCGCACGCGCGATCTGATCGCCTTGGCGTTGCCGCTCCTCCACCGGGTGAGCGGCGATCGAATCCGACACGAATTGGAGGCGATCTTCGACGAGCCCACACCCGGAGATGCGCTTGGGCGCCTGCGGGAATTAAACGTCCTCGGTGGAATTTTTCCTGGGCTGGAATGGAGTTCATTGCACGCGGAGCACGTCGGTGCAGCACGCGCCTTTATCCCCGATCCGTTTTGGTCCCTTGCCTCCGACGGACGGAGCCTTCCTTCCCCGATGAATGCATGGCTCCTGGACCACCCGAAACCCGTGCTCGAAGGGGTCCTCGCGCGGCTGAACTTTCCCCGCCGTGATGCCGAACTGCTCTTGGTTGCGCGCCAGGCGCTCGATGCGCTCGATAGACTGGCGGGAGACGCACCTCCCAGCCGGATCGCCGGTGCGCTGGAAGACATCCCCGAACCGGCATTGGTGGGAGCATACGTCAATTCCACCGGCGTATCACGCGAGCGGCTAAACTATTACCTTGCCCGCTGGCGGACCATTCAACCTGAAACCGATGGTGAAACGCTGCGACGGCGCGGCCTTCCGCCCGGCCCGCGGTACGGGGAGATTCTTCGCGCCCTGCGAGCCGCGCGGCTCGACGGGCGGATTGAATCCGCCCAAGAGGAAACGCGGATGCTCGATGAGCTCCTTTCCGAAATGCCAGTCCGGGGGCCGGAAACTGGGAGTGGACCATGACGTCCGCACAGGATGGGATACAGATTCCGCAGCGGATTGCTGAAGGCGGAACGGCTGCAGAAAAAGAATTCATCGTCCGACGATTGGAAGAGCGGGATCTCCCGGCCTTGGAATGGAACGGTGAGTTCCTCCATTTCCGCAACCTGTTTCGTCAGGCGTTTGAGGATATGCGCATGGGAACAAGGCTGTTGCTGGTGATAGAACACCGGCCGAGCGGTGAAATCGTCGGCCAGATCTTCATCCAGTGGAACAGCAGCGATCCGCGCTTTGCCGACGGGCGGCGACGCGGTTATCTGTATTCCCTGCGGGTCAAACCCGCATTCCAAAGGCGCGGGTTGGGCACTCGGTTGATGGACGCAGCGGAAGAAATTTTACGGCAACGCGGAATGGATACGGCGTCGATCGGGGTGGAGAAAGACAACCGCGATGCGCGTTCCCTCTACGAACGGCAAGGTTATCGCATCATTGCGGAAGATCCCGGTTGCTGGTCCTATATCGACCACCTGGGGAAGCGCCAGGAGGTATCGGAACCTGCCTGGCTGATGGCGAAGAAGCTTTCATGAGGCTCTTGTCCGGCCGGGAGGTTCGGCGGGCAAAGTGAAATAGAACGTCGCGCCCTTTTCCACTTCGCTTTCCGCCCAGACCCTGCCGCCATGGCGGTGGATGATCCGCTGGACGGTCGCGAGACCGATTCCGTTCCCGGGGAATTCCTGGACCGTATGCAGTCGCTGGAAGGCATGAAAGAGTTTATCGGCGTGGTCCATGCTGAAGCCGGCGCCGTTATCGCGGATGAACAGAACGATCTCCCCTCCCGGAGTGGACGCGGTTCCCAGTTCGATCCGGGCCTGTTTGCGGCGGGAAGTAAATTTCCAGGCGTTCCCCAGTAAGTTCTCCAATACTGCATACATCAGGCGTTCGTCCCCCCGGGCTTGCAGTTTTTCCGGAAGAATGCATTCCACGGACCGGTCCGGTTCCATGCGGCGCAAATCCTCCAGGACCGTGCGGGCGATTGCGGTCAAATCGAGACTCTGGGGATGGATTTCGCCACGAGTCAGACGCGAAAGATTAAGCAGATCGTCGATGAGATGGCCCATTCGTTTACTGGCGGTACGGATACGCTGCAGATGATCCAACCCCTGATCGTCCAGGACGGCGGCGTAATCCTCCTGCAGGGCCTGACCGAACCCGTCGATGCTGCGCAGGGGCGCGCGCAGGTCGTGCGAAACGGAATAGGCGAAGGCCTCCAATTCCTTGTTCGCGGCTTCCAGTTGCGCCGTGCGTTCCTCCACCCGCCTCTCCAGCTCGGCATTCAACCGGTGGATTTCTTCTTCCGCTTTCTTCCGTTCGGTGATGTCGCGGACGACGTCCATGACGGCCATCTCGCCGTCCAAAACAAACGGGATGGCGGTCACTTCTACGTCCAGCGGCGATCCGTCGCTACGGATGAATTTCTCCTCTATGATCGGTAATTGTGATTTAGCTTCCGCCATCCTTGCCATGCGATCCCGCACCAGCGTCTGATACTCGGGATGGACAAAACTCATTATGCTTTTTCCTATAATCTCCGAGGGTCCGGATGCCCGGAAGGTGTGGATCGCCGTCTGATTGACAAAAACAACCCGGCCGTTTTGGTGGATAAAAATGCAATCAGGGAAGAATTCCACCAGCCGCCGGTACTTATCTTCGCTCTCGCGTAGGGCCGTCTCCGCTTTCCGCCGCCCGGAAACATCCCGAATTCCAAAAACTGCGCCTTCGAAAAGACCGGCGTGATCATAGAGCAACCGGGTCTCCGATTCGACCCACAAATAATCCCCATCCAGAGAGCGGAATCGAAATTCCTGCCGGATGGATGAAGATTTTTCTGCAAGAGCTTTTCCGACCTGGTCCAACAAGGAGTGAATATCATCGGGATGAACATATTTGAAAGCTGACTGCCTCTCCAGATCCTTCGGATCCCAACCGAACATTCTCCGGACAGAAGGGCTGGCATACACCAGGGTACGCCTGGCGTCAATGTGGCCGATCACATCCACCATATTACCGGTGACCATCTGCAGCAGGTTTTGTGAGGATTGCGCCCGCGCCAGAGTGGTTTGGAACCAGGATGCGCAAATCCAGGAGACGAATGCCAGAAACCCCATTCCCAGGACGGATAAATAATTGTAGGGAACCGCGCCGCCAATGCGAAAAAAAACCTCCGTATAAAGCAGGATTTGGATAACCAGCACGATAAAGGAAGCGGCCGGGGTCAGCAGGAAGGAAGAAGAGATGATTGGGATCGCAGAAATGACTAGTACGCTTTCGTATTCCGCACCCGGAACGGAAAGGAATAATGTTAGAGAGGTTATTCCCAGGAACAGGATCGAGGCAAGGCGGTTCCTGCCTGTCCGGTTTATCCACCACAATCCGCAGACCATCACAATACTAAAGGCATCGACCAAGACGAACAGTCGCGATTCCTCGGAGAAGGAGAGGAGCCAAAGGATCAGATTGATTACAAAAACAAGCAATAGAACGAACAGGCCGCCGAGAAGAAATAAAGTCAGCAGCTGTCCGCGCCAGCGTTCCGCCCGGTCGGATTGCCGGATTTCCATCCAATCGGATAGGAGGTGTTGCCATTTGGTTGTGGTCATGGATCTGCTCCGACGATGATGGCGATATCGGATCCTATGGCGTTCCCACATAATCATTCCGCCGGATAGGCAAAGGAAGGCATATTTCTGTTTTTTGGATTATCCGTCAAACCGTGGGGAGATGCAACCAAGCGCGCCGTTTGATTCACGATACAATAATATTAAGATTCGACCATGTTGGGTGCGATTTTAATTTTTTGCTCCACCCTGATGTACGGCGCTGTGCACAGCCTGCTCGCCAGCCTGCGCGTTAAAGCGGCCGCCCGAAAAATGTTTGGCCCTTCGGCTGACCATTGGTATCGTCTGGCGTTTAATTTCGTAGGCGGGATAACGTTAATCCCGGTGCTTGGGCTGCTGGCGGCGAATATCGGACCGGTACTGGTTGCCGTCCCGTGGCCCGGCTGGGCGATCCTGGTAGCGATAGAATTGGCCGCGTTAATGCCCATGGCGTATGCCTTCCAGCATTCCGAACCGGCTTTTTTTATGGGATTCGGACAATTGGGAAATGAGCCGTCCACGACGGGGTTGACCACTACCGGAGCCTATGGGATAGTGCGCCATCCGTTGTATTCAACCGGATTACTGATTATATGGTGTTTTCCCATTCTCACGACGGGTACGCTGGCGTTTGATGCTGCGATTACGTTGTATGTTCTCATCGGCAGCGAACTGGAAGAACGCCGTTTGATCGTCCAATTCGGTGAAGAGTATCTGCGCTACCGGAAAAAAGTCGCCAGGTTGATCCCGTTTCTTTTCTAAATTTACTTATTCCAATTTAAGAAGGTCTCTATTACTTTTAAATTAATTGCGAATTCGGGATCGCTGTTGGTGTTCAATTCCAAATTAATAGACGGTATTCCCTGTAAGTCAGCCCAATCGGTCATATCTCCCGTATATTGGCAGCCGGTATTCACCGGAGGATACCGGTAATTGGGTACCGCGGAATGAATGGCTTTCGCCAGGCGGATAGACTTCGGATCCGGCGGCTGGCCGGCGGGGAGAATTCCAAGCCCCGCGCTGTGATACGAGATGAGCCCGCTGAAATGATGGGCCAGGATAAAATCCCGGAGTGCGATCGTCTCGGGTTCCGAAAACGGATGCGGACCCCCGGTGACGGGTATGGGGGTACACCCATCCAAATTCCAATTGAGTTTCCAGTACGCGTCCCAGTTCCGATTCAAATCCACCCCGTTGTCGTTGACTCGCCCCCGCAAACTGTGCCCGCGCGCGTCACCGTCGGGGTTGAGGGAACGCACGATGTAAAGCGTCACCTGCGCTGGGACCTTTTCCGGATGAGCGGTAAGCGCTGCGATCAACTGGTCCGCCAATTCGATGGTGTTGTATTCTGATCCCCCGTGAATGCCGTGCACCGTCAGACGCTCCACGGGCCCGGTGCCGAAGCGATAAACCTCGATTGGGCGTCCGCCGACCGATGTGCCGATCACCACCGGGCCGGAAGCGTATGGAAGCGGGGTCTCGGTTGGAGTCAGGGTGACCGTCGGTGTCAACGAGGGAGTAAAGGTTTCCGTGGGAGTCGTCGTAATCGTTGCGGTCGGTGTGAAGGTGATTGTGAACGTGGAAGTGTAGGTGGGCGTAAAGATGGAGGTGGGCGTCCAGGTGGGGGTGGGCGTATCGGGAATGACGATAGCCAGAGCCGCCTTCGCCAGGCCGCTGCGGTACGCCAAAAAACCGAGGATGAGCACGGCGACCGTTCCCCAGACAACGATTGCCACTCGGGTCAGCAATTTGGTGTCGTTCACTCGGCCACTAGGGATTTTTCGATGGCTTCACGCAGAGTCCGGCAAGGGACGAGTTCGATATCCTTCGGCGGCGGATCCCCGGGGCGGACCGTGCGCGGAACGACTGCGCGCCGGAACCCCAAGGCGGAGGCTTCGCGCAGACGGGCGGCAGTCTGGCTTACCGCCCGCAATTCCCCCGAGAGTCCGATTTCACCGATAAGCACCAGGTCCGCCGACACCGGGCGATCCCGCGCTGCGGAAGCGATAGCGACGGCCATGGCGAGGTCCGCGGCGGGTTCGCTCACATGAAGGCCGCCGACGACGTTGACGAAGATATCCTCCTCGGAAACGCGTAATCCTGCCCGGCGAGTGAGCACCGCCGAGATTAAGAGCAGCCGATAAAGATCCACACCGTTGGGCGTGCGGCGTGGTGTTCCGTAAGCCGCCGGGCTGGTCAGACCCTGGAGCTCCACCAACAACGGCCGGGTTCCCTCCATGATCACAGCCACCGCCGACCCCGGCGATTGGGAGGCCCGCTCGGCCAGGAATGCTTCCGACGGATTGTGCACTTCCACCATACCGGTGCTGCGCATTTCAAACACTCCCACCTCGGAGGTTGCGCCGAAGCGGTTCTTCACTGCCCGCAACAGACGGTAACTTTGGAAGCGGTCGCCTTCCAGATAGAGCACGGTATCCACGATATGTTCGAGTACCCGCGGACCCGCAAGGGCTCCCTCTTTGGTTACGTGGCCGATGAGAAATACCGCCAAGCCGGATGATTTTGCCAGCGCCTGTAATCGGGAGGCGCATTCGCGCACCTGCGAGACGGAACCCGCGGAGGAAGTTAGTTCCGGCAGGTATGCCGTCTGAATGGAATCCACGATCAATATTCTGGGGGAAATCGATTGCACGTGTTGCAGGATGGCGTCCAGCCGCGTCTCGGTGACGAGGAATAGATCCTCCGGATATTGCCCCGGTTCGATCCGCCCCTTCCCCGCCGGATCCGCGCCTTCGGCCAACCGAATGGCGCGCATTTTCATCTGCCGTTCGGATTCTTCTCCGGA
>Ga0187886_1003806_pt1 | contig 11131 bp, 9 predicted proteins | sample June2016WEW_20_1_FD_133001 | JGI IMG/M metagenome (GOLD analysis project Ga0187886, IMG submission 133001) | Peatland microbial communities from SPRUCE experiment site at the Marcell Experimental Forest, Minnesota, USA - June2016WEW_20_150 | ecosystem: Environmental > Terrestrial > Soil >...
CTCAAAGGGAAGAGGGTAGTGACAACCACGACGACGAAGATATTGGAGCCCGCTTCAGGAGAAACGGTGTCTCTTTTTATTAATCTGGATGAGGAAGAGCTTAAACAATTTGTGCACAAACATCTGGATGAATATAAACATATTACCATCGCCAGAGAGAGGCTTGAATCAGGGAAGTTGAAAGGGGTTTCTTCAGATCTGGTGAATGACTTTTGGAGTTCAAATGAGATTGACTATATCATCATAGAGGCCGATGGTGCTGCAGGCCGTCCAGTCAAAGCCCCGAGAGAGGGAGAACCCGTCATTCCCTCGAGCACAACATTGGTCGTGGCAATTTTGGGTGTGGATGGAGTGGAGAGGGAGGTAAACGAAGAGAATGTGTTCCAGGTGGAGCGGGTTTCGAAATTAACAGGGATTCCTATAGGGGAAAAAATGACGGATGAGGCAATGGCAATTTTGATGACCCATCCAGAAGGCATTTTTAAGGGAACACCATCTTCGTCAAGGGTGATTGCCTTCCTCAATAAGGTGGACATCCCCAACGGAGTGGTAAAGGGAAAAGGCATAGCTCAAAAAATCATCGAGAGAAAACATCCACAGATCGAGAGGGTCGTTTTGGGTCAGTTAAAAAGTGAGTCGCCTGTGGTGGACGTGATATTTCCATAGAAAACGCTAAGCGCCATGCCTACCGACAGGCAGGCCATCTAAACATAGCGGTAGAGGGAGAAGGGGAGATGCCAATGAGATATCGAAAGAGATTTTTGGGTCTGGTCTTTTTATTCTTTGGTCTGGCCTGTGTTGCCTTTGCCGAGGATTACCATCTGCAATACTTTTTGTCGAAGACTTCATCTCAAGCAAACGAACTTTCTAAGAAAGAGAGAATAGAATTGTTGAATCGAATGGATGAAGTAATGGGACAAGTCCAACAGATTCATTTGAAATTGATTCAGTCCATTCAAACAGGGGAGATGGACATCCGGTATCAAGAGGGTAAGTTCTGGATGTCTAAACTGGAGGAGGATCAAAGGTCGATCGAAAATGTGAATCAACAACTCAAATTGCTAAAAGAGAAGCCAATGCATCTTGTTGCATCGATCAAACTTTACAAATCTCTGAAAGACCTTTCATCGAATTTCAATGCCTATAACAATATGCCTTCATTCTCTGCCCTTGTTGGGGATCTGGCACCTGAAATGGAGTTATGGGCTGATCCGGTCTTTTATAAACTTTATCTCCTACCCCTTGCGAATTTAAAAGATCCAGAAAAGGTTCCTCCCCCGAAGGAGAAGAAACCAATCCCAAAAGTGAAGAAGCCTTAAAAAAGAAAGGCTATTATGGAAAATTTACACCGTTAGGCCTAGTGTAGTGTCTCAATAAAGACTTTGCAATGGGTGTCATTCCGGGCTTGACTAAGCCTGCCCCGTACTTGATACGGGGGAATCCAATCTTTTAAGCTGGATTCCCTCCGGGCCAGGGGCCCTATGGATCGGCGGCTCGCTTTCGCGGGAATGACGGCTTACGGATTACTGTAAAGTATTGTTAGATACACCATACTAGGGGTGAGTAATGAAACAGAGTGTGACTGCTGGCATTCTAGATTTAAAGCGAGCGATGGCCAAGCCATCCGTGATTTTGGTCGCGGTCCTGGCCCTTACCTTCTACCTTCGCCTTCTTTACTTCGGACAATATATTGATGGAGATGTGGGAAGAGCCGGCTATTTGGGTTGGCGGATGGCTGAGGGTGAGGTGCTGATAGACATCGAAGGTCCGGGGAAGCCCCCCCTCTATTCCATGCTTTATGCCGTTTTCATTTGCCTTTTTGGTCCCTCTGTCATGGGACTGAAGATGTTTGGGGCGGTTTTTGTCCTCATGGCGGTCCTCGCGGTCTACTGGGTAGCGAATCAAGCCTATGGGGAAAAGGTGGGGCTCTTAGCGGCATTACTCTTTGGAGTCTTTTCGTCCGGACCAATGGTAGAAGGTGGGACGGTGAACCTGGAGACGGTCTTGCACTTTCCTTATATCCTTGCGATCGGCTTTTTCGTTAAAGCCTCGATGTCAGGACGACTGCGGTGGTACTTCCTTGCAGGCCTGTGTGCTGCATTGGCTACGCTCGTGAAACAGGTTGGTGGAGTACTCTTCTTTGTATTTCTCTGCTATGGAATCCAGGAGCGGTGGAGGAAGCCCCTCTCTTTTTCGACGAAACAGTGGCTTTACCCCGTTAGAAAACCCCGCCATTTATGGCGGGGATGGAGAAAAAAATGTTCTTTCCTTATTGAGGATGGGGTTCAAAGCCCAGCCCTTTCTAACGGGGTTTACCGTTATTTCCTGGTGGGAGTAGGGGCATTACTGCCGGTGATAGGTGTCATCAGTTTTTATCACTTTCACGGATATACCCTAAACCAGCTCTACGACTCTATGTTGGGAAGTAATTTAAGCTATATTCAGAGAGCACACGAGTTTACGAGTGTTCTGAGGTATTTTTCTTACAACATGCAAGTTTTCCTTCCAGAGAACGGTCTCCTCTGGGTCGGGACAGTCTTTGCTGCAGTCTATCTCGTCTGGCGGACTTGGCGGGGTAAAGAACAGACGGCCGATCGAATACTGCTTTGGTGGGCTTTCTGGTCCTTCGCGGTTCTTTGGCTCACTGGCACCTTCTACTGGCATTACTTTCTTCAGATCATTGCCCCTTTCTCCATATTGGCCGCTTATGGGATTGTAGCAACCTGGAAATTGGCAAAATTACTTTCTCCTTTGCCCCGGTCTTTGACACGAGGGGGGTGGACGATACTCGTCGTGGTCATGATTATGATTTTCATAAAAACCGACTATAAATATTTCTTTTTCTATACACCTGTAGAACAAACCCTGTTCCAACATAATTATTTAGAAGGCGTACCTGATGGGTATGGCGTATATAATGTCCTTCTGCAGCGGATTGCCTATTACATCCGTGACAACACGGATCCTACCGAGACAATCTATGTGTGGGGGATTGCCCCACAGATCTATTTTTTAGCGCAACGTAAAGCAGCAACCCGGTACATAAGCAATTCCAATATGAGCTTCCTTGTTACCAATAACTCCTTGAAGGCACTGAAGGCCTACGCCCCTACGGTGATGGAAGAAATTGGAAAATCTCATCCGGCCTATATCGTTGAAATATTCGGCATAGAATACTTCCCAGAACTTCAGACCTTTGTTCGAGATCAATACATGGTGGAGAGGAGTGTAGAACTTCCTGTGGGACCATACTACAAGATCCACCTTTACCGGAGACGCCATGATATTCAGTAGTCCCGAGAAATTGACTGCTTTTTCCTCTGGCCTCAGTGCCAGTCTCGATGGCGAACCAGTACCTCGCCCCTTTCGAAATATTGGGAGAAGTTGTTATAATAGAAATATTAAAAGTTTTTATAATTACTTGCGCTCAAGCGCTATTGACGCGTTTTGACCGCCGAAAAACCAAGGAGCAATTATAGAATACGACCAGCCAGGCGCCGGACATATTGCTGAAATCGAACCGGCGCAAGTGCGCAAGGCCCCGGGACAAAAAATAGAGGCTCTTCGCTAATTTATGCAATACCAAGTGGCGACGCTGCTTTTCATTATTACCCCGGATATGTTTTAAGAGCCAGAAGAAGAGCCGCGGCGGCGGCTTAGCGATGGCTAAGAGGTATAGCAATATGTTTGTAAACGTAGCGCGTGTATCCAGGTATGAGGTAGCATTAAAACGAATATCGTTTTCCGGATGATTTTCAAAATATTCCCAGAGCGCGGTTTTGGCGAAGGCCCGCAGGGAAAATATGGTAAGGGTAAACGGCCTTTTTAGCCCATAGATGAAGGCAAGCGACTCGCGTATATCGTCTCCGGTTTCCAGGGGGTTATCGGAAATGATATCGTACGCTGGGGGGATCATCCTGTATTTGCGAGCGGCCCTGGCAAGGATTTCGGCGGAGGCGATGATCCTTTCCTTAGTCGTAGCGCGGTTATAAAAATCAAGGATCTTTTTGCTGCCGCTTTGTATGCCCATCCTCCCCCGGTTCATGCCCGCCTCGGCCAGTAAAGCAATTTTATCTTCGGTGATGAAGTTTGGGTGCAACCCGAACACCACAAATGGAAGCCGTATCTCTTGCGCGTAACGCAAGGCGAACTCTTTCAGGTACTCAAAAGGCAGCGCGATGAAGTTGTCGTCATAGAAAACAACCGTGGAGATAAACGGATATGTCCGGCGAGCGGCCTTTAGCTCATCGATAATATAATCAACTGAAGGATACCGAAGCGCGCGATAGCCGGGATCGATCTTGAGAAAGCCGCTATTGGCGCAGTAGCTGCAAGAAAACGCGCATCCCATGGAAAGGATGGTCCGGTACGCGAACCCGTTATACATGATGTAGTCGCGTTCGCTGAAATCGCGAAAATTCCTTCGGCGGTAATCGAATATCTGACACTCCTGCCCATAGAATAGATGAGGGAACGAATTTAGCTGCTCCTGACTGCTTAAAGGAGCAGGAGGATTTTTTATAATCCCTGAGCCCATGCGGAACCACATACCCGGCGTCTGAGAATATTCCTTTCCGTCAGAAAAGGCGTGGTAAAACTTCCGGAAAGCTGTTTCTCCTTCCGAGATACAGATGGCATCGACCTGCTCAATCGCCTCCTGAGGATAAAGCATCGGGTGCGCCCCTCCCCACAGGATAAACGTCCGTCTGTTCTTTTTCTTGACGGCTGCCGCTATTTTTGAGACGTGATCCGTCGCGGGGCTCATTGAGGAAATACAGAGGAGATCGGCATCGCAAAGTCTGTCGGAAATCTTTTCATAATCGCCTGCGCAAAGAAGATACCGCGCGCCGGACGCAAGTTTTGAAGTTACTTCATACAGGTTGCCGGTCGGAACAAAGTAAACCTCCGAGCGGGGTTCGAGCTGTTTCCCAACCGCGGCCACCCTGCGCAAGCCAATGGATGTAATGCCATCTTCGACTGCGACAAACTTCAGTATGATAGGCCCTCCCTTAATGAGGATATTTGCCGGGGTCTTTCCGGAAAATGCTTTTTACGATATATTTCGGCCTCTGCTTGACCTCTTCGAATATCTTGCCTATATACTGCCCAAGCACGCTTATGCATAATAATTGGATCGAGCCCATAAATAAGACCAAGACGATGACCGTGGTAAACCCCTGCGGCGCGCCTGGCGAGAGGAGCCTTAATATTATCTGCACGATTATCCCTAATAGGGCGGTGAAAAATGTGAAAATAGAAAGCATTGCCATTAGCTCAAGGGGGACGTATGAAAAAGAGAAGATGCCTTTCGCCGCCCAATTGAAGAGTTTCAAGAAATTATTAGTGCTCCTGCCGAACATCCTTTCGGGCCGTATATACGGGATGCCGGTCTGGCTGAAGCCTACCCATGCGCGCAATCCGCGAAGGAATCTGTCCCTTTCCGGAAATTGCTTTAAATGGTCGACCACTTTCCTGTCCATCAAAGAAAAATCTCCGGCATCTACCGGGACTTTTACATAAGACATCTTATGAAATATCCGGTAAAACAGCCTGTAAGCGACTTCCATGATTAAAGGGACCTCCCGCTTGACGCGTATACCGTAAACAATATCAAAGCCCTCGTTCCATTTCTCGTAAAATTTTTCGATGATCTCCGGTGGGTCCTGAAGATCTCCGTCAAGCAAGACGATCGCGTCGCCCGTCGCGATGTCCATGCCGCTGGTAAAGGCCATCTGAGAGCTAAAATTCCGTGAATGGTTTACGGCGATGACATGGCCGTCCTGGTTGACCAGATCGGCCAGCACCTTTTCGGTATTGTCAGGGCTCCCGTCGTTCACAAAGATTATCTCGTAATCTACGCCGATCTTCCTGAACGTATCGGTAAGCCTTCGATACATATGAGGAACGGCTTGCTCATCGTTATAACAGGCGATAACAGCAGAGATCTTTTTCATATGGATCATGCCTCCTTACAACAGCAGCGCCTTTACCCCGTTAGAAAGTAGAAGACTTTCTAACGGGGTTTACTTTTTTAAGTTGATATAGTAAGGGACAGGGTTGTTTATCATCTCTTGAACCAAGCCGGGTATCTCCTCTTTTGTCTCAGGCCACCTTGAGCGTATATTTCCAAATATTTTCATTATCTCTTTATCCTCTTCGGCCCAGTGCGAAAAACCATCGTGAGAATAATCCCTGTTTCTTCCCGAGCCGACTAATTTAACCGGCACTTTTTCACGGTTAACATAGTTCCGTATGGTCTCAAATGGCCTGTAGAGCAAAAAAGGCGTTATCGAATAGACAAAAGGTATTTTACCTTCCAGCGCTAAGCCCACGCCTATCCCAACCATGGCCTGCTCTGCCGCGCCCGCGTTTACAAATCTCTCCGGGAAATCCATCTTTACCCGATCCCACATCTTATAACCCATGTCGCCCGTAACAACCCATATCCTGGCGTCTCCCCCCATCTTCTCATGCAATATGTCGGCAAAAGACCGGCGCATAATGATAGCTGGCATCTGCGGGTTCACTTTAGGATATCCTTTGCTGATTCGTAATCCTCACTGCCCATCACGTAATAATGGGCGTCCTGGCCTTTTAAAAACGGAAACTGCTCAACATCTGTCTTGGCGAAAATCAGCAATGGCCGGCTATCGGACCGCAAAACCAGCAGCCGCGATAATCCGTCCACGCTATGCCCGTCCGCGCTCTTCGCTTTATAGCCAAAACCATTGATCCTTTTTAAAAGCAACGGAAGGGAAACGGGGTTATACGCCCCCCAGCCGTTAGCGTTAACCACTATTTTTAAATTGCCGAGTTTTTGCTCAATGCCCACCCTAAAAGCCTCCCAGACGCTCCCCTCGGAGCATTCGCCATCCGATATAAGACAATAGACATTTTTATTCCTGTCCGCTAACGCCAACCCCAAGGCGATGGGCAGGCCCTGACCTAAACTCCCTGTGGACACATCTATTCCGATCTTTTGGTTTCTGTCAGGATGGATATGAAGGTTATTAATAAACGAAGGGGCCAATAAACCGCGCTCTTCCAAAACGACGTAAAGCGCTACGCCCGCATGGCCGCTCGATAAGACAAAACGCTCATCATCTTTTTTGGTCATGTAGACCGCATAAATTATATCAACAGCGCTCAGGCACGACCCAAGATGAGAAAGTTTCCTTTCGTAACTTATCTCGAGGATCCGGCGGCGCAGGCGCTTTTGTTCAACGGAAAGCTTCGCGATTTCCATGGTCATTTAAGCTTTTTTTTCGCTATTAAACATAGATTTCCAAGCTTTACTTTTATTTTTTGCTTCAATATTAAACGGACAACCTCCGACTTAAACCCCATTAGCTTCTTTTTGAATTGTTTGGGCGCAGGAAGCAGCCAAATGATATGTCTTAATGAAATGACGTTAGCCGGCGAATATACTTTAAGAAGCAAAAAATTATTTTTCTCAAAAATCTTTTTAATTGTCTCCTTGCTAAAAAAATACGTGTGCTCGATATCGATGATCGGGCTTTTCTCCTTCAGCAATCTCGCCTGCAGGCTTTCCGCATCATGATTAAATGCCAGTATAAACCCCCCGAACGATAATAGATTATAGCAAATTTTCAAGAAATCGTCAGGATCAGGTATATGGTCGAGCAATTGAAAAAAACAGATCAGGCTGAACCCGCCTGATTTAAAGGTGGCGGGCGCCAGGACATCCGATACTATTTTATCCCGGATGGTCTTATCGCTCTTCTCCACCGCGTCAAGGCTGGGCTCAACGCCGCAAACATCTTTATACCCCATATCATATAAGGACTTTAAGAGGAAGCCATTCCCGCATCCTATCTCCAGTATTTTAGCGTCCTTCGGTAATTTACGCAGGATTGGCCTTAGGACGGTCAAGTAGGTCATAGCCAAATTCTCGGCTTCCTCCTCATAGGTCAGCCTGCTTTTTCTATAAAGCTCGTAAATGTCCTGATCTTCAAGCACGGGGTTGGATCTTATCAGGCTGTCTTTATTGCACTTCACTATTTGATAATGACAGCGGTCCGGGATCCTCCTGGCGGAAAAAACATTTACGTTAAAATCAAATTCATTGAAATTTCTGCTATAGATAACCGTGTAATCCGCAAGCGAATTACAAATGGGGCATCTGGTATTAATTAATTTCATAAAATTTATCCGGGCCCATTAACAATACCCAGCAGTTGTATAAAAAAGGTTCCCAAAGGTAGTTGGGTGTGCTGGGAAACCTTTACAGCGGAACCTTTAAACGTTTCGCTACTTCGTCTCCAGGCACATTTCAAAAGTCACCTCGGGTGACATCGGATGTTACCCATAAAACATAATAAAGAACCGGTTGGTAAAGGTTGGGAAGCACACCCAACTGCCTTTTCAATGCAACATCTGGGAATACTTGCGTCAAATATATGTTACGGGACCTTTCCCATCTATCGCCTACCAGCCAGATCATACAATGAATGATTAGATTTAAACCATTCCCACATTAAGGAGAGGCCTTTTTCCAAGCTTACCTTCGGAGACCAGTTCAATGATTGCCTTGCCTTAGAAATATCGGCTACCCAGTGATGAGTGTCCCACGTCCTCGGCTTCATCTCTCCCCATTTAAAATCGGCGGTCTCGCCCGTTACCCTTACCGCTGCCTCAACCACATCCTTTATAGAAGATTGAATACCCGTTCCCACATTAAAAATTTCACCGGCAAATTGTTTTAACTGGTCTACCATCAAGCAGATGTCGACCACATCCTCGACGTAAATATGGTCGCGTGAAATCTTCGGCGAGACCAAGTTCATCTTTTCTTTAAAGTGGAGCGCCTTCATCAACGTCGGGATAAATCTTGTCGGCTCCTCATAAGGACCATACACGGAAAAAGGCCTTAACGTCACTATCGGCCTTTTTTCCTCCCGGGCGATATGAAAACACAGCAACGTCTGTGAAGATTTTGTAACGGCGTAGTAGCTGGCGGGCTCAAGCAGGTCCGCCTCTTTCATGGGAAGTTCTTTAAACCCATACTCGGAGGAGCTCCCGGTGTTCACGAAAAGTTCGTAATCAATATGCGCGGAGGCCTTAAGCAGATTCCATGTCCCTAAAATGTTTGTGTGTATTATTTTATCCGGCTCATTTTGGTAAGGATACGCACCATAAGTAGCAAGGTGATAGATGACGCGCGGCTTAACCTTATCCACTATTTTTGTAAGCTCTCCCGCGTCGGATAAATCGGACAGGTGGCATGTCACCCGGTCAAGCATTCCTTCTATGCGCCAGAGCTTGGCCCCTTTTCTAATAAGGATGTGGACTTCTTCGCCGTTAGCGATCAACCGGCGCATTATCCGGGATCCTATAAATCCTGTTGCCCCGGTAACCAGATATACTCTCTTATTAGACATATCTATTAAAATGGGTCTTCGTGTAATCGAGTGGGTACATTTATATCTCCTTGAGCATGCAGGTAAAGATTTTCAGTCGGAGATATTGCTCATCTTTCCCATCTCGTTATTATACAGGTTTCTTTAACCAAATGGAACTACCTTTTTCCCTTATTTCATGCTATCCTATGAGTATTCTGGGGCATAATTTTACCCACTCACTTTCACGATGAGCCATAATTTCAAAAAAAATGACTTATAGGAAGAAAGAATATTATGCAGGACATCTATTATGAAATTGTGAAAGCCCTTGAGAAGAAGGAAAAATTGGCTCTTGCCACCCTGATCACACGCGTGGGTTCTGCACCGAGAGCGGTGGGGGCGAAATATTTGGTCAAAGGAGACGGAACCTCTGTTGGCTCGATTGGAGGGGGATGTGTAGAGGCAGAAGTATGGCAAGAGGCAAAAGAAGTCATGATGAAGGGGAAGGGGAAGGTTCTTCATTTCAATCTGACTTCTGAGCAACTGGCAGAAGGTGGGCTCATCTGTGGTGGAAATATTGAAATCTTTTTGGAACCTCTGAAGGAAGAATTTTTTAACATCTATCAAGAAGTAGTGAAGATGAAACAGAAAGGGGGCTCAGCCATCCTGGCTACCCTGATCTCTGTGGATGATGCTTTTCCCAAAGAGGGAAATTCAAAGATGTTGATGAAGGCATCTGGAGAAAAGATTGGTTTTTTATTTGAAGGAGAGAAGGTTGAACAGAGGATTTTGGGAGAAGGTGATGCATTGTTGAGGGGGAATAGGCCAACGGTCATGGTTTTTGAATCGAAAGAAGAGAATTCCCCATGGAAAAAAATGGAGGTATTATTAGAGCCGATCTTTTCTGAACCCACTGTCTTCATCTTTGGGGCAGGGCACGTGTCTCAACAATTGGCTCCTCTTGCAAAGAAAGTCTCTTTTAAAGTGGTAGTTATCGATGACAGGGAGATGTTTGCTAATCGCGGGCGTTTTCCAGATGCAGATGAGGTGATTGTTTCAGAATTTGAGAAATGTTTTGATCAACTCAATATCGATGGGTCGAGCTATATTGTCATCGTCACCCGGGGTCATCTCTATGATGGCTTTGTATTGGAACAAGCCATCAAAACCAATGCCCGATATATTGGGATGATCGGTTCGAAGAAGAAGATCCATACCCTTTATCAAAATTTAATAAAGAAGGGAATTTACAAAGAGACCCTGGATCGAGTCTATGCACCCATTGGAATCGATATCAACTCTGAAACCCCTGAGGAGATCGCAGTCAGCATCGTGGCCCAGTTAATCAAGGTGAGAGGAGAACCGATGCCCCCCTCTTGATCCTCCAAGGTCATTTTCCGGCCAATGGTTGACAAAAATTGTACGCGGTGTGATTTAAATAGAGCTATTTCTGGTAAAATGATGTCCGAATGATGAATTAACTAATTAATTTTATTAGTTTTTTTGTAATGTAAAAATTTTTGGCGATCCTCTTCTGTTGGCATAGATATTGTATCCACTTAACATTATTCAAAAAAAGACTTGACAAAATATTGAGGTTTTGTAAAATGTATAAAAAATCTCATTACATCGAGAAAAGGAGGATATGAAAATGCTAAGGAATCAAAAAGGTTTTACATTGATTGAGTTGATTATTGTCATTGTGATTCTTGGAATTTTGGCGGCCGTGGCGATTCCAACATATATCGATTTGAAGACGGATGCAGCAA
>Ga0187886_1003807_pt1 | contig 11130 bp, 8 predicted proteins | sample June2016WEW_20_1_FD_133001 | JGI IMG/M metagenome (GOLD analysis project Ga0187886, IMG submission 133001) | Peatland microbial communities from SPRUCE experiment site at the Marcell Experimental Forest, Minnesota, USA - June2016WEW_20_150 | ecosystem: Environmental > Terrestrial > Soil >...
TGCTGCGGGAAATTCACCGGGCCATGGCCATTCCCGATGAAGATCTTCCGGTGTACCCCCGGGAAGCAAGGCCGGATTTGTCATCCCCTTTACGTCAAAGGGTCAAAGCACTAAAAAGCTGGCGGGATATGCGGGCAAAAAATTTAGGGATGGAGCCTGGAATCCTTTTGAATAACGCCCTGATCAACGGTTTCGCTTTGAAAAATCCCCGGTCGATAAAAGAGATGGAAGAGATTCCGGGCTTGAAAAAATGGCGGCAAAGTCATTTCGGCCGGGAGATTCTGGCTGCGCAAATAAGGAAGGAAAGAATGGGACCTTCCTGAAATGATGACTTTTCCTTTGGCCCTGAATCGGGGACGCCCTTTATTTTTACAGTTTACAGATAATAGAACTAGTGTTGTCTATTTAATGTCCGTCCGGAAACCCCCTCTCCCCTGGCGGGAGAGGGTCGGGGTGAGGGGGAGCAAAAAGGGGGAGGGGAAAAATTGAGTTTCCGGATGAAGACTATTTAACATACCAAGAAGATCATGAATTGACGGACCGGGGGCTTTGCATTCCATCATCGCCCGGCTGACATAAATGGCATCGTAAACCGTTACCCAATAGGCCCGCCCTACATCCACGGCTAAGGCCAATAAATGCTGGCTATATAACCCCCCTATTTTTTGGGGTGCTTGGCTTCGTAGATACGCCTTTTAACCTGGCCAATCTGCTGGGTGACAGGGATCTTCTTCGGGCAAACCTCCGTGCACTTCCATAGGGTCTGGCAACCCCAGGCTCCGTCTTTGTGATCCAAAAGGGCGATCCGTTCCCCAGAACCTTCATCCCGGGAATCGAAGAGATAGCGAAAGGCCCGCACGAGGGCGGCGGGCCCGACGTATTTCTCCGTTTCCTTTTTCTGGTTGATGGGGCAAGACGAAGTACAACACGCGCAGAGGATGCAACGGATGGACTCATCAAGTTTAGCTTGCTCCTCCGGAGACTGTATCCGTTCCTGCTCAGGTGGGGCAATTGTTGTGATCAAATATGGTTTGACAGAATTATATTTTTCAAAGAAGAGGTCGAGGTCGACCACCAGGTCCTTGATGACCTTAAAGACAGGCATGGGTTCAAGGAGAACTTCGTCTTTGAATTCTTTAACCAACTTTTGGCAGGGTAAGCCGCAGATGCCGTTGATCCTCATCCCATCCGATCCGCAGATTCCGTGCGCACAGGACATGCGGAAAGCCAATGTGGGGTCCTGCTCCCAGCGGATGCGGTTGAGACAATCGAGGAGTCGGTCTGTGGGCTGGGCATCGACCGCGAAAGTCTGGTAATAGGGTTTCTCATCCTTCTGCGGGTCAAAACGGAAAATCTTCAGTTTTAATTCCATCAGTAGATCCTCGCCGCGGGTTGGAATCGTGTGATCTTCACCGGTTTGTACCTTACCTCCGGCCCCCGGGGCGTTGGAAATATAAGGGTATGCTTCAGATAATTAGGGTCGTCTCGCGCCGGGAAATCATCCCGGAAGTGGGCGCCCCGGCTTTCCTTTCGATGAAAGGCACTCGTAAGAACCAATTCCGCCAAATCCAATTGATGACCCAGTTCGATGGCCTCCATCAAGGCGTAGTTGAAGACCTTCCCCTTATCTGCAACTCCAGCCTGTCCATAACGCTCTTTCAAGGTGTGAATTTCTTCGATTCCCTTCTTCAGCCCCTCTTCATTGCGAAAGACCGAACCATATCCCATCATCAAAGACTGCATCCTTTGGCGAAGGCTATCGATCTTCTCCTTTCCATTAGAGTTCCAAAATCTGGAGATCTTCGCCTCCACGGATTTCAGCGGATCGCCCGGAATCGACCGGTGATCATACTTACCAATATCTTCTTTCATGGCAAATCCGCTTCTTCTTCCGAAAACAATCAAATCGAGAAGCGAATTGCAGCCCAAACGGTTGGCCCCATGGACGGACACGCAAGCGCATTCCCCAGCGGCATACAACCCCCGGGTCATCGAACCCTTTTCGTCGGCTAACACCCTTCCATCCGTATCGGTAGGAATCCCCCCCATGATGTAATGGCATGTGGGTTGCACGGGGATCGGGTCATGAACTGGATCAACGCCCACGTAATTTCTCACAAAGGAGGTTATCTCCCATAGCTTTTCTAAAATTTTTTTCTCCCCCAAATGGGTCAGGTCGAGGTGGACGTAATCCTTTCCACCGATCCCCCTCCCCTCTCGAATCTCGGTTAGAATGGCCCGAGAAACTACATCCCTGGCTGCAAGGTCTTTTATGGTGGGGGCATATCTTTCCATAAACCGTTCTCCCTGGCGGTTCCGCAAAATGCCCCCCTCCCCTCTCGCAGCCTCACTTACCAGGATCCCCAAGGGGTAAAGTCCGGTGGGATGAAATTGGACGAATTCCATATCCTCCAGGGGAATTCCCGATTGGTAGGCCAGGTTGAACATTTCTCCGGTAGTCGCAAAACCATTCGAAGTGGTCTTGTAAATTTTTCCGGAGCCCCCTGTGGCCAGCAGGACCGCCTTCGCCCGCATAAGATGGAGATCTCCTGTGGCCAGATCATACGTCACTACCCCTAAACATCTTCCTTCGTCAAAGACAAGAGAGAGAACGTACTGCTCCGAATAAAATTTTACCCGATGGCGCAGGCATTGGTCGTAGAGGGTGTCGAGGACGACCCTTCCGGTGTGGTCAGCGGCGTAGCAGGCCCTTTTCACGGGCTTCTTACCATAATCCCGGGTATGGCCTCCGAAATTTCGCTGGGCAATCTTCCCTTCGGCGGTGCGGCTGAAGGGAACGCCCATATGTTCCAACTCATAAATCGCCCGGGGAGCATCCTTGACCATCGTCTCCACAGCATCCTGGTCGCTGAGATAATCACCCCCCTTGACGGTATCGAAGAGGTGCCACTCCCAATGGTCTTCTTCCTCGTTGCCGAGGGTCGCGGTGATCCCTCCTTGGGCAGTACCCGAATGAGAGCGAGTGGGGTAAACCTTGCTAATCACGGCCACGTCGGCCTGATCCGTGCATTCCACAGCTGCTCTTAGCCCGGCCAGTCCGGCTCCCACAATGACAATGTCATGCTGGGAAATCATGATAGCCGTCCTCTCCCTGGAGATGGATTTGCAGGCCTTTTCTGTTTCGCTGCCCTATTTTTATGATAAATACAATTTACGAAATTATTCAATTAATTTTTCGCAGCGAATTACTTCATTCGAGGACGGACTCTCGCGGCTTGATACTGGAAGAGAAAAAATGAGGGGAGCAATTTCCCCTTGTCACAGAGAAGGATGATCCCTCTTCTTTAACTCCTCAATCAAGAGGGGGACGATCTTTCTAAAATCCGCCAATGCGCCGAGGTCAGCGGATTGAAAGAGGGCCGCTTTGGGGTCGTTGTTGATGGCAATGATCACTTTGGCATCCTGGATTCCCACCACGTGCTGGATCACTCCAGAGATGCCGATTCCGATGTAGAGCTTGGGGCGAATGGTCTTGCCGCTTTGGCCGATCATCTGCTCCTCAGAGATCCAACCTTCATCCATAGGCGGACGTGTGCCCCCCACAGCTCCGTGCAAGATCTCCGCTAGGCGTTCCACCCATTTCCAATCTTCTGGATTTCCAATTCCAGCCCCGCCGGCCACGACCACCTCGGCCTCTTCAACGGTCTGAGCGGGCCTTCTCTCCCAATGGACATCAATGACCTTCTGCCTTAAATCTTCAGGTTTGATTTCAACCGGGACTCGCTCGATTGCTCCTTTTTTCTCCTGAGGTTCGCCCTTGCGGAAGACCCCGGGCCGCACCGTAGCCATTTGCGGGCGATGTTTCTGACAAAATATGGTGGCCATGACTTTTCCACCAAAGGCGGGGACGACCTGCATCAGCTCACCCCGATCACTGATATCCAAATTTGTACAATGGGCTGAGAGGCCTGTATTGACCCGCATGGCCGCGCGGGCAGCTAGATCCGATCCGAGAGAGGTCGCCGGCAGAAGAAAGATCTCGGGTCGTTTTTGAGGGATAAGATTGGCGATCACTCTTGTGTAAGGCAGAGTCAAGAATTTTTTCAGAGACGGATGATCGGCTAGCAAAACCCGGTCCGCCCCGTGAGCCCATAGCGTAGCGGTCAAGGACTCCACCCCATGCCCGAGCAGAAGGGCGCTTACTTCTGTCTTTCTCTTTTCCGCCAGGAGCTTAGCCAGGCTCAGAAGTTCAAGAGAGACTTCGGAAAGGCAGCCTTCTTCCTGCTCAGCAAAGACCCAGATGCCTTTCCACTCTTCGGTTCTTATGGGGCCCATGAGGTGTAGAGTGTTAAATGTTAAGTGTTGAGTGTTGAGTTTTATTCTTGCGCCTTACGCCTTGCGGTCTTTTTTATCCTAGCGCTTGCCGGATCTTGCGCATGAGCTCCTGGACGACTTCTTCCGGATCCCCGCTGACCATCTGCGCATGGCGCTTCATCTCGGGCAGAAAGACATCTCCGGTTTGGGTAGGAGATCCATTAAATCCGACATCGCCCGGCGAAATTCCTAAATCTTCAGCCGCCCAGATGATCAGCGGCTTGCTCTCGGCCTCGATGACTCCGAAGAGCGAAGTAAACCGCGGAGTATTGATCTCTCGGGTTACGGTAATCAGGCACGGGAGAGGGGTTTCAAGAATTCGGTATCCTAATTCTACGATGCTCTTCGTACACAGCCTCTCGCCTGCGATGTGTTCGACCGTCACCACCTGGTGGATATTCGGAACCCCTAGAAACTCGGCGAGCTGTGTGCCCACGTGCCCCGTGGACCCATCTAAGCTATAGCTTCCACAAAGGATGAGGTCGAAGCCGCCCAGCTTTCTTACCCCTTTCCCCAAAACGATCGAGGTAGCCCAGGTATCTGACCCCGCAAAGGCCCGGTCACTTAATAAGTAACCTTCGTCCGCGCCCATAGCCAGGGCTTCTATCAGGTTATCTTTGGCCGAAGGGGGCGCCATGGCCATGACCGCGACTTTTCCCCCATACTTTTCCTTGATCCGGAGTCCTTCTTCCAAAGCGCGCTTATCCAGCGGGCCCAGAACACTGGGAATCCCTTGCCTTTGCAGGGCTTTGGTCACCGGGTCTAACTCAATGCTATCCCAGCGTTTGGGGTCTGGGGCAGGTTTGAGGCAGACGATAATGTTCATAATTCGAAATTTTCGCCACAGAGAACACAGCGCGGCAGAGCCGCAACCAAAAGAAATCACCCCCTCCCTACCCTCCCCCTTCGAGGGGGAGGGAGAGGGTGGGGGGAAAAATTCTTAACAGTCAAAGTTTTAATTCCCTTCCATCCTGAAATTGCAAATTTCGTCTTTATCACCTCGGTGAACTCTGTGTTCTCTGTGGCTATGTTTTTTATTTAAAAGAAGTCAGGGCTTTGCGGGCCATGACGACGCGCTGAATCTCAGAGGTTCCCGCTGAAGCGATGAGGATCTCGGCATCCCGGTAGTAACGCTGAACCGGGTACTCCATCATATACCCGTAGCCGCCATGAATATCCACCGCCTTCCTAGCGCAACGCACCGCCGCTTCCGTGGCGTAAAACTTGGCCATGGCCATGTCTACATCGCAGCGGATTTTTTGATCCTTCATCCAGGCTGCCCGGTAGGAGAGTAACCGGCTGGTCTCTAAATCCATGTAGATGTCCGAAATCATCCATTGAATGGCCTGGTGCTGGCTGATGGGTTTGCCGCCCAGGACCCGTTCGTTGGCAAACTTAACCGATGCTTCCAGACAGGCGTTAACCACACCCAATCCACAGCCGGCCATCCCAGCCCGGCCTACTTCACTGATGGCGGCCATGGAAATGCGCAAACCATCTCCCTCATTCCCCAACAGGTTCTCCCGGGGGACCACGCAGTTCTCCATGACAATCTCACCTGTGTTGCAGCCATGGAGGCCGAATTTCTTCTCTTTCCGTCCGAGTTTGAACCCCGCGGATGACTTCTCCACGATGAAGGCGCTGAAACCCTTGGCTCCTTCTCCTGTCTTGGCCATTACCGTGATCGTGTCGGCTACGTGGCCGTGGGTGATGAAGCACTTTCTCCCGTTGAGAATGTAATGGTCCCCCTGAAGCTTGGCTGTGGTCTGTATCCCCGTGGGATCAGAGCCTCCCGTAGCTTCCGTGACGGCGATGGTAGAAAGTCTTTCTCCTTTGGCGAATGCCGGAAGGTATTTTTTCTTCTGGGCTTCATTTCCAAAATCGACAACCGGCACCGTCCCTAAGTGAAAAATCTGCAGGGCCATAGCCATGGCCGCGGAAACCCGTCCCACCTCTTCCAGCATAATCATACGCGCGAGGTTTCCGAAGGCCGTCCCGCCAAACTCCTTGGGGATGAGGATGCCCATGTATTGCTGCTTGGCCATCTCCCGGTACAGATCCCAGGGAACCTCGTCGGTCTCCTCCATTTGCTGCACCTTGGCGGCAATCGCTCCCTCGGCAAACTCCCGCACGCTTTTTCTCAATAAGTCTTGTTGGGGTGTGAACTGAAAATCCATTCTTTTCCTCCTTTGCAAAAAAGATTGAATAAGCGAGACTATTTGGGGTCTTCCCCCGACCTCCTCTCCGCATAGAGATGACAGGAAAGAATTCTTTATACCATTTTATTCCTCGGCCTGGCAAGCGCTCTTAAAACTTGCCCCCATTTCACTTTTAATTTCCGTTCATGAATTGGTATGATCTGCCAGGAACAGGGGGAGATAGGCTGAGCACAGGACACTCGGCGGGATGGAAGTGATTACTTTACGGGCCCCCCGGCGTCTGCCTGGCCAGGAACATCTATCCGTTAGGGAACGCGGGAGGACGGGAAGTCAAATGGACTGCTCCACCAGTTCGCTCAGATCGAAGACGGCCAGAGAATCCTCCAGGCCTTTCTCCTTGATTCCATCCCCTATCATCGTCAAGCAGTAAGGGCAGGCTGTCCCGACATATCTGGCTTTAGTTTGAGCAGCCTGCTCCGTGCGCATCTGATTTATACGTGTCCCAGTCTTCTCTTCCATCCACATCCGCCCGCCTCCGGCCCCGCAACAGAAGCTCCTCTCCCCATGTTTCTCCATCTCCACCAATTTCACGCCGGGAATGGCATGCAAGATTTGGCGGGGGGCTTCGAAGACACGATTGCCCCGTCCCAGGTAACAGGAATCGTGGTAGGTGATTACCTTATCCGCTGCTTTGGTGAGTTTCAACTTTCCGCTTTCCAGGGCATCGGCGATAAACTGCGTGTAGTGGATCACTTCGTAGTTTCCCCCAAACTGCGGATACTCGTTTTTCAGAGTATTGAGGCAGTGGGGGCACATGGTCAGAATTTTCTTGACCCCGTAATTCTTGAAGACTTCAATGTTTGCCTTCGCCAAGGTCTGGAAAAGATATTCGTTGCCGATCCGCCGGGCGGAATCCCCGCAACACCCCTCTTCCGTTCCCAGAACAGAAAAATCAACCCCGCAATGCTTTAAGATCTTAACGAGGGATTTGGCTACGCGCTTGTTCCGCTCATCGAAAGCCCCGGCACATCCCACAAAAAAGAGGAAGTCTCCACCGCTTTCTTCCGCCCTGGTCTTCAGCTCCAAGCCCTTGGCCCAATCGGCCCTAAGACCCAGGCCCACCCCCCAAGGGTTATTATTATTTTCCATATTGCGGAAGACGAGCTGAACTTCCGAAGGGAAGCGGCTCTCCATGAGCACAAGGTAGCGGCGCATTTCGATTAGCTTCTCCAGGGGAAGGATGAATACCGGGCAGTTCTCTTTACAAGCAAGACAGGCCATGCAGTCCCAGATGACCTGTTCCGGGATCACCTCTCCGATCATGGGTTTTTCGGGCGAAGCGATCTCACTGGCCCCTCCATTTCTCACCGCCTTCTTCGCTGCCATCAAAGCCGGGGCTCTTTCCAGCCAGTAGGTTTTCAAATCCTGAACGACTTTTTTCGGCGAAAGGGCTTTACCGGACAAATAGGCCGGGCATGTATCCTGGCACCGTCCGCAACGCGTGCAGGCATCCAGGTCCAGCAAATGCTTCCAGGTAAACTCGGGAATATCTCTTACTCCAAAGGTTTCCGCATTTTCCAAATCGAGGATCGGGGTCAGAGCCCCTTGAGGTTGAAGGGAGCGGAAAAATACATTTATGGGCGACAAGAACATATGCTTTAAATTGGAACGGCTGACGATGACATAAAGGAAGAAAAGAATGACGGGGACGACGTGGATCAGGACTCGATGCCACACCAAAAGTTCGTTTAAAGGTTTAGAAGGGGCGAGTAAAAAAAATCTTGACAACAGATAACTTATCGGTGCCCAGGAAACCCAACCAGGAGGAATTTCAACCCCAGCGGAAACAATGCGGTACCCCTTTATGAAATAGCCGGTCAGTATAATCATGAAACCCAAAATAAAAATTACATTGTTGTCGGGCTTCGTATCCAGCCGGGAAGGTTTGAACATATATCTGCGGACTACGGCCAGCCCTCCGCCAATAAGAACCAGAACCCCTGCGGCTTCCGAAACGAAAGAGGCGTAGAGAAAAATGGTCTGGGGGGGATTGGTCAGCCCAAAGGGGTACGAAAAAAGCCTCACGATTTTGCCCAGAAAAATTAGAAGGACTCCCCAAAATATCAAAAAATGCATCGTGCCGGGATATAACTCCTTCCAGAGGCGGAGGTTGGCAAAAGCAACGGCCAACGCCGTCTTGAGTCTGGTGACGATTTGGCCAGAATAATCTTCATCTTTTCCTAGATGCCAAAGTCGATAATGCTGCCACCAAAAACTTAAAATAAAAAGAGCAATAATCCCGATAAAAAGAACCAGGAAACCCAGGATGACGGGCAGGAAAACTTTTGTGATATAAACTTCCTGGCCCGCCCAAAAAGCCCGGTTTAAAAAAACGGAGTCGGGCTTTGGCGAAAGAAGGCTTAGGGGGGATATACGGGGATAAAACGCAATCAAATGGGAAGCAAGGAATACAAACATTAAACAATTATAAATCATGAGTACCAACTCTACAAATTTGCGGTATTTTTGGTCCAGGCCAAAATCAAATATGGCAATTTTCGCCGCTGCCAGCAGGGAGTAGACGATAATCATCAATAGAGCGAATTCCACAAATATGTCTATGGCTCTAAACATGATTTGTTCCTTGACCTTGGCTCAGGATTTTATGTCTCTTCCTAACGATCATTCCCTTGCTAAATTGCTTTTGGATCCGGAGTTCCTTCAGGACCCTCCTCGGCCGGTAATAATTGTAGGTATTTTAATCCCATGATAAAAAGAAATCCCATAAAGGCGAACATCCCAACAGAAATAACCGACTCCACGGGGGTCAAGGGGAAGAAACCGACAGCTCCGTATATACCCTCAATCTTCCCGGGAAAATAAGATAGCGGATAGGCCAATCCAGCAATTACCAGATAGAATCTTTCAAAAAAAACCCCGACTACGATCAGGATAGAAGCTGTAACGACCCCCTTGACTTTCTTCCCGAATCCAGGATGGAACAGAATGAAAAGCGGGATCACTTCCCCCAGAATAACTTGAAAGATCCAGAATAGCCCACTGAATGGACCCCCAAGCATAAAGGCGGAACCTGCATTATGCGGTATATACCCATGGATCAACTCGCCAACCCATATGAGCAAAAGGAGTCCACAAAGGAAGCCCGCCACCAATTTTCCCAAGGAGACAACTAATTCGTTTCTGGCTTGCCGTTGGGTAAATTTAAAAGTGACGACGATTACTACCACCAACAGAGCGAGACTGGAAGTCAAGGCTGCCATAATAAATTCAAAGGGTCGTAAGGATGAAAACCAAGGTTCTCGGGCAACAATCAGTCCGAATATTAATCCTGTGCCCCCATGCGTTAGCATGGCCCAGCAAAAAGCTACCATCCCCATTATTTTGCTGAGCCTTTCCCTGTCGGCAAACAACGTCATCAAGTAAATCGAAGCCGCTACGAAATAGCATGAATAAAAAATAGCATTCATGGCGAACATCGAAGTCATGTTATTTAAATAGAAAAACATGAAAAGCCGCCAGGCTTTCTCCGGCCTTCCGATATCGAGGGCGATGGAAAGCATGGCTCCAAAAATTAATACAATCGCCAGAAAAACAGCCATCCGGATTACGGGTTTCCACTCTTTTCTACCGAGGATATGAATCAGAAAGGCAAGAATGTGAAGACCGGCACTCAGCCCGATCAAATAAATAGCAATGATAATGGTCATCCCCCAAGGGATGACATTGCTCGTTCCCAGCGTCTGGTGGCCTTCGATGTAGCTGATCATAAAACCGATGAATCCCAAAAGCGTCAGGCCAGCAAGAATCGCTACCGAGATATAGAAACCGCGAGACTTACCTTCCATGCTTGTAAAAGTTAGACTCATCGCAAATTACCTCATTTCGGGAGATAGTACACTTTGGATTGGGTCCCCAACTCCTCGCGAAGTCTGAGCCATCCCCTGGATGATAACAACCGGGAAACTTCGCTATGGGTATCGTCTAAATCCCCGAAGAATCTGGCATTGGCGGGACATTCCTCGACACAGGCGGGTACCACCTCTTTTCCGATCTTTTTTCCCTCTCTTATCCCTTGATCGATTCGATGGAAACAGAAAGTGCACTTCTCCACGACCCCGTGGGTCCTGGAAGGAAACGGCCAGGGACCCCAAACGCTGCGGTCAGGGGGCAAATCCTGACGATGATAGGGCTTTTCTTCTTGTTCTTTGTAATTGAAACTTCTTGCCCCGTAGGGGCAGGCGACGATACAATATTTGCATCCGATGCATCTTCGGTAATCCTGCATGATAATTCCGTCTTCCCGACGATAGGTCGCCTTTGCCGGGCACACGGGCACGCAGGGGGCACGATCGCAATGCAAACAGGGCATGGGTATTAATTGAGTATTCACCCGAGGATATTTCCCGTTGGTCACTGCGATCACCTTGTTCCAATAAATCTCTCTTCGCAATTTTTGTTCTTCAGGTGAACCGTGCGGGACATCGTTCTCCACTTTGCATGCGACCGTACACGCCTGGCAGCCAACGCATTTATCCAAGTCAATCACCATTCCCCATCTGGGCACTTTATTCTTCCCTCCCTAGGCCTCGAAAACCTTTACCCGGGTGTTAAAAAA
>Ga0187886_1003808_pt1 | contig 11127 bp, 7 predicted proteins | sample June2016WEW_20_1_FD_133001 | JGI IMG/M metagenome (GOLD analysis project Ga0187886, IMG submission 133001) | Peatland microbial communities from SPRUCE experiment site at the Marcell Experimental Forest, Minnesota, USA - June2016WEW_20_150 | ecosystem: Environmental > Terrestrial > Soil >...
AGACGTTGAGGCGGGCCGTACGATGCGCCACGAGAGTCTCCTTCGGTTTCGAGCTTCGACAACCCGAACCCTGCGGGGAGACTCTCGTTTGTCAACAACGTGTGTGGGGACTACAGCTAGCCGGGATACGGGTCGCGGGTACACTTGAGCCGATCGGCAGCCATCCGGCCGCCGGTTGATGCGCGCGCCCGCTGCCGGCGCCGGACCGTTCGAGGCCCTCATGACCCGTCTGATGCTGCTCGACAGCAACGGCCTCATCTATCGCGGCTATCACGCCCTTCCGCCCCTCACGACGAGCAAGGGCGAGCTGGTCAATGCCGTCTTCGGGTTCTGCAGCATCCTCCTGCGCGGCATAGCGGACGTCCGGCCCGAGTACGTGGCCGCGTGCTTCGATCTCCCCGGCCCGACCTTCCGGCACGAGCAGTTCGCCGCGTACAAGGCCACTCGCGCGCCGATGCCGGACGACCTGCGCTCGCAGTTCCCGAAGGTCCGCGAAGTCGTCGCGGCGCTGCGCATCCCCGTCTACGAGATGGCCGGCTACGAGGCCGACGACGTGATCGGCACGATCACTCGCGACCTGGACGCCCGAGGCGTGGACACGACGGTCGTGACCGGCGACCTGGACATGCTCCAGATCGTGACCGAGCACACTCGCCTCATGACGACGCGGCAGGGTGTCGACGCGACGGTCTACTACGACCCGGCGAAGATCTGGGAGAGATTCGAGCTGCGGCCGGACCAGATGATCGACTACAAGGCCCTCAAGGGGGACCCGACCGACAACATCCCCGGCATCCCCGGGGTGGGGGAGAAGACCGCGGCCAGGCTAGTCGGGCAGTTCGGCTCGCTCGAAGGGATCTACGGCCGGCTCGACGAGGTCAAGCCGGACAAGCTGCGCGAGAAGCTCACGGAGGCGCGCGAGCAGGTCTTCGCGAGCCGCGAACTGGCCCGAATAGTCCGCGACCTGCCGATATCGCTCGACCTGGAGGCGGCCCGGCTGGCCGACTACGATCGCGCCGAGGTGGTCCGGCTCTTCCGCGAGTTCGAGTTCCGGACGCTGATCGACCGCCTGCCACCGCTCTCGGGCGAGTCGGCAGTGGATGCGGCCGAGGCGCTTCGGTCGGTGGCGGGCAGCGTGCCGGCGGCGCGGGTGGCGGGGGAGAGTGCGGCCCCCGCAGAATCGGGCCGGCGCCGCGATGAGCGGCGCTCCCTCGTGGGCGAGGGCGGCGATCTGCAGCTCACGATGGACTTCGAGTCGACGGGCCTGGCCGCCCCGGCTCCGGCGCCCGTTCCCGCTCGTCCGGGCGTTGCCTCCTCCGCCACGGCGGCGTCCGCCGGACCCGTCGATCTGGGCGAGGCGTTGCGAGCGGCCGTGGCGGACCCCACGCTCCTGGACCGCTTCGAAGCCACGGACGGGGATGCGGCGGAGGCGTCGGGCTGGCTCGCCGGTCGCGCCGAGATGGGCGTGGCCCTGCTGATGGACGACCCGCGGCCGCTGCGGGGCATGCCCCAGGCTCTGGCCCTGGCAGGGTCGGACGGGCGCGTGCTGGTGGCCGAGGGTCACGAGGCCGTGGGCTGGCTCGGCGATCTGCTCCTGGGGTCGGGGGCGCGGGTCGTTGGCCACGAGACCAAGCCACTCGTCGTGGCGAACATCGCCGGCGGCGCGACTCAACCTCTCCCCGTCGTCTTCGACACGCAGATCGCGGCCTACCTGCTGAACGCCTCGCTGCGCAGCCAGACCATCGCCGACGTCGCCCACGAGCGGCTGGACGTGACGCTGCCGCCCGCCGGAGACGTGCCGCCTGCCGTCCGGATCGGGCTCGACGCGCTGGCCGCGCTGGCGGTTCGGGAGCCGCTGGAGAAGGCGCTCGCGGATTCGGGCCTGGACCGCCTCTTCCGTGAGATCGAGCTGCCGCTCATCGGCGTTCTGGCGGAGATGGAGGTCGCCGGCGTGGCGATCGACCGCGAGGCGCTCTCCAAGCTCGACGTCGAATTCGGCGCCGAGATGGCCCGCCTGGAGGCCGAGATCTACGCCGACGTGGGCCACGAGTTCAACCTCGGTTCGCCCAAGCAGCTCGAGCAGATCCTCTTCTATGAGCTGAACCTGCCCAAGGGCAAGCGGACCAAGACCGGCTACTCGACCGACGCGTCGGTCCTCGAAGAGCTCAAGCCCGCCCACCCGATGATCGGCAAGCTGCTCGACTGGCGGCTCTACTCGAAGCTGCGCTCGACCTACATCGAGGCCCTGCCGGCGCTGGTCTCCGAGCGCGACGGCCGGCTGCACACGACTTTCCATCAGGCGGTGGCGGCCACCGGACGCCTCTCTTCGTCCGATCCGAACCTCCAGAACATCCCGATTCGTTCGGACCTGGGCCGCCGCATCCGCCGCGCCTTCGTGGCCGGTTCACCGGAGGTGACGCTCGTCGCGGCCGACTACTCGCAGATCGAGCTGCGCATCATCGCCCACGTCAGCGGTGATGAGCATCTCCGCGACGCCTTCGCCCGCGGTGCCGACATCCACCGCGAGACCGCTGCGCTGGTGCTCCACAAGGCCCCGGAGGACGTGACTCATGACGAGCGCTCGATGGCCAAGATGGTCAACTTCGGCCTCGCCTACGGCATGAGCGACTTTGGGCTTTCGTCGCGTGCGGGGATCTCGCGCGCCGAGGCGAAGGCGTTCATCGACAACTACTTCGCCACGTACAGCGGCATCAGCTACTACATGCTCCGCGTCAGGGAGCTGGCCCGGCAGCAGGGCTGGGTCTCGACTCTGCTGGGCCGGCGCCGCTTCATACCCGAGCTTCGCATGTCCAATCCGTCGCTCCGTGGCGCCGGAGAGCGGATGGCGATCAACATGCCGATCCAGGGCACGGCCGCCGACATCATCAAGATCGCGATGATCCGGCTGCACGAGCGACTGCGCGAGGCGGCGGTCGACGGGCGGCCGCTGAGAGCGCGGCTGCTGCTCCAGGTCCACGACGAGCTGGTGCTGGAGGTGCCTCGCGACGAGGTGGAGGCTGTCACCCCGATCCTGCGGGAGACGATGGAGGGGGCGCTCAAGCTGGACGTGCCGCTTACCGTGGACATCAAGGTCGGCGACGACTGGGAATCGATGCGGCCTCTGACGCGCGAGGACGCGGTCCTGGCCGAGCTGGGCGAGGTGCCGGCGGAGATCGGGGCGGGATAGTGGCGGCGGGGCGGTGGCGCGGGCCCCGAGCGGTGCGCGAGCCCGGAGCGGCGGAATACCGGTATACCAGCGGGGGTGGTACTACGTCGGGAATGCTGATCAGGCGGCGCGGAAGCCCGCCAGGCGGGATCAACTAAGCGGCAAGAGTCAGCCGAAACGGGCTAACAGACGGGCCCCCATCGCTGAGCTGGGCGTTGCGGCAGGGGATGGGACGCGGGAATCGTTCGCCCCGGCGGGATATCCGCCGCGTAGTACCTCCACCACTGGTACAGCGGAGAAACGCGGCGGAGAACGCGGTCCGCGGCGCATCGCGGCCGCACATCGCAGCCTCCGCCCACCCGGGCCCCGGCCCCACGCGACGTCTACCAGGGATACTCCCGGCACTCGATGCCGTGCCCCGCTACGCTCTAGGTATGCCGGAGCTACCCGAAGTCGAGACGATCGCCCGCGACCTGCGCGGCCTGGTGACTGGCGTGCGAATTGCCGGAGCCGCCTGCAACTGGCCGCCGACGTTGCGCAGCCACGAGCCGGCGGCCTTCGCGGCGGCGCTGGCCGGGCGCGAGATCCAGGGTGTGGGCCGGCGCGGGAAGCAGCTCCTGGTCTGGCTCGGGCCCAAGGCCCGGGCATCGAGAGCGGCCGTGGCATCGAGGGCGCCCGCACCGGCGGCGCCCGCTGCCGCCGCGGCAGTGCCCCCCGCGGCAGAGCCCGCGGTCCTGACGATCCATCTCAAGATGACCGGCCAGCTGTTCGTCGTGGAGGCGGGCACCCCGCAAGACCGCCACGTCCATCTCGTGCTAGGCCTGGCCGACGGCCGGGAGTTGCGCTTCCGCGACATGCGCAAGTTCGGGCGGATCGGGTTGTACCGGCGCGACGAGGCGACGGGCGAGCCGGCAGCTGGCGATGCCGACGGCGTCCTTGCCACGGGCGCCGAGCCGCTCTCCGACGACTTCACCGCGCGGCGGTTCGGCGAGCTGCTCGGCCGGCGCCGCGGCCGGCTGAAGACGTTGCTGATGAACCAGGACTTCCTGGCCGGCGTGGGCAACATCTACGCCGACGAGTCTCTCTGGCGGGCGCGGCTCCACCCGCTGCGCGACGCCCAGTCCCTCAAGCCGGACGACGGCCGCCGGCTCCACAAGGCCCTCCGCGACGTCCTGGGCGAGGCGGTCGAGAGGCGAGGCAGCTCGATCGACGACTACACTGCCCCCGAAGGCGACGGCTCGATGCAGGAGCACCTCGGGGTGTACCAGCGAGCCGGCGAGCCGTGCCTCCGCTGCGGCCGCCCGATCCGCCGGATCGTGGTGGGCGGCCGTTCGACGCATTTCTGCTCGTGGTGCCAGCGACTTCCGGGCGGCGCGCCGGGAAGGGCAGGGGGCGGCCGAACGCGTCGGGGTCCGCGCTGGACCGAACTCGATGGCGAGGGCGCGCTCGGCCGGACGAGGTCGGAGGAAGAGCGCGTTCGTCGCGCCGCGGCTACGCGCAAGGCGGCGGCGACGAGACGCGCGGCCGCACGGGCCGGCGGCGCCGTCGCCGTTCGGGTCGGAGGGCCGGCCTGATGTCGATCGTTCGCCTCGTCGGGGTGGCTCGCGAGGCCGGCGACTTCGTGATCCTGGATCACGTGGATGCGGCCGTCGCCGCGGCCGATCGAATCGGCCTCGTAGGACCCAACGGCGCCGGCAAGACGACTCTGCTCCGGCTGGTGGCGGGCCTCGACGAGCCCGACAAGGGCGAGGTCGTCCGGAAGCGTGGCCTGACTGTGGCAATGCTCCAGCAGGAGGCGCACGTCGACTCGAGCTTCATCGAGGCGCCAAGCTTGAGGCTGGCCGTTCGAGCGGGCGCCCGCCGGTTGGAGGAGCTGGAGCGAACCCTTCGCCGGCTCGAACGTGACGGCCGGGTGACCGAGCCCGAATACGAGACCCTCCAGCACGAGTTCGCGGTCAAGGACGGCTACGCGCTCGACCAGCGGGTCGAGGCGGCGCTCTCGGGGCTGGGCTTCGATCGCGATGAGTGGGACCGCCGGCCCACGAACCTCTCTGGCGGCGAACAAACCCGCGCGACGTTGGCCCGGCTCCTCCTCACCGACTCGGAACTGCTTCTCCTCGACGAGCCGACCAACCACCTCGATCTCGGGGCGCTGGAATGGCTGGAGGACAACCTGGGCCGGCGCCACGGCAGCCTGATCGTGGCCTCGCACGACCGCGCCTTCCTGGACGCCACGGTGACCCGCATCTGGGAGTTGCGCGACCGGCGGTTGACGCCGTTCCGCGGCAGCTACTCGGGCTATGCCCGTCAGCGCGAGGAACGCGACCTCCGCGCGGCCCAGGAGGCGGAGGACCGGGCCGGTCAGATCGCCCGCGAGCAGGCGCTGATCCAGCTCTACCGGCACCAGCGCAAGCACGGCAAGATGCACGAGCACGAGGCTCGTCTCGAGGCTCTGCAGCCGTTGGAGAAGCGCCGCTCCGACGCGAGGCTCCGGCTGCCGACCGAGGCCCTCGCGGGGGGAGCGCCCGCTCGCTCGTACGAATCGGTGGTCCGGGCGGAGGGGCTCGCCGTCGGCTACGGGTCCGGCGGCGCCAGGGAGGCACGTGGCGCCGGGGAGGCAAGTGGCGCCGCTCGGCCGGTACCCGTCGCCCGGGTCCCGTGGCTGGAGCTGCACCGCGGCGACCGCGTCGGCATAGTGGGCCCGAACGGCGCGGGCAAGACGACGCTCCTGCGCACGATCGCCGGGGAGCTGCACCCGCTGGATGGCGCGCTCGACATCGGCCGCAACGTCCAGCTGAGCTACCTCGCCCAGGTCCGCGACGCGCCGATCCCCGGTGCCACGGTCCTCGACGCCCTGCTGGACGAGCTGCCGCTCAGTGGGGGTGAGGCGCGCAGCCACCTGGCCCGCTTCCTCTTCCGCGGCGACGACGTCCAGAAGGAAGTCACTGCCCTCTCCGGCGGAGAACGATCCCGTCTGGAGCTGGCGCTCCTCTTCCTGTTGCCGGCAAACCTGCTCCTGCTCGACGAGCCGACGAACCATCTCGACATCCCGGCGCGCGAGGCTCTCGAGGCCTTCATGGCCGGCACGGACGCCACTCTCCTGATCGTCAGCCACGACCGGCGGCTCCTGGAGATGGTCTGCGATTCGCTCTGGGTCGTGGACGACGAGCTGGCCGTGCCGTTCGAAGGCGGGTATCGCGCCTGGCGGGCGGCGGTGGCGGACGGCTGGACGGTGACGGCTGCCGCCGAAAGGGAGGCGGGACGCCTTCGTGGCGGACGCGCCGGAGCCCCTGACGCACGGAGACCGGGGGGCACGGTCGAGGGCCCGGATCGCAAGGCCCCGGCGCGATCGAGCGGGGGAGCGGCTCCTTCTCCCGCCCCGGGCCCCGGCGCCGCAGCCACCCCGACCGTGACCGCGACCCGCGCCCATGCCGTCAAGCTGTCCAAGGACGCATACCGGCGTCGCAAGGTCCAGATAGACGAGGAGCTGGCCCGCCTCACCGCGCGCAAGCAGGAACTCGAGTCGGCCCTGCAGGATCCCGGCGTTCATGGCAACTTCGTGGAGTTGCGTCGCGTCACCGGCGAGCTTGCTACCGTGGACGCGGCCCTCGCCGCGACCGAAGAGGCGTGGCTGGAGCTGGAAGAGGCGGCACCATGACGGAACCCGGCGGCCCTCACCTTCGTCGCGGGAGTCTCGAGACGCGCTCCCCGCTGATCGGCCTGATCGGGCCAATCGGCTGCGGCAAGTCGACCGTGGCCCGCTGGCTGGCGGATCGCGGCGCCGCCGTGGTGGACGCGGACCGGCTGACGCGCGAGCTCATGTCGCCCGGCGCCCCGGTCACGGAAGCCGTCATCGCCCGTTTCGGCGCGGAGTACCGCCGCGGCGACGGCTCCCTCGATCGCGCCGCCCTCGGGCGCCTGGTGTTTGCCGATCCAGCATGCCTCGCCGATCTCGAGTCGATCGTCCATCCCGCCGTCGCGCGCGTGGCGCCGGACGCGATCCGGGCCGCCGATGCGACCGGACCGGTGGCCATCGTCCTCGAGGCGATCAAGCTGGTCGAGGTCGGCCACGCCGCCTGGTGCGACGAGATCTGGCTCGTCGTCTGCGATCCTGCCACTCAGCTGGCCCGCCTCACCGGCCGTGGCATGTCCGAGTCGGACGCTCGCCAGCGGATCGACACTCAGGCCATCTCGCTGCCGCTCTGGCGCTCGGCCGCCACTCGCGTCCTCTCTACGGATGGCACCTCGGAGGAAGTGGAGCAGGCCGTGGACGCCGCCCTGCGCGAGGCGCTCGCGGCGCACGCCGGCAGGGCTGAGCCGTCGTAGGGGGCCCAACCGAAGACCTGACGGGACGCGCGTAGAATCGGTTGATGACCGCGTCCCGATCATCGCGTCGTCGCTGGCTGGCCGTATGTGGGGCGGTCGCGCTCCTCATCGCCCTGGCTGGGACGGCGATGATCGGGGGATCGCCGCGGGCGAGCGGCGGCCCCACCTCACCCGGCGGCACCTACGTCGCCGTGGGCACGTCCGCAGGCCTGCCGCCAACGGAGTCCGGTGCCACGGCCTCTGCCACTGCCACCGCCACGGCCACCCTTCCGGACCCGACCGCCGGGCCGCCGATCGGCCCCACGTTCCGGCCGCTCGACCTCTTCGTGACGCCCAGCCCAGCGCCCGCCAGGGGCGCCCAGCCGACCGATCCCGCATATACGATCGATCCCCGCCGGACCATTCCCGTCCAGACGGTGGATTGGCTCACGGCCAAGGCCGCCGGGCGCGTCGCCCTGGTCTACGGCGAAGTCGTGCTCCTGGATCCGGGTGCCGACCCGTTCCTGATGCCGGCCACCGGCGAGGCCGTCCCCGCCGCCCGGACCCTGGACACGACCTGGACCCGCCAGGTGGTCGAGCCGCCCGGCTACGGCACCGACGAGAAGGGCAATCGATTCTCCGACCTCAACTACTGGAACCTGTGCAGCCCCGGCGCCACGACCGTAGCTCTCTTCTACTGGCAGGGGCTGACCGGCCATCCCGACGTGACCGGCACCGCCGGCTACTTCCTGGAGCCCTACGCAGCCGAAGGCGTCGACTGGCCCCATCCCGGCCCTACCGTGGCGCTGGCCGGTGACGGCTCTCGCCTGGGCACGTACTGGTCCGGCTCGGACTCGGTCAGCGGCTACACGGCCAACGGCCGCGGCTTCCTGATGTACCTGGCCACGCAGATCCAGCCGCCGCTGTGGCGGACGACCGGGATGGTGGTCTACGCCGGGAAGGACGGCACGCCGCTGTACCCGACCCGCGGCGGACCGAGGCCCAACATCATGACCGCGCTCAACTGGGAGGCCTCGGGCCGCAACCAGAGCGACTGGGTCCAGACCTGGTACACGTCGGTGATCAGGCCCGATCCGACCCTGGCTCGCGACCTCACGGTGGCCGTGACTCTCGACGTGGGCCGTGACGGAGTGCCGGTCATCGCCGCCGTGGACACATTCGACCTGCCGAACTGGCAGGACGGCCGGGCAACGCCGCACATCCGCCACGCGGTCGCGATCGTCGGCTACGACAACGCCGCGAACCCACCGACCTTCACCTACATCGACACCTGCGGACGCGGGTGCAACAACCGGGGCGGCAACCAGAACGGCGGGACCCACGTCATCTCGCAGTCGCAGATGGTCAAGGCCATACAGGACACGCTGGGCTCAGGGTTCGTCTGGTAGGGGCGGCAAGTGCTAACAAATGTCATGAGTTGACCCATAGCGTACATTTCTGTACGGTATGAGCGTACGCATGACACCACTATGAGCTGTTCAGACCTGGCCGACTCGTATCTGCGCCACCGCGTCGCCGTCGTCGACGTCGCCTCGGCCGAGTTTCGACGCGCCCGCGCCGAGGTACTCTCGCCCGGCTACTCGGTGGACGTGTGCCTCCGCAGGCTGGTCGCGGCCGGGCGTGTCCGGCGTATCGGCCGTGGTCTCTATCTCGTCATCGACCCCGTCCGGGAGACGCCGGCGATCGCCGTGGCGAGCGCGATCTTCGCCGAGACCCGACACTACGTCACCACGGACGCGGCCCTCGCCTACGAGGGCCTGATCGATCAGCCGGTCGCGACCATCACAGTCGTCCTGCCCCGGGCGCGCAGGCCGCTCTCGCTCGACTCGGCGACCACGCTGCGGCCGGTGACCCTCGACGAGGCTCGGCTGGTTGCCGCCGATGCGTTCGAAACCACCCTCGATGGCTTTCGGATCAGAGTCGCCGGGCGCGAGCAGGCCGTTGTCGATGCGCTGGCGGAGCCGCGATGGATGGTCCACGTCGACCTTCTGCCCGAAGTCCTCGCCGCCTTCTCCGACGACGAGATCGCACGGACCGCCGCCGGTGCCATGGCCCGAACCACCGCCGCCGCCCAACGCCTCGGCTACCTGCTCGAAGAAGCCGGCAAGGCACTGCCTCCGGCGCTCGCGAATCTTCGCCCAGTGCGGGCGGTCCGGCTCAGGCCGCAGCGCAGCGGCCGCGGGCCCTACTCAACCCGCTGGCGGGTGTATGGCTGAGCCGCGCGGACGCGAGGGTATCGCGGCCGCCTACCAGGCCGCCCGTTCTCGCGGTGACACCAGGGCGATGTGGCGGTCGCAGAATGAAGAGGCGTGCCTGGTCCTGCTCACGATCCTGGAGCGGCTGGCCGGCGATGCGTCCAGCTTCGTCCACGAGGTGGCCCTCAAGGGCGGCATCTTGATGGCAGGCGAGCTCCGCTCGCCTCGCGCATCAGCCGACATCGACGCGACGGCGGGACACCAGCGAAGGCTCGATCCGGATCGGGTGGTGGCCGATCTGCGGCGAGCAGGACGCGAGTTCGGCCTTCGGCTCGACGGTGAGCCCGACCGAACCGCCGGCGGGATGATCGTCCGCCTCCGTTTCGATTCGTTGACGGATGGAGGCGCCGCGAAACTCGAGATCAGCGTTCGCGAGGATCCGGTATTCGCCGTCCGCGACGCTCTATTCGACGTCAGCGACCTCGGGCTGGCGTCCTTCACACTGCCCGCCGTCGCCGAAGCGGAGCTCGTCGCCGAGAAGATCAGGGCGCTGGTCCAGCGAGCCCAGCCGCGCGACCTCTTCGACCTGCATCTGTATCTGGTGGAATCCGGGTGGCACTTCGATCCCGCTGCCCTGCGACAGGCCGTCGATGCGAAGCTGTCGATGACACGCCACAGGCGCTGGCGGTCCGAGCTGTGGAGGACGAACCTGGACGAGATAGAGGCGATCTGGGACACGACGATGCCCGCCTGGGTCGAGCCTGCCCGGCTGCCGTCCTTCACAATCGCGGTTGACGGAGTGGCCCGACGGATGCGGGCGCTGCGCCTGGACTGAAAGCGGAGGAGATCGATGACATCCGATCAACTCATCAGGCAGCACCGGACGGCGGACGCGACCGTCACCGTCCTGGCCGGCGGGGCGCCGCTGGCGAACCGGCAGGTCACCGTCGCCCAGCGCAGCCACAAGTTCCTGTTCGGCTGCATCGGCTTCGACATGATCCCGCTGGCGAACGGCGAGCGTGCGGTGCCGCAGTCGGGGGCAAGGGGCGGCGTGGGATCCTTGGGCGAAGCTCCGGCGGCCGATGCGGAGCGCCTGGCCGGGCTCTGGCTCGAGCTGTTCAACTTCGCCACGCTGCCCTTCTACTGGGGCCGCTTCGAGCCGGAGCGGGGTCATCCCGACACGGCCCGGCTGCGCAAGGCGGCCCAGTGGTTCGTCGACCGCGGTGTGCCGCTCAAGGGCCATCCCCTGTGCTGGCATACCAACCAGCCCGCCTGGCTCCTGCCTCTGTCGAACGGCGAGATCGAGGCGGCGCAGAGGGCCCGCATCCGGCGCGATGTGGCCGACTTCCGCGGCCTCGTCGACACCTGGGACGCCATCAACGAAGCCGTGATCATGCCGATCTTCGACAAGTACGACAACGGCCTGACCCGCATCTGCCT
>Ga0187886_1003809_pt1 | contig 11120 bp, 7 predicted proteins | sample June2016WEW_20_1_FD_133001 | JGI IMG/M metagenome (GOLD analysis project Ga0187886, IMG submission 133001) | Peatland microbial communities from SPRUCE experiment site at the Marcell Experimental Forest, Minnesota, USA - June2016WEW_20_150 | ecosystem: Environmental > Terrestrial > Soil >...
CTCTCAGACTCACTACAAAAAAATACAATGTGACTGTTTATGAAAAATCAGAATATATTGGAGGCCATCTTTACCATTTGCTTCCGCCTGAAATATTTCTGAGGGATATCGAACAGCAATTCATGCACGAGAAATATACTCTTCTCCTCAACACTGAAATTTCCAATTTAAATGATTTAAGTTTTGATGCCATTTATGTTGCAACCGGAAAAGGAGGCACTGATTTCGGCCTGGCTTATGTCAGAGAAGGTATTTTTTCAGGTGGCTCACTCTCAGGTGCCGACAGCATGCATGCTATAGCCGAGGGTTTGAATACCGCAGGAGCTATTGAAAGATATCTAAAGACCGGCATAATGAACCGGCCGGAAGAGAGCTGCGGCACGAAACTTCCCATTGAAGCAATAAGAATCACTCCGGGCGAAACTGTACTTCCGGGAGATGGCAAGTCCTATACGCGGGACGAAGCAGGCGCAGAAGCAAAACGTTGTCTCAGGTGCGCCTGCGATGCCTGTATCCGTTACTCCCCACTAATGAACTATTTCAGGAAATTCCCCAGGCGGATAGCCGAGGAGGTGGAGATTACAATACACCCTGGCACACTGGATGGGAACGGAACAGTCGCCACAAGGCTAATCTCCACCTGTAATCATTGCGGTCTGTGTAAAGAGGTCTGCCCTGAAAATATTGATGTAGGTGAATTTCTTCTTCAAAGTCACCGGAGAATGCACGAAAAAGGTGCAATGCCCTGGGCTTTTCACGACTTTTACCTAAGGGAAATGGAGTTTTCAAATGGTGAAGCTGCTCTCTCAAAGTTACCTCACGGATATGATAAAAGCCGGTATGTTTTTTTCCCCGGATGTCAGTTGGGTGCTTCAGATCCGCGATATGTAACCCGTAGTTATCAGTTTTTGATTGAGCACTTCCCCGACACGGCTCTTATGCTAAGTTGTTGTGGCGCGCCTGCTGACTGGGCGGGTGATGAAGCGGTTCATGATAAAACACTTGCTAAGATCAGGGCTGAATGGATTAATTTTGGTAAGCCAAAGGCAATCTTTGCCTGTCCTATGTGTAAACAAATGTTTCAGAAGTATTTGCCTGAGATTGAGGGTAAATTCCTGTACAATTTAATTGATGAAGAAGGGATTGTCCCGATCAAATATTTCAAAGAGGAAACTGCTTCGGTATTCGACCCTTGCGCAAGTCGTTATGAACCGGACCTTCAGCTCACTATTCGCCATTTTGCAGCCAAAGCCGGGTTTAATCTTGAGCCACTGCCCATGGAAGGAAAACTTGCTGAATGTTGCAGCTTCGGCGGGCAAGTAGCGGTTACATATCCGCCTTATGCGAGTAATATAGTGAAAACAAGAATTGAACAAAACGATAAACCTTACATCACCTATTGCGTAAACTGCCGGGATATCTTTGCTGCGGCAAAGAAGCGAACCTGGCATATACTTGATATACTATTTGATTTTGGAAATGAAAAACGTGTACCGCCTTCAGTTTCGGAGCGAAGGAATAATCGTTTGCGACTTAAACATCAGGTTTTAAAAGAGTTTTGGAAGGAGACAAGCAAAATGGAAAAACCAGCAAAAGAACTTTTTATTTCCGGGGAACTTAAGAAAAAACTGAATAAAGAATTGATTTTAGAAACAGATATTTATACCGTAATTAAAAATTGTGAGCAAAGCGGGAAAAAGCTGTTTGATCCTGACGCAGGAACATTCTCGGGACATATGCAAATCGGGAAAATGACATACTGGGTTGAATATCGAGTAAGAAAGGATTCCGGATATGAGCTTATAAATGCATATAGCCACCGTATGAAAATAGAGGAGGTATAAAATGCCGAAAAAAAAGAAACTGATGTGCTTCAAATGCCAGAAAGAACTGGAGCTTAAAAAAACTGATTTCACTTATCTCGGACACAGTTTTTTCACCGAGGTACCAAGATGCCCGGAATGCGGGTTGGTATATATCCCTGAGGAACTGGTGAAGGGACGCATATCCGAAGTTGAGATGCAACTTGAGGACAAATAGCATGGATGACTGCAGGGTCCTTTATAAAACATGGAGCATCTGTCCTGTCTGCATGAAGCGGCTTCCTGCAGAGCGCGTACAAATAGGTGCTGAAGTGTTCCTGAGAAAAACCTGTAAAGAACATGGTACTTTTAAAAGTATTATCTGGCGCGGACTATCCGATATAAATAAATGGGTGGACGGTTCAGACAGTCTTGCTCTAGATGATCCTCTCTGCCCCGACGGCTGCGGTCTGTGCTCAGATCATCTTCAGAAAACTTGCTGTGTACTTCTCAACGTAACCAGTCGCTGTAATCTTAACTGCCGCTTCTGTTTTGCAGATAAGGGCGGCAGCCAGGATGAACCATCATTTGAAGAGATTCGGGAATCGCTTTTTAACCTGACAGAAAAAGGCAAAACCCTGGTGCAGATAAGTGGCGGTGAACCAACTATGCGTGATGACCTTCCTGAAATCATCAAAGCTGCGAAGAAAGCGGACTCAAAGTATGTGCAACTCAACACCAATGGCATCCGTTTAGGAGAAAATAAAAAATATGTAAGAAAACTTGCCGAAGCCGGACTTTCATTCGTATTCATGCAATTTGATGGTACTGATGATACAATATACAAGAACTTACGTGGCAGACCGCTCTTAAAAATAAAACAGAAAACAATAAAAAATTGTTCAGAGTATAATATTGGTGTAATACTTGTCCCGACAATAGTTCGTGGTATCAATACTCAAAATATCGGTGAGATACTTCGCTTTGCAATCTCTAATGTTCCTGAAGTCCGTGGAGTACATTTTCAGCCAGTGACCTTTATCGGACGCGTGCGGGATAATCCTTCGGATAGTGATCGTATAACCCTTGACGAACTGATATCTGAAATTCAAAGGCAGACAGATGGAATCATAAAGGAAGAAAACCTGCTCCCCTCAGCCTGTGACCATCCTCTGTGCGGCTTCCATGGAGATTTTATTGTTGATCAGAATAATGTAACCCCGCTCCTGCGACGCGAGAATATTGAGAAGGGAAACTGCTGTAATCCTGCAACAGCAGATAAGAACCGGGAGTTTGTTGCAAGGCGTTGGCAAAGGCCGCCGGTAAATCAGGAGGTCGCAGATTCATGCTGCGGCGACGTACGCGATATGGAATCTTTTCTTAAAAATATAAAAACAAATGGTTTCACAGTGACGGCAATGGCATTTCAGGATGCAGGCAATGTTGATTTCTCTCGCCTCCGGAATTGCAGTCTCCACGTGTATGACAAAGGAAGATTTATACCGTTCTGCTCATATTATCTTTCAGAGTGGAAGCAATAGAACTCATAAATTACGGTTATAGCTTTATTTATACCAGAAAAATGATGTCTTATGATCTCACCTGTTGAAACTTGGGTTGCTGAACGAACAGGCCTTTGCGGGAATCTCAGTCCGGAGACACTTTTTAAGTGGCAATATGAGAAGCTTCAATCTCAGATTCAATATGCACGGAAAAACAGCAGGTTTTATCGGGAGAAACTCCCTTCTGCTGCTGATCTGACTGAACTACCTTTCACCTCACCTTCTGACATAGCGAATGATCCTTTGGCATTCCTGGCAGTTCCTCAAAGCTCCGTTGCCAGAGTGACAACACTCACAACCTCCGGCACTACCGGCACAAAAAAACGCATTTTTTTTACTGATGGTGATCTCGAAAGAACAGTGGATTTCTTTGCTGCCGGCATGAGTACTATGGTGTGCAAAGGAAAGCATGCACTGATACTCATATCAAACGACACGGAAAACAGTCTGGGGAGTCTGCTGCGGGAAGGTCTTTCAAGGATTGGAGTTATATCATGTATATTGGGAGACATTCAAACAGCGAGTACTGCTCTTGAAGCATCTCAAAACGCTGATTGTCTGATTGGAATGCCAGCGGAGATACTTTACATGAGCCGCACGGATCACGATCTGCAACCTGACAGTGTCCTTCTCACTGCCGATTTTGTACCTGAAGGTGTAATTAACAGCATTAAAGAAACCTGGAAATGTCGTGTATTCACTCATTATGGCCTTTCTGAGGTTGGTTTCGGATGTGCTGTTGAATGCGAACAACATACCGGTCATCATATGCGTGATGCAGATCTCATTATTGAAATTGTCGATCCTAAAACCGGTAGGCCTGCAAATCCTGGTGATTGCGGTGAGATAGTTATAACAACCCTGGGTAATGAGGCTATGCCACTCATTCGTTACCGCACAGGTGATATCGCAAGCATTCTCAAAGGTCCCTGTGAATGTGGCGGAATGCTTCAGCGCCTGGGAAGAATAGATGGACGCTGGGAAAATGACATCCCGGTTGGAAGCGATGAAACATTGAGCATTCATAAATTGGATGAAATAATTTTTGCTGATCCTGTTGTTCGTGGCTTTGATGTGTTGCTAAAAGGTGAAAAAGAAAAATACACTTTGTATCTTACTGTCGACGCATATGGGCACCCTGATCTGTCATCTCTGGCTGCAAAGCTGCCACAATCACTTCGAATTGAGATCAAATATGGTAAAGCTGATCCCTTTTCTCACAGAGGAAAAAGGCGTTTACATATTGGCCAGGGTTAATAAAAACTACTGGAACAACCCTGGCAGAAAACAAAAGAACACTCACAGGATATGCGCAAATATTTTTTTTATAGCGAGACGGGGCTATGATCCCCGGACCTCATGATTTTGAACGATATAATCCCTGATTTACAGACTATTACTGGTTATTACCGGTCGTCATTATGAAGAACTTTGGTTTACCGGTTTTCTTACAATTCTCAAGTCTTAACTTTATCCTGGCGCAAACCCTAGCGCAACCTTGCAGGAGAACACTATTGACATAAAACAACTCTTTATGATTCATACTCGCAAGGCATTCTGAAAAAACCGCTGACCTTGACCACATTTGGCCGGATAATTTTGACTATCGAAAGTTGGAATTAAATACTTATCAATTAACAATTTTCACCAAAGACAAGAATATCGGCGTAATGTGGTCAACATGTCTGGCTTTTCCAAATGTTTAATCATATAAATTAATAATGGTTAGACTGGTTAGTCATCGGCAAGAAGTACTTATCTTCCAATTTGGGATATGATTTAAAGAAGACCAATTTATGTTCTTTTAAAAAATTTTATAGAAATAAATAAGGGTAATCATTTTTCATTGCTGAACTTGACTTTTATTAAAATAGATTTTAATTTTGTCAATGTTAAAGTAGAATAGTTCTACTTAATAACAAGCAATAATGGATTACGATAAGTTAAAGAAGAGGTTAATTGAAAAAGGGCTCAAAGTTACTTCCAGAAGGCTATCTATACTTGAGGCCATTATTGAATTAAACCATCCCACCGCTGAAGAAATATTGAAGTATATCAGGAAGAATTATCCGGATACTGCCACAGCAACTGTCTATAAAGCTCTGAATGTCCTGGTTGAAAAGAAGGTAATAAAAAGAGTAAATAGTGAGACAGACATTAACAGGTATGATGCTAATATGGAATCACATCACCACCTGTATTGTACTGAATCTGACAGGATCGAAGACTACAATGATGAAGAACTGACAGGGATTTTGAAGAAATACTTCGAAAACATAAAAATACCGGGATTCGATATTGAGGATTTCAAACTTCAGATAAATGGAAAGTTTACAGATAAGACCTGAATTAATTCTTAAACTTAAGCATATGGAAAACAACACATCTCAAAACAAATCAGTCTCCGGTGACGGCTCAGGCAAGTGCCCGGTTACCGGTGGAGCTTCAAAACAAAGTGCCGGTGGTGGTACAAGAAACCGGGACTGGTGGCCTAATCAGTTGAATCTGAACATCCTCAGGCAGAATTCTTCTTTGTCTGATCCGATGGATAAGAAATTCAACTACAGGGAGGAGTTCAAAAAGCTTAATCTGGATGCCGTGAAGAGGGATATCTTCACGCTGATGACAACCTCGCAGGACTGGTGGCCAGCTGACTATGGTCATTATGGTCCATTATTCATCAGGATGGCATGGCACAGTGCAGGAACTTACCGTATTTCAGATGGCCGTGGCGGAGCCGGCTCTGGTACTCAGCGGTTTGCTCCGCTCAACAGCTGGCCTGACAATGCAAACCTCGATAAGGCGCGCATGCTGCTTTGGCCAATCAAAAAGAGGTACGGTAAGAAAATCTCCTGGGCTGATCTGATGATTCTTGCCGGCAACTGCGCCCTTGAGTCGATGGGCTTCAAGACCTTCGGTTTTGCTGGCGGACGTGAGGATGTCTGGGAATCGGAGGAAGACATTTACTGGGGTTCTGAAAACAAGTGGCTGGGAGATAATCGATATACCGGTGACCGCGAACTGGAAAATCCTCTTGCTGCAGTACAGATGGGGCTTATCTACGTGAATCCAGAAGGTCCCAATGGAAATCCGGATCCGCTTGCAGCCGCTCGCGACATACGTGAAACCTTTCGCCGTATGGCTATGAATGACGAAGAAACTGTTGCACTTATTGCCGGTGGTCACACATTCGGCAAAACCCATGGTGCAGCCAACCCGGGCAAATATGTTGGTCCTGAGCCTGCAGCTGCGGATATTGAGGAGCAAGGTCTTGGCTGGAAAAATACATTTGGCAGTGGAAAAGGAGATGATACGATTACCAGTGGTCTCGAAGGAGCATGGACGACAACGCCAACCAAATGGAGCAGCAACTTTTTCTGGAATCTCTTCGGCTATGATTGGGAGCTTACTAAAAGTCCTGCCGGTGCACATCAGTGGAAACCTAAGGGTGATGCAGGTGCAGGTACAGTACCGGATGCACACGACCCGTCAAAACGTCACGCACCCGTGATGCTGACTACTGACCTCGCATTGAGGTTTGATCCTGTTTATGAGAAGATTTCAAGGCGTTTCTACGAGAATCCGGATGAATTTGCAGACACATTCGCCCGTGCATGGTTCAAATTGACGCACCGCGACATGGGTCCGCGTACCCGCTATCTTGGTAAGGAGGTACCCGCGGAAGAACTGATCTGGCAAGACCCAATCCCTGCCGTTACTCATAAACTTATTAACGATAAGGGCATCGCTTTACTTAAAAACAAAATATTGGCATCAGGATTGTCTGTTTCCCAGCTGGTATCCATTGCCTGGGCATCAGCATCAACGTTCCGTGGATCAGATAAGCGAGGTGGTGCAAACGGTGCTCGCATTTGCCTGGCTCCGCAGAAGGATTGGGAAGTCAACAATCCGTCTCAGCTGGCTAAAGTGCTTAAAACGCTTGAAGATATTCAGATGGAATTCAACAGCAAGTCGCGAAGCAGGAAAGTTTCGCTTGCCGATCTGATAGTGCTGGGCGGATGCGCAGGTATTGAGAAAGCGGCAAAGAATGCCGGTCATGAGTTGAAGGTGCCCTTCATCCCAGGGCGCGCGGATGCTTTGCAAGCGCAAACCGATGTGGAATCTTTTGCCGTACTCGAGCCGGTTGCTGACGGCTTCCGTAACTATTTGAGCGTCAAAGTACCTGCTGCATCAGCCGAAGAAATGCTTGTTGACAAAGCCCAGCTTTTAACTCTTACCGCGCCTGAAATGACGGTTCTCGTTGGCGGTATGCGTGTCTTAAATGTTAACTTCGATCATTCACAACATGGTGTATTCACTAACCGTCCGGAAACACTCACTAACGACTTCTTTGTGAACTTACTCGATTTTAGCACGAAATGGAACGCGACTTCAGGGTCTAAAGATGTGTTTGAGGGGCGTGATCGTTCGACAGGTGAAGTCAAGTGGACCGGTACTCGTGTTGATCTTATCTTCGGTTCGAACTCAGAACTCCGGGCTGTAGCTGAAGTATATGCATGTGAGGACTCAAAAGAGAAGTTCGTTCAGGATTTTGTGGCGGCATGGAGCAAAGTTATGAACCTTGACCGCTTCGACCTTGGATGATTTCAGAGAGGTTAATATTAAATAAGGTGGACTGGCAACAGTCCACCTCATTGTTTTATCCCATATACACGAAAATCCAGCTGATTATTCATGGAACCGGTATCCAATACTTGATTCAGTTATAAGTAGCTTTGGATTCGCTGGATCGTCCTCAGTCTTTTTTCGAAGTTATCCAACAAATACTCTTAAATATTGAGATTGTCCGACATATGTGAAGCCCCATATTTCTTTTAAGATGTTCTGTTGAGTCAATACTCTGCCAGAGTATATTGCCAGAAATGCCAGTAATGAGAATTCAGTTAGGGTGAGTTTCTAAGAATGGCACGGGGTGATGCTTGGTAAAAAATGATCTGTCGCCAGGAACCTTAAAACATAGTAGAAATAATGGATAATCTAAAATCCGTCCTTCTTTGACCATCTCAAAAACCGGTCATCTTTCACCGAACATACAATACAAAACAACAATTATTTAACTCCCCTTTTTGTGTTCAATTTCTTAAGGCAAATTAAGATCAGGGCCACTGGCTTCTCCATATAATTGAATTATCTTTTTGAATTAGTAGAGCAGGAGAATGTCAAAAGTGCCCTTGGAAATGTAGCCGCCGGGCATCATAATTAGATTATGTTATATACAATATATCCATAGTTGATTGACGTACAAAATAAAATTGACTTTGGTTTAAATAAGAAATAACTTTGATTAAGAAAAATATGATAGCAGATAAAACTATTGGCTTACAAATAATACTCTTAGTAATAATTTATATTAAAACATGGAGGAATACTTATGGACAAAATCATAATAAAAGAATATGAGTGGGGGAAAATTACTCGTATTAGGATTTTAGTTGGTAGTGCGATCTTGTTAGTATTAGCTATTGTTTTCCTTATTACTAAGCATTCTACATTTGTTAAAATTTGCGCCATCATGGTAGCCGTAGGAGTAATTATTATGTTTGTGCAATACCTTTATATGTTAAGAAATAAGATTTTTATTCAGGTTGCCAATGATGAAATAAAAATATCTCCAATTATTGGAAACCTTGAATTTTCCCCAAAAGTTGTTGAATGGAAGGATATTTCAGAAATTAAAAAAAATCCATCTCAAATTACTTTAATCCTTATAAAAGGGGGTAATATTAAAATTTCATTGGTTTTCCTGAATAAAGATGACAGAAATAATCTTGCTCAAATCATCCAAGAATACATCGACAAGAATAAACCAGCCACTTAAAGAAAATAAATTCCAGTCCACGGAAATCTGCTTCGAGGACTTTTTATTTGTAATGGATTAATATCCTGTTAGTTAACCTTTATTCTACCACATCAGTATTTGTTTGATGTTGCACTTGTATGTGGAGGCACCTTTCCACAACTAGGTGATATTTCCCTCGGACATGATGGAGTATCTCTTCTAGATGAACTTCCTTAGTTCAATCGGACTATTCTGGAAGTTATAAGAAAAGTGTGGTGGTAACCACCATCGACCTTTGTTTAAATTTAAACAGATTGTCATAAAATCCACTCAAAACCCAGCAACAAAGGAAACCAGCTTGTATGGGTTGTCATGTAATTGTTATGACATAATACCACCAGATATCACCTGGTTGATTCTGGTTATATCCGAGAGAGTTTATAAGTGTTTTAAAGGAAAGGGTTGGCTGATGATTATCTTCCCTTGGCGAACTTAGAACATCGTAAAAATGGTAATTGTATTTATAACCGAGCTTAAATAACCACCCCAAAAACCAGTCAGATTCCTTTAACATACAATAAAAAACAACATGTATTTAACTTCGACTTTTGGTGGTCAACTTACTTCGGCCAATAGTGGTCAAGAACACGGGTTTTTCAAATCAGTCTACAGGAAACAATTTTCCAGCTATTTTTTCCGCAGCATAGGAACAAATTCTACTGGCAATGTCTCTGTTTTGCGTATTTTGCCATTCCTTTTTTCCAGCAAATATAAAACCTGATTATAATGCTCCCCAACAGGAATAATCATTTTTCCTCCTTCAGCAAGTTGTTCCACCAACGGACTGGGGATATCTATCGGGGCACAGGTTACTATTATGGCATCAAATGGGGCATATTCCTTCCATCCCTCATAACCGTCACTGATTTTAACTATTATGTTGTTATAACCTTCTTCATCAAATACCCTTTTTGCTTTTTCTCCCAAAGCTTTTATGATTTCAACTGTATAAACATCTTTGTAAAGCAGCGAAAGAATGGCAGCCTGATAACCCGATCCCGTGCCAATTTCCAATACTTTTTTAGTTTTGTCTGGATTTAGTATTTCGGTCATGTAAGCTACAATATAAGGTTGAGATATAGTTTGATTATAACCTATTGGTAATGGACTATCATCATAAGAGTAGTCTTTATATTCTTCAGGTACAAATTTGTGGCGTGGAACATTCAAAAAAGCATCCAACACTTTCTTGTTACGAATGCCTCTGGCCTTTATCTGTTGTTCTACCATTATTTTTCGCATGCGAAAATATTTGTCTTCTTTTAAATCCTGTTTATTAGAACAATTTAAGGCAATAAAAAAAAGTACCAGACATGATATATAAATCTTATGTTTGGTTTTCATATTTCATTAAATTAATCTAAGTTTCATGTTATTCACATTTTTTATGCTAAGAACAATTGGCTTAAATGCAAGTATAAAAATAAAACTAAGTTTATCGAAAGTCAATTCTTAATGCAAAAACAGTATTTTATGACCACATTTGTCCGATCAGATTACACTAAACATACATAACTTGACAACATATACCTGACACCGACTATTGGTGGTCAATTTTCGGTTCCTAACTTCAAACCTCCTGTAACCTGAAAGGAAGAGAATCTATTGTAAAAACGGTTTTTTTTGTTCATAACCTAGCACAAACCTAGCACAAAACAAAAAACACCTACATGGTTGAATGTGTAAGTGTTTGATTTTCTGTGTAGCGAGAGGGGGGAATGATCCCCCGACCTTCCCGATCTGCGATCGGGACGCTCTAACCAATTGGCTTTTTTTTTATTAGCGATTTAATATACTTCCGGCTCTTTTTTCGTTTTATTTTTGCCTCTCTGATTATTGCGCTTCTTTTATTGTCATATTCTTCCTGATATACTATAGTCCATGGTATGCCTGGTC
>Ga0187886_1003810_pt1 | contig 11120 bp, 10 predicted proteins | sample June2016WEW_20_1_FD_133001 | JGI IMG/M metagenome (GOLD analysis project Ga0187886, IMG submission 133001) | Peatland microbial communities from SPRUCE experiment site at the Marcell Experimental Forest, Minnesota, USA - June2016WEW_20_150 | ecosystem: Environmental > Terrestrial > Soil >...
AACAAACACACACGCGTGGAAAACCACCACCTACTCAAGCGAATACACATCAACATTCGGAGCCCCAACCGGATACGAAACAACCACCACAAGCATATACGCCACCTACACCCCTACAACTACGACCAAAACTACAACACCAACTCCAACTCCAACCCCTAACGGAAACAGTTTAATTTCAATTAACGATGGTGACTGGTATACTGATTCAGAATGGCTTCAGTGTCCTGCTCTCAATGTTAAACTTGATACATCCGATACTTATGGAGGCTCTCCCAGCTGGGAAATTACTTTAAGTTCAGTTAACATGGGAGCTGACTATGGAGGTATGAGTGTTGCACCAGGTGACAAAATCGTTTTTAGTTGTTGGATTAAAACTTCCGCAGCTACTCTTAAAGCTGATGTAGGTAACCCCCAAGCTGGGGGACGAATCGGCATCGACATGTATGGTGCTAAGGGAGTAATATGTGGATTTTGTACTCCAAATGGCGTTGGTACTTCTACCGATTCGGTTAACACTTATGTTACGTTTGGAACCAGCACCTGGACACAAGTCACTATGAGCTTTACAGTTGCATCTACTTATCAAGCGGAAGCTGGTTATGGTGTTGCTTATCCAGGTGGTCAATCGGTTACACCAACATCTATGATTCCTTGGTTAGTGGTTTGGAGTGATACGCAAGGCTCAAATGAGCATGGAACAGCATGGTTCGCCGATGCCCAACTGACCATAACTACATAAAAGCCAATCTTCAAATCCCTTTTTTCTTATTTTAAGCCACTATAATTCATTTAATGATAAAGAGGTATGTACAATTTATTTTTTACAGCTTGTCTACTGAGGTAGCTAGCGGTGGTCTGGGGCTATGCCCGTGCACATTATTATAGTGGTTTGGTGTCTTGGCGGCTCCCAATCGTTAATGACAACTAACATGCGAGGCAAACTTCCGAAACATGATTTCCTAATTTAGCAAGTGCACTCGGCTAAATTGCGCACTCTAGGCACACTCTGCTTTCCTAAATCAAAAAGACTCTTTCAGTTATGCTAGTCTTCCACAATTGTATACGTTCGCAAATTACATAAATGTACGAGTACGGCAGTAACTTAAAGTCGTAGGAGTTCTTAAACCTCTTAGTTAATAAGCTTGAGAAAATTAGGGGCGGAAAAAGTATTTTGGCCAAATTAAATGGTAAATAAATCCGCCAGAGAATGAACTCTTTTATACCAGATTTCTTAAACATGCGAACTCTATTTACATCATTAGCCGCGGCTTCAATGAATTTCTTAGGCGTTTTGATGACCTGTGGATGGATCACTACCATTTCCGAGGCAAAATATATTTTGCCATGCTTCATAATTCTGAGACCAATATCTCTATCTTCAAGATAAGTTAAACTTTCGTCAAAACCACCAACCATTTCAATAATTTTCTTTTTATATGCAACATTGCCTGTCATAAATTGGCCCCCAGTTTTGTTTTCCTGGACACCGTCGGAAAAGGTTGGTTTATAATCTTTGGACACATAAATTATCTTGCCTTCCACACCAACAACGTCTGCGTCTTCGAAATACTTGAGGCCTTCCTCAATCCAATTTTTGGAGACTGTACAATCGCCGTCTGTGAAAAAAAGGTACTCTCCTGCTGCATGCTTCACACTTCTGTTCCTGCTGGGGGAAATTCCAAGCCATTTTTCGTTCCTAAAACATTTTATTCGTTTGTCGTTGAGTTTTTCGATTATGTTCTTAGTTCTGTCATCACTCATATCATCAATTATGACTATCTCAAAGTCGCTAAACGACTGATTCAAAATTGACCTTATACAGCTATCAATATACTTCTCGACGTTTCTAACACACAGCACGACGCTAACTTTCATTTCTTTAAACTTCCAAAAAATCGATTAGTGATTGATTGACTTTGTACATGTTTTCTGGACTGAAGTGCCAAAGGGATCATTTGCCGTTCTTGACAATAATTCGCTAAGAGCCTCTTTTGAGGTTGCATTAGCGAAGTGCCATCAATCTTTAAGTATTTCTGGGATTGAATACCCAGCTTTACAGTATGGGTCAATGGAGTATAATTTGGCTTGGTTATTTTCATATAAGGCACAGAGTTAGTAGGAGCTTGAACGTCCTGCTGAAACGCCTGTCTCTACAACAATCTTTGGTTTTAAGATGCGCATTATAAGGTAGAGGCTTAACGCTTCTTCAAGGGTGCATGGGTGTTAATGGAGCAATAGACTTGGTGAACGCTTGCGTTAGAATTTTTAGCTTTCTTTACATGATTTGAATTGTTGAGTGCGAGCTTTTGAAATAGTCAATAGGGTTTAAACAAAATCTAAATAATCAACTTGAGGTAGCGAGAACTTAATGTTCCGAAATATCATAATGACTATTTAATTGCGCATGCACAGAAATGACATTTTTAGTTGCAGAATGCCGTCAAACGGTTTAATAAACTCAGCCGATGGCTTCAACTTTGCCGTTCTATTCCTTTTACCAAGCAGCGCTCCTTTAATCATTCAGGCTCATCTAGTCATTTAGGTTTATCAATGTGAGCGTCCGCAGCTTCTTTTCGCAAAATCTCCGTAGCTCGATACCAACAGTACCGTGAACCTTTGTCTGATATTTTCTTTGCTGGACAACCTGCAATGGTAATGCCAGGCTCCTTAAAAGATTTGTTAACATACGAGTTTGCTCCGATGGCTATCCCATCAGCAATTTCAATATCTCCATTTATAACCGCACCCGGTCCAATAAAGACATTATTGCCTATTATCGGAGGAGCAGTGGGGTAATAAATACTTCCAATTGAGGCACATCGATCTATCCTGCAATTTTCCCCAACCACAGCTTTTAGATGCACTATTATTGGACCTCCATGAGCAATTGATAAGCCAGGTCCAAACACGTTACGAGCTATCACAAACCCTAATTTCATGCTTAGTTTTTGAAGACTAAACCTTGCCTGCAAACAAACAATCTTATCTAAAGGATTATTTCTACAATTCTCCAAGTATTCGACTTTGCGTAGCAACCGTTCGAATCTCCAAGTTTCGTCTTGAAGATTCGGTGGGGGCAATATCCGCGGACGCTTATGACTAATCGCTAGCGCAAGCCGATCAGCCGCTAAATAGAGTTCATAATCTTCTTTGGATTTAATCATCCTTATTCTCAACCAATCCGAATACCTGCAGACTTTGCGCGGCGCGCTAGTTATCCAAGTCCGTTCTTATACATACATTAGACCTATGCCAGCCCAGCCTTGTTTCTGGTTTTTTATTATTTCTTCGTGAGGATAGTGCTTCTTGATTTCACGCCAGAACTTATGGACTTCGCATCCAGTTTCAGGAGCATGATAGCAGATATCGTGAAAAGCTATTAGCCCACCTTTTTTCACCAATCCACTGTACATTTCAAAATCTTTTCTTACGCCCTCGTATGTGTGATCTCCATCGATAAACAGTAGATCCAATTGACGCTCCGACAATATTTTTTTGACTTTGTCCAAAGTGGATTTTGAATGTGAATCTGCTCGAATTAGCTTAATCTTTTGCTTGAATTTGGCAAATGATTTGTAATATGGGATTCTGTACGGATAATAGCTCCCTCCAAATTCGCCTTCTGGAAGGTCTACACTTATAATAATCGCGTTTGGACTAGCGACTTTTGCAAACGCAAAGAGCGTACCGCCACTGGCGGTGCCAATTTCAAGAATAACCTTTGGTTGTCGTTTTGCAATAATCCCTAAAAGCTTAATAAACTCTTCAGGTACTTGTTGAGTTCGAATATGCCAACCGAAAAACCTGAAGGGAAAATTGTCGAACGCTTTATTGCTAGTAGCTACAATATCGTCAAGAGTCTTGCACTTATTGGCCTTTTTGTTGAGCACTGAAGTAGCCCAAATTGACTGGTAAAAAAAGTTTCCATGTATTGCTATTATTATTTTCCCTACTCGTTTGTTCTCTAAATTCTTCTGCAGAAGTACTTCAGAAAGGCCATAGCCGTGCTGACCCATGCAACTAGATGTAAGTTTAAGTATCGCGTAATCGAGAATGACGCATACCGCATCTTCATCACAGCACTTTTGTTAATATGCTGAATAATTTGTCACCAACGACATCTGCTTTTCTTTTCTCGTATTCTTCATAACCGTTCGTCTGAAGCTTCTGGTAGAGTTTAGCATCCTCGAAAAGACGGTTAATGTTCACGACAAGATCATTTTCGTCTCTTGCCACTAACGCATTTACATTGTTAATTACGTAGTTATCGTTATGTGTCATTACAATCGGAGTTCTCATACTCCAACAATCACCAATGAAACCCCATCCGCCAATTTTTACGGGTGAATAAGCGTAATGGCTATTCGATATCAATCTAAGTGCCTCAGTTCTTGGTAAATGGTTGACGTAACGTATTGCTTCGCCATATCGCTGTTCGAGTTTTTTTATTATTGGAGCATGTGGGCCTGGTCCGACCACAACAAATTGCTGAGTTTTTGATTTTTCTAATATCAGGGGTAAGGTTTTCTCAAATTCTTGCGTGTTTTTGAATGGATAGAGTGATCCTATGTATATGCCTCTACCATTTTCCCGTGTGGACGCACACTCAAAATCACTAGGTATGTAAGATGGCCAAGGGAGATAGAATACCGGTCTATTGTGTTTTGACAACAGCCCAAGAATTTGCTGATCTCTTGGACTACATGTAATCAAAACGTTGGCTTTTTCACATAACCAGGACCAGAACTTAGAACCATGAGGTATTCCAAAGAAACTCATAATACTCTTCATCTTGCGGCTGTTATAACTTTCGCCTGAGAAAATTCTGCCTGCATCCTCTACCATTAATATTATGGGTTTTTTCAGAGATTTTTGAATCAAAAGAGCTAACCGCATATTTAGCTCTTGATCGCAAAATATCAAGTCAGGTTTTAGATCTTTAGCTATTTCCAAAATTCTGTTTAATCTTTTGCATGGAAAAAGGAACATATCTCGGGAATTTTCATAAAGCCTGTGTATGTGAATACCGTCCATATTTTCATACGTTGGAAGATTACCTTCCCCCTTTAGACCCATGTCCCTAGCGGCAACAATTGCCAATTTCACACCTTTGTCGTGAAGTCTAATGAGCATGTAAGCGTTATCGTTTACTTGCTTGCTCATTCCAGGGAATATGCATAATATGTTCAAATTATCACCGAAACTTTGGGGCTATGTCTCTGAACAAAAGCACACAAGATTTTTTTCCTTTTCGCGCGCGATCTGTTGATATCCACTTTAATGTTGACCGTTTATTAACACGTAGGAAAAACCGTCATTGTATACTAAGTTTAGCTTTTCCCCTTGAGAAAGGCTCTCCATAGAACTGTAATTCCCTAATGCCAGACCTACGAACTGTGGCGAATATAGTATGGCATCCGCTTTTTCACCTATCTGCAACCACGGCTGGATATATTCAGTGACACTCAGTTTCGCTGCCAAGTACGTGTTCGTCCTGAAGTCTGAAACAACTAAGCCGGGGTTTTCCCAATTGTAGTGGTCGATAAAAAAGTTGTCCGCTATGTAGGTTTCTCTTGTTTGGAACGGTATTTCGGTTCCAAATGACTGGTGAAGCGGAATAAATAGAAATAGTATTAGCAAGACCAACAAAACGCCTATAAAATATCTTCTGAACCTGCTTTTGAATAGATATGCTGCTCCCCAAGAAAGAGGAATAAAAAATATTGCTATCGCGCGCTCGCCAAGAGTACTCAGTACGGTTCCCAAAAGTGCATAAATTACTCCGGTTAAGAAAATGGCCTTGTCAAGGGTCCCCATTTTTCTTTTTATTAATAGGAAAACAGAACCAGCAACGCATATAATAACGACGGCGATTGTTACGGTTCTGGAAAAAAATTGAGCTATGACATTGATTGGAATTGAAACTGCAGGCGCCATTGTCACCGAGGCGATATAAGAATATCCCGCAGGCGCTTTTGCAATGTTTATGATGATTTGCCCGAAAGAAAATTTCGCTAGGGTGAGTTGTGCTAGGAAGTAACTGACCAAAGCAAATAGAAAGAAGGTTCTATACCGACTTCTGTTTTGCTTGTTTCTATCGAATAGGCTTCGCACCAATAAATATAAAACAAAAAACAGGGGTACAAAAAGGTGGGTAATCAAAAGGCTCGCATACAACACTATCATTGTTATTATCAAGCCAGTGTTCTTTTGCTGGGTTTCCAACATGAACAGGAGAAATAGAAGCCCGAGAGCGAGCGAAAAGGGGACAGCTTGGTAGTCTAAGAAATAGTAGATTGAAATGAAGAAGACCGCTACCGTTAGGAAGCCAGCCATCTCATGTTTCTTAGAAGCGTAGACATACAAGGCAGTAGTTAGCAAGACACCAATGATTGTATATAGGAGAAATTCGTAATTCGCTAGAGGCAACCCACTTACCGAAGTTACAATGTCCGCTAAGACGAAAAAGGCGGACCATTGGTAATAGTTGTGATTTAGTTGCGAAGGATCCAAACTTTTTGTTTTTATAAAGTATTCCGTCAATCCTCTGAAGTATTGTGAATCTGCCGTTGGCATCATAGAGTAGAAGTAGGACAACGAAAAAAAAGTCAGCACAATTCCTATTGAGAGTATCCACTTCAAAAAGTTGCTTTTGGTTGTCACAGCCATTAGGAACATTGATGCCAACAATAACGGTAGGCTAAGCCAATACAAGATAGAAATATGATTGAAAACAAAGTCGTTTGAAGAAATGGCTGATAAGGGATAACTTAAGTACCATGACCAGATCATAAGTACTAAGCCGACGAAAAACGGCAAGAGTAATAGTTTAGTCTTTTCCAAACTTTGCATCTTATCAGCTCAGTCATCAATCCATGATAGATAATTTTCTAAATTCTTTGCAACCTTTTCCCGTGTAAATTTTTCGATGCGCATTGCAGGGTTGGATTGAGCTCAATTCCTTTCGTGTCGCTTTTTTCTACTTTTTCTTTGTGACCAACAGAGGTAGAGACAACATTTCTATCACGACACAGACACGACATATATCACGCATGGACAATGTGTTAACGAATCGTTGATGCTTTCAGAACATACGTAGGCTTGAAACATTTTTCTCGTTACTTTTTATGTTAGGGTTGAACACTCGTCAAAGTTTGTCCAAAAATAGAAGGACGAATTTAATCAAACGTAACCTTCAAAATTCACCTAACGAAGCATCGATAATCAATAAAAACACATATGTGAAAAGCATGGAAAGTAATATGTCTTCCCCTTTCAAGTTGCCAAGTCTTTGCCTCAAACATAAAATCCAAAGTGGTGTCCTTAGAAAATACGCAGACGAATCTCCGGAAAGTGTTCAAAGCGAATGTGATCGCCGCAGACTATGGGTATAGTTTGGACGCTAGCCGCTTGAACAAACCGAAATAGAAACCCAGTATTTGCGTTAAGGTAACCAAAATTTGCAAAGGGTAGTAGACAATCCTCCAGTTGAACATCTTTGTACGCACTGCTGTGAATATAAAATGACCTAATAACACGAAAGAGAGAAACAAAGAAAAAACAAGTGGGGAAATAAACAAGGTAATAAGTAAAAGAAGAAACAGTAGATTTGTAAGATAAAATGAAGCAAAAAATGATTCATACCTCGCATATTTTAAAGTTTTCCAAGATAGGAAAAATGGCACCAAATTCGAAGCCCCCCAAAAGCCGTGTTTTAATCCCTGTCTATGATGCCAGACCAAGATATCCGGATCAAAACGCATACTGTATCCATTTTCTGCCAATCTTATATGAAACTCCCAGTCCTCTCCAGATTTTAATGTCTCATTTAAATAACCAATTTTATCAAAGACCACTTTCCTATAAGCAACGTTGCAACCTGCAATCTTTCCAACAGCAGAACGATCGAGACTTATTCTATGTCCCATCCGGGATTCCATGAATGAACCAATGACAAAACTTAAAGGCTTTTTTTCACTTTCTTCCAAAGGAGTTAGATAAGCCCCCCCCAAGCAAAACAATGAGGGATACTTTTGAAAGGTTGAATAAATTCTACTTAGCCAATCTTCTGGTGCTTCGGCATCATCGTCTATGAAGACAACTATTGCCCCTTTAGCATGCTTTACGCCCAAATTTCTTGCTGCACCTAACGTCGACGAGTTTTCTTTCAAGGCGAAAATGTTACATTCTTCAAGGAGTTCATGGAGCCCTTTGGGAAAGATTGAATACACCAAAACAATTTCAAATTCCTGAAAAGTCTGTTTTTGAAGAGATTTTATGCATCTTTCTAAGAACACCACTTTGCTACCTTTGGTTGCCAAAACAACACTTATCACCGGTTTTGCGACTCTTTCGATCGTTTTTTCCGACAAGTAGGACCCATTATCCTCTTCTTTGATAGGAACAGTCTTGGCCTTTTCTCTTTGCAACCGCGCACCTCAGGTTTTCGAAACTATGAACATGAACGACCCTGCAGTCCACAATAGACGTGTAGGTTCATCAGCTTTAGGATTGAAATGTTTGCCGATTCTCCACCATGTTTTATGCAGGCGTAATAGTGCAGCGACAAGAGTTTTGCTAAGGTCATATGTGGCATTCTTGGAAACAGGTTCATTGATTGATGCCTGCGTAGTCCGCGTTCTCCCTTTAGATTGAGGCGAGATATGTTCCACGTTAAGCCCTGCATGTTCAAAACAATTAAGCAAACCTATATGTATATTCTGGTAAAAACTGTTTCCGTGGAAAGGTTCAAGAAACGCTATGCTTACGATGAATTTGCCTTTCGGTTTCAATATTCGGTAAGCTTCATTCATGGCTAGAAAGGCATCTCCATTCCCAGAAAGAATATTTGCATGGTGCAGTTAAAAGTTTGCACGTGCCAGCTTGTTGCTAAATTCCAGAAATTAACATTTACCTTTTTAATAATGTTGTGTTTGGGCGCATATACGATCAATTATGGAGAAGATTGAGAGTTCATCCTCCACTTTGCACAGGTTGGACTCGGATAACGTTGAAGAGGTCGCAACGGAGGCCTATCACCAACATACCGCGCGTTAATTGGTTGGTCAAATCAAACGGTTGTCAAGAATCCAATAAATGCATAATCTGCTATTTAGACGAAAGACGATGTTGTATTTACGTTGAACAATTCTACGGAATACTTTATATTGAGGCTTACGATACACGAAGCAATAAGCAGTTAATCGTGTCGTGAGCGGATGCATATTTGATGGGAAAAATGAAATATCTTGCCTTTCTTTTATTGATTATTTTATGCTATTCTTTTTTCTCATATAGTACGAGAGCACAGAGTTCAGCACAAATCAGTATATCCTCTCAAGGAAGTATCAATTACGCTCCTGCGCCCACTCCAAGCCCATCGCCTTCGCCCTCGCCTACACCAACACCTACACCGTCTCCTACGCCTACTCCAACTCCAACGCCTAGACCAACTCCAACACCTACTCCTACGCCTCAACCGACGTCTATTCCTAACGGAAATAGTCTTCTTTACATTAATGATGGTAATTGGTGGAATGACCAAAGCTGGGCTAAAGCTCCAGCAGAAAGTGTCGTTTACGACACAACTAACACATACAATGGTTTTCCAAGTTTTAAAATAACTGAAACTCCGCAGTGTTGGGGTTGCGATCATTGGGGTCCAGCAATTGCACCTGGAGATGTCATCTATTTTAGCTGTTGGATAAAAACTTCAGCACCTACAGTATCGGCTGATATAGGTAATCCTCAAGCTGGTGGTCGGTTAGGTATTGATATATATAGCAGTAGCGGACTATCCATCTCAATTGGCATATCTACACCAAACGGCATAGGGCTTCCAACTGATTCGTATAATACTTACGTGCCATTTGGTACATCTACTTGGACTCAAGTTGTTATGACTTTTACTGTGCCTTCACATTATGTTGCTACTCAAGGTTCTGGAGTTGGTCAAACATTTACACCGACTTGGGCTGTTCCTTGGTTACAAGTTTACAGCGACACTCAAATGAATGAAGGCGGCACAGCTTGGTTTGCTGACGCACAATTCTTCATCAACCCCTAAACTCTTTTTTCTTTTAAGCATAAATAAAGAAACTGACCGTTAAAGAAATCAGTTTAGCCGTTGTTTTCGGAATAATTGGATACGTTTTCTACACTCGAAAATGACTTTCATTCCTTAATAACTTTGAACCCTATTGAAGCCTCATAGTTTATTACATTGTCATCTGTAAACGCCTATTTGTTCTCAGCCGTTTAGACCTGGTAATCTTCGGCATAAAAATCAAGAACGTTAGTCAGACAATTGGTTAGCTCATGATAACTTTGGCTTTTTTTGGGTGGTTGACTGGAGCAGCAGTTATATACAGTATGTGACTACGGGTAGTTTTCACAACCCAAGTGGCGTATTTTTTTAAAGATGAGGATGGAGCTAGCTGGCAATTATTCTCGTCGCTTATCCTCCAACATCAAGCGAGTTAAACGCGAACTATAGGAGAGTCAGGCATCCCATGAAATTTCATATGAGCCCTATCTGAAAAAGATATTCGCAAAAAGAATTGAAGAAGCTGGAAGGGCATTCTTGTTCTTATTTATGCAATCGTATTAGATCAAGATATTTTTTCAAATGGGTCTCTGGAGCGTAGTACTTTTGATAGATCGCTTTGACCATCTCAGATGAATATTTTGTCCCATCGAAGTTTAACAAAATCTGTTTCAGGTCGGAGGTGGAGTTGTAGATTAATTTTGCGTCCACCTTTCCAACTATTTCGGGAAGACCACCCTTGTTAGAGGCTATTACTGGGGTCCCATGTGACATCGATTCTAAAGCGACTAAAGGAAAATTAGCCGGGTACTCTGATGGGATTATAGTAGCCAAGGCACTCTTATACAAGCTGTTTCTCTCTTCATTGCTCACCCAATGAGAGGTACAAGACTCAACTAAATACGAATTTAGGAACAGAGACTGTGTGAAAACTATTTTCAATTTCAGAAAATTGCTTGTTTTATGTGCAAAAAACTGGTCTTGGGATGTGTTCTATACATATAAAGCTCAATTTCTTGAATCAAATTTGACTTTTCACACAGTCTCAACACGCATGCACGCTAAATTTTTC
>Ga0187886_1003812_pt1 | contig 11114 bp, 13 predicted proteins | sample June2016WEW_20_1_FD_133001 | JGI IMG/M metagenome (GOLD analysis project Ga0187886, IMG submission 133001) | Peatland microbial communities from SPRUCE experiment site at the Marcell Experimental Forest, Minnesota, USA - June2016WEW_20_150 | ecosystem: Environmental > Terrestrial > Soil >...
AAGGCGCATAAAACGATAGCACCACAATTCGATTTCCCTGTTACACCAATAAAAGCTCCGCCGCGGGCGGATAAAAATGGCTTTTATGCCCTTTTTAAGGCATAATGGCCGCTTAACTTTCGACTAGATAAATGTCTGGAGATATACAGATGGATGACAAAGTGATTATTTTTGACACGACGTTACGCGACGGCGAGCAGGCACCGGGGGCGTCGCTTTCGGTAGCCGAAAAGCTCGAAATCGCGCAGCAATTGGCGGTTTTGGGCGTGGATATCATCGAGGCGGGATTTCCGGTCTCGTCGCCTGCGCAGTTCGAGGCGACAAAGACGATAGCCGAGCAAGTAAAGGGACCGACGATTTGCGGCCTTACGAGGACGACGGAACTCGATATCGAATCGGCAGGTAAAGCGTTATCGTCCGCGAAGAAACGTCGCATACACACGTTTATCGCGACAAGCCCGATACATATGAAGCACAAGCTCAACAAGACCCCAGCCGAGGTTTTGAAAATGGCGGTGGCAGCGGTCAAACTTGCCAGGACGTTCACCGATGATGTCGAGTTCTCGCCGGAGGATGCCTGCCGAAGCGAGATACCGTTTTTAATTGAGATTTTGACCGCTGTAATTGAGGCCGGTGCTACGACGCTGAATATCCCCGACACCGTCGGCTATGTATTGCCTTATGAATACGGCCAAATCATTGCCCAGCTTGTCGCAGGCGTGCCGGGTGTGAATAAAACAATAATCTCGACTCACTGTCATAACGATTTAGGTCAAGCAGTAGCCAACTCGTTAGCGGGAGTAAGAAACGGGGCCAGGCAAGTGGAATGCTCGGTCAACGGATTAGGCGAGCGAGCAGGCAATGCCGCGCTTGAGGAAGTCGTGATGGCGATACATACGAGGCCTGACTTTTTCGGTGGTTCGACGATGCTCACCGCAGGCAAGGGTATGACAAAATCATTGACGACCAATATCAATACAAGGCAGATTTACAAGACCAGTCAGCTTGTGAGCCGGCTCACGGGGTTCGTGATACAGCCCAATAAGGCAATTGTCGGGGCAAACGCGTTTGCGCACGAGTCAGGTGTGCACGTGGACGGCGTCCTGAAGGAACGAAAAACCTACGAGATAATGACGCCTGAAACGATAGGGCTTGCGGGGTCAAGAATGGTTCTTGGCAGGCATACGGGCAGACACGGGTTTGCCGACAGGTGCAAGAAGCTCGGCTATAAGCTAACTAAGGATGAGATTGAGCAGGCGTATCAGAGGTTTACGCAGGTGGCCGACAAGAAAAAAGAGGTGTTCGATGAGGACCTTGTTGCAATTATCGACGACGAAGTGCGGGCTATCGAGCATACTTTTGAGCTGGAGTATATGCGGGTATTGATAGAAACCGGCGTAAGTCCTAAAGCGACAGTTAAGATAAGGACCAAAGACGGCGTGAAAGAGGCGCAGGCAGACGGCGACGGGCCGGTGGACGCGGCTTATAACGCGATACGCGAGGCGACGGGGCACTGCCCCACGCTGGAAAGCTACTCGATACGCGCGGTAACAAGCGGTAAAGAAGCGTTAGGTGAAGCGATGGTGAAAATCAAAACCGACAGTCGAACATTTACCGGCAGAGGTATTTCGACGGACATTATCGAGGCCAGTGCGAAAGCGTATATCGACGCGATAAACCGAATGGTCGGAAGGCCGGGAAAAGAAGAGCCGGGGGTCAAAGCGGAGTTGTAGTATCACCGCGGAAACCGCAGAGAAAAAAGGAAAAAGTATAAAGGCAATCCGGCTTCGCCTGATGGGCTACGCCGTGACAAGAAGGAAAATGAAATGAAAACATGGTTAATTTATGCGTTGTTGTCGATGGTTTGCTGGGGCAGTTATATAGTGGTTGCGAAAGTGGCGACAGTGGAAAAATACTGTGCGCTTGGGCCAAAATGGTCCGCGATATTGATGATGTGCGGTATAGCGATAGTGATGGTGATATACCTGGCCTTCAGCAAAGGGACGAAGCCGACTATTAACCTGCCCTCGACGGTAGCGGGAACGTCGCAGTGAATTCTGTGGGCGATGGGAATGGTGTTCTCGCTACTGGCATTTCAGGCAGGAGCCGACGTATCGCGCGCCGTGCCGATTTTCAACTGCAATACGCTGGTAGCGGTGCTGGTAGGAATACTGGTTTTGCAGGAGGTGCCGAATTTCGCCGGGGCAGTGAAACTGCTGATAGGAAGCGCGCTGATAATTGCGGGCGGAATCCTGGTGGCAAGATAGCAACAAAGTAAAAAGTAAAAATGAAAAAGTAAAAAAATGGATTCCCGCTTTCCGAAATGGGCTATCGCTGTGCTCTGTGCCGCGGGAATGATAGTTATGAAATGGCTTCTACCGTTATACATGGCGGGATTCAACGTTCGTTGAAGCGATAGCCGAGGCCCTGGACTGTTTCGATGATTTGGGGAGATTTGGGGTTTTTCTCGATTTTCCTTCGGAGCTGGGAGATGTGCTGGTCGAGGGTCCTGCTGTTGGGAACATGGTCGAATCCCCAGACCTGCTGGAACAGCTCAAAACGTGAAACGGGTTTATTTTTGTTTTCGTAGAACACCGTGAGGATGTCGATATCCCTCAAGCTCAGGTCAATTACTTTATCACCTCGGCCGGCGCGAAGCTGGTCGGGAAAAACCCGGAGGTCTCTCATTTGAAACATATCCGGAGCGATTTGTTTTTTTCTTTTCGCGAGAGTCCTGCGAGTCACAGCCCTGATACGAGCGACGACTTCCTTAACCCCGAAAGGTTTGACTATATAATCATCAGCGCCAAGCTCAAGGCCGACGACTTTATCTATTTCCTCTGATTTGGCGCTTATAAAAATTACGGGGACATCGGGATTGTCGTTCCTGATTTTACGGCAGACGTCGTAGCCGCTCACGCCGGGCATCATAATGTCGAGGCAGACAAAATCGGGCTTGTTTGAGTTATATAATTTAAGGGCGTCGCCGCCGTTAGCGGCCTTGATTGTCTGGTAGCCCTCGTTTTGGAAAATTTCGGACAGGCCATCGAGTATATTGGGGTCGTCTTCGGCTATCAGGATTTTCATTTTTGTTCTCCTGTCTGCGGGGTTTGAGTTTTAAGAGTAATTTCGAAAACAGCGCCGGAATCTGCCGGCAACAGGACTATGTCTCCGCCGTGAAGCCGGGCAAGCTGACGGGCGATGTTGAGACCGATTCCGGTTCCTGAAACACCGTCGGTGAGCTTGTTACTGATTCGGTTAAAGGGCCGAAATATTTTTTCCCGCATATTGGACGGGATGCCGGGGCCTTTGTCGGTGACTGTTATTGTAGTAACAGAGCCGAGTCGGCGGCTGGTGATTTTTACATATCGGCCCAGGGCAGCATATTTTTCCACATTGCTGAGGAGATTACCGAGAATTTGGGCGATAGCGTCGGGGTCAGCTTCGACAAGGTCGGGGGCAGCGGCGGCGAAATCGGCTGTTATATGTCTTTTTTCGAATGAGGCCTTGAAATTGGCAAGCACCAAATTGATGACATTATCCACAACGGCGGGGGAGAACCTGAGATTGAGCTTATCCTTCTGGCTTTTGCCGAAGGTGAGGACATTGGCGATGAGGCGCGTGAGGCGGCAGCTTTCATCAATGATGACGCCGAGGTAGCTAACGGCTTTTGCCTGGTCGTCGGCAATAGTATCCTGCATAAGCTCAGCGAACATTCTAATGTTGGTCAGGGGGGTTTTAAGCTCGTGTGAAACCTGGTTGACAAAAGTAACGCGCTGCTGGGCGAGCCGGATTTGCCTGGTATTTTCACGGAAAAAATAAACGGCAAGGGCTACCAGTGCCAGTGCCGCGGTAACAATGCCGACGGTAACGGCAAAGAACGGTGTTGCCCCCTGAAAAGAGAGGATAAACTCCGGCGGGAGATAATATTTGAGCCGCCAGGAACTCAGGGGGAACTTCAGCTGAATCTGTGAGATGGGCGCAGTGCCATCAGGCGGTTCGAACCGGCCCCACTGGTAGATATTTTTGTCGGCGGCGTCGCACAGGACGATTCGGCCCTTGAGGTAATTTTCAGTTGAATAGCTCTCTTCGGGCAGGATATTGATGACGTCGGCAAGCAGCCGGGAACTGTCGAGATCGGCACCGATGATGCTGCCATTTGGCTGTCGCTGCCACAGGATTATATGCAGACCATATCCCCAAAACCAGGTAAACCAGCCCCTGGTTAATTGAGAATTATCGATTGTTGCGGGAGAAATCTGCTGCCTGGCGGCCTGGTTTTGGGCAGAGTCGAAATGAGATGTTTGCTGCTGCCGGGACGGGTTGGCCTGCGCGGGGGAATCGGGCGGGGATTGATTGACGAGGGTATTGTAACTGAGGATATCCTGGGCGCGTCGCAGAAAAGCCAGCTCATCTGCGGTGAGGTTATCCTTCGGATTTGGGTAGATGAGAAACCCCTGGGGGTTAAGCAGGAAGACCTGGGCAATAAAGGGACTTTTGTCGGCAATGGAACGCAGCTTGTCGGCGTTGGGTTCGGCGGCAGCAAGGATATCGGAGATTTGCCTGCGGCGATTCTCGAGGAATTGCGCGAGGTCGGTGTTTATGCTGTTGAGCTGGCCGGTCAGAAGGACGTTGAGCTGGCGATTGACATTTTGCTGCTCATAGTGCGCCAACCTCAGGCCCAGGTATGTAATCAGGGCCAGAGGCAGCAGCACTATGAGCAGAAAGATTATCAATAATTTTGGCTTCAACTGGTTTTATCCCGCAATTTAATTTTTCTGTTGCTGGGTCTGGACCTGATACTGCTGTTCACGCATAACTTTTCTGGACCTGTTGTAATCGGCATCCTGTTCAAGTCCCTTGTTAAACATTTCCTGTTTCTGCAATTCATCACTCAAGGCAGGGGAATTTAATTGAACAGCATTGGATTTGAGATATAAGGAATTTTCGGTTCCTGCTTTTCTGGCTTCATCGATCTGGCCTTTATCGCGAAGGGCGATAACGAGGTCGTTTTTCTCAGCGGCCAGAAGCTTGACGACATCAACCATAACCCTCGAGTCAGCCCTTTTTTCGACGAGATCCGGCGAGTCAGTAAAGCTGATACCGAGAGAGGTTGCGAGTTTGTCTATAACGTGGGTTTTCATATTGAGGTATGAGGTTTTTACCGCGGCAAGCTTTCGAGAGCTTCCGTTTGCGCCAGGCAGGACCTCCACTTCAAGCATCGCAAATTTCTCATGACCGGCGTAGAGGTTACTTATAGATACAGAAGCGGTGCTGTCGGATATTCGTCCGGTGCGGCCGAGGAACCGAACAGGTCGTATCCCGGAGGGGCATTCGATATCAATGCGGACATCCTGGGCGACGACGCCAAGCACCTGGCCGAATTCACTGTTGAATACACCAGCCAGGTCTGAGGCGTTCTCTGCAAAATAATGGCTTCCGTCGCTTTTGAAGGCCAGTTTGGTCATCAGGTCTTCATTGTAGCCCAGGCCGATACCGATAGTCGTAACCGAGATACCCTCCTTTGCAAGTGAGGCGCCAAGGCAACCCAGCTCATCGGGAGAAGAGGGCCCCACATTTGCCAGGCCGTCGGAAAGCAGGATGATACGATTGACTCGTTCGAGACCGAGGAATTTGCGAACTTCCTGAGCGCCTTTGCTGACACCGCCGAACAGGGCGGTATTGTTGCCTGCCTGTATGCTTTGAATCATCTGCTCGATTTCCGTTTTGTCGGAGACCTTGGTCGCCGGCACGATAACGCTAACGGTCGAGTCATACGTAACAACCGAGATAATATCATTAGAATTTAGCCGATTGAGAGCCATAATCGCAGCGTTTTTGGCCTTTTCGATTTTTTCGCCGGTCATTGAACCGGATTTGTCAATGACAATAGCCACATTGACGGGGGTTCGAGCCGAGCCGGCGGTATTGGTAACAAAGCCGGTCAGTGCGACGCGAAGATATGCCTTCTGGATTTTGTCGGCCTGGAGATAAGGATTGCTTACCGCCACATCGAGCATTGCCTGTTTGTTGGACTCAATTACCGCGCCTGTTGTAACAATGGGAGCCGCGATGAACAGGGCGATGAGCCACATTTTTAATTTTAGCTGCGTTTTCATTTTTTTCTCCTTAAAAAGTATAATGTTTCGTTGTTGTTTCCGCAATCTTCCGGAAAATCGCGGTTCTACTCTTTTTATAAAATACGTCATTGTGCGGTCGGGATGGTCAGGCGGATGTAAGTTGTATGTAAAAAGTTTGTAAAAGAACGTTATTGGGCCGATATGGTGGACAGGCAGGATGGCTGCTTTGTTAGAGGGTTGAACGCTGACGGCGTGATTTTTATTGTTTTTTTGACGATAATTTACTTGCAGCGGGGTTCAATATGCTTATAATAAGTAACATGAACGTAAGTTTCACAATTTGCTTCACTTCCGCGGGGCTTCCGGGCCTTGGTATTATTCTGCGCCGCCAGGGCGCAGAATAGAATACTTACACAATTCGAATATTGACAATCAACGGAACAGGGCAGAATTTTTATGGCAGCATCGGTCTGTTTGGGCAATAATAAACGGGCTTTAAACATGGAAGGACCCTGACCAAAGCGGAGCTGTAAGAAACATTAAAAATCAAAATGCAAAAAGCAAAATTGCAGAATGAGAGAAAAATAAAATTATGGCAATGACGATAACGGAAAAAATACTCGCAAGGGCGAGTGGGAAGAAAACAGTAAAGCCGGGCGAATTAGTCAACGCTAAAATCGACCTTGTGATGTGCCACGATGTAACGACGCCTGCGGCGATAACGATGCTGGTTGAAAAAGGCATCGATAAGGTTTTCGACAAGAATAAGATTGTCGTAACGCCGGACCATTTTCAGCCGGCAAAAGATATTAAGAGCGCCGAATTGCACAAACGCCTTGATGAATGGGCGAAACGCCAAAAAATCAAATACTATTATAAGTTAGGCAAGGCGGGCGTTTGCCACGCGTTGTTGCCTGAACAGGGGCATATCAGGCCAGGCGAAGTGATTATCGGCGGCGATTCGCATACCTGCACATACGGGGCGTTTGCGGCGTTCAGCACGGGCGTTGGCTCGACCGATTTAGCGGCGGTAATCGCGACGGGAAAGCTCTGGTTCAGGGTGCCGGAGTCGATGAAATTTGTATTAAACGGAAAATTGCCGAAAGGCGTTTACAGCAAGGACGTAATCCTTGCTGTGATTGCACGCGTCGGGGTCGATGGCGCTTTGTATCGGGCGATGGAATTTGTCGGCCCGACGCTCAAAGAGATGTCGATGGAAGCGCGGATGACGATAACGAATATGGCGATTGAGGCAGGCGCGAAAAACGGGATTATCGGCTTCGACGCGACAACGAAGAAATACCTCGAAAAACGCCTTACGGGAAAGACCACGTATAAGGTCTTTGAATCGGACACGGATGCTGAATACGTCGCAGTTGAGGAATTTGACTGCGCGAAGATAGAGCCGATGGTCGCTATGCCTCACTTACCGAGCAACGCCAAACCGATTAGCGAATGTAAAGGTATGGCGATGGACCAGGCGTATATCGGAAGCTGCACAAACGGGCGAATTGAGGACCTCAGGATTGCGGCTAAAATCCTCAAAGGTAAAGAGGTGAAGATTCGCACGATAATCGTGCCCGCGACGCCGATGATTTGGAAACAGGCGGACGACGAAGGGCTGTTCGACGTTTTCTATAAGGCCGGGTGCGTGATTTCCGCGCCGACCTGCGGGGCATGCTTAGGCGGATTTATGGGAATTCTCGCCTCCGGCGAAAAGTGCATCAGCACAACAAACCGCAATTTCGTCGGCAGAATGGGAAGTCCCAAGAGCGAAGTGTATCTCGCAAGCCCGGCGACTGCGGCAGCAAGCGCCCTCACAGGCAAGTTGGAAGACCCAAGGAAGTTCCTGTGAGGAAATACTAATATCTAAACCCTAAATCCTAAACAAATACAAATGACCGAAACTCAAAATACAAAACGTTACGACCTTGAGGACAGGACGCTGGAGTTTGCAAAGCGGATAAGGGTATTTGTTGCCAAGCTGAAAAACACGCCGGCTAATATAGAGGATGGAAAACAACTTATCCGGTCGTCCGGGTCAGTTGGAGCAAACTATATTGAAGCGAACGAAGCGTTGAGTAAAAAGGATTTCGTAATGCGAGCCAAGATTTGCCGGAAAGAGGCAAAGGAAAGCAGATATTGGTTGAAACTGGTCGATACCGGCGAAAACAAAATGCTTGAGCAGGAAAGGAAAGGTTTGGAAAATGAGGCCGTGGAACTAACGCATATCTTCGGGGCGATTGTGACCAAGAGCGAATGATGTTTTGAACATTTGATATTAGGGTTTTGATATTGTTTAGAATTTAGAAATTAGGGTTTAGAATTTGGATAAGTGAGGTAAATGTTATGGCTAAGGCGCATGTTTATAAACGAGACCATATAAATACGGATGAAATCATACCGGCCAGATACTTGAATACCGATGACGAGAAGGAACTGGCGAAGCATTGTATGGAGGATTTAGACGCCTGGTTTGTAAAAAAGTTAAGCAACGGCGACGTTATTGTCGCGGGCGATGACTTCGGCTGCGGCTCATCGAGAGAGCACGCGGTCTGGGCGATACGAGGGGCAGGCGTGCAGACGGTAATCGCCAGGACCTTTGCGAGGATTTTCTATCGCAATGCGATTAACTGCGGCTTTTATCTCATCGAAAGCAAAGACGCGGTCGAGCGAATCAATGACGGCGACGAGGTGCAAATCGATTATGCTCAAGGTATAATCGAGGACAAGACCAGGGACCAAAAGATAGAGTTTCGGCCTCTGCCTGATTTTGCACTGGAAATAATCAAAAACGGCGGACTGCTGGAGCATATTAAGAAGAAAGCTTAAAAAATAACAGCAAGCAGAAAACGAAGGAAGAATCATGAAATATCATATGAGAAGATCAGAAAGGGAATTAAAAGATAATAACGATATTGAAGAAATATTGAAAAATGGAAAATACGCAACGATCGCTTTGTGCAACAATAATGAGCCGTATATTGTTACCTTGAACTATGGATATGATTCTGCAAACAAAGTATTGTATTTTCATGCCGCAAAGCAAGGCACAAAAATAGATTTTATTAAAAGTAATCCCAATGCTTGTTTGACGATCATAAAAGATAACGGATATATCCAAAAAGAATGCGCTCATTCATATAGATCGGTTGTTGTTAGAGGTGATATCGAATTAGTAGAAAGCGAAATTGAAAAAAGACACGGGATAGAAATAATGATAGAGCAACTGGAAAATAATCCTGAAATAGTAAAATCGACGTTAGATGACAAAAAAAGTACTTATGAAAACATGCAGATAATAAAATTGAAAATTACAGAGATCGCAGGAAAAGAAGGAAGATAAAAATAAAAAAAACCAGTTAACACAATAAAGAAGAAATTAGTGAAGACATACAAAATTGCGGTAGTGCCGGGAGACGGGACGGGGCCGGAAGTTACGGCGGAAGCGGTAAAAGTTATCAATGCGGCGGCGGATGCTTGGCGAAAAGCTGCACTTGACAGGAAAATTGTTAAATCTGTCTGCTGTGCTAAATATGTCCAGCGCATTTAATAATCGGAATTGGTATTACTGCCCACAATGCCTTGAGAAGCAGCGTAAAATTAACGAGCTTGAAGAAGAAATTCTTTCTCTCAGGGCGAAATTGCGTTACGAGGAGAGGTCAGCCAAAGGTAATGGGTCAGTTACAGGGGGTTTTCCCTTCGTAGCGCGGGCTTCCAGCCCGCGCAGGCGCGGCCAAGATGGCCGCGCTACGATTCGTCCCACCAATAACTGACCCATTACAAAAAATTACCGATTTACCCCCCCCCCGTTAATACATATTATAAGTCCTTATTGTTAAAAGAGATAAGGTGTTAGTCCGGTGGTTTTTTGAGTTCCTCGGCTTTGGGAAGGTCGTTTAGAGAGTTGAGCATAAAAATTTCGAGGAATTTTTTAGTTGTGCCGTAAAGCATAGGTCTGCCGACGACCTCAGCCCTTCCCACGATTTTAACCAGGCCCTTATACATCAGGTTTCGAATCATATCGCCTGCCGCGACGCCCCTGATTGCCTCGATATCGGCCCTGATAATTGGCTGCTTATAAGCGATTATTGCCAGGGTTTCGAGAGCCGCCTGGCTGAGCGTGCCCTCATCGCGTGCACGGACGAGCTTTTTGAGCCAGTGGTTGTAGCCATTGAGCGTGAGTAATTGATATCCGCCGGCGATTTGCTCGATACGGAAGGCGTTGTTATTGGTTTTGTATTTCTCGTTGAGGTCATCGATGTGCTTGCGAAGCTGTTTTACGTTTGTGCCGACAATATCGGCTAATCGCGTAGCTGTTAGCGGCTCATCGCTGGCGAAAAGCACCGCCTCCACGACCGATTCAACGGTCGGTTCAAACCCCGGTTCTGCCTGGGGAGCCGGTGATTGTTGTGGTTCCTGCGGCTGTTGTTCAGCAACGGCCTCCTGCGATTGAGGCGTTTCACTGCCGGTCTCGACTTGCGGCTGCTGCTCGTTATTCTCGTTATTTATAATTGCATCCTGCTCTTGAGTCATATCTGTTTCCAATTGAACGGGTCATAATCGTTTCTACTGATTCTTATTGTTACCGCTGGAAGAATTTTTTGCAACTGTCCTGCCAATTTTTTCAAAATAAATCGTTCGGAAACGGTATGCGACAGGCAAATCACCGTCAAACCCGCTTCCTGTGCCGCCAGTGCCTGATGATGTTTGATTTCGCCGGTAACGTAGAGGTCGGTTTTCTGGGCAATGATGAGGTTAATGATTTTGCCGCACGAGCCGGCACATACGGCGGCGGTTTTGACTAATCGGTTTTCAGGTCCAATTACGCCTATGGCCTTTGCCCCGGCCCGCCTTTTGATTTTCGCGATAATCGCTTTCAGTTGCGTCGGCTTGGCTAACCTGCCTATTCTGCCTAAACCGAATTTGGCTGTCTCGTCGGCTAATTTGAAAATGTCATACGCCGGGACCTCGTATGGGTGCGCCTTTAGCATTGCCAATATAACCCCGGCCAGTTTGTCGGCGGGCACGATT
>Ga0187886_1003813_pt1 | contig 11111 bp, 10 predicted proteins | sample June2016WEW_20_1_FD_133001 | JGI IMG/M metagenome (GOLD analysis project Ga0187886, IMG submission 133001) | Peatland microbial communities from SPRUCE experiment site at the Marcell Experimental Forest, Minnesota, USA - June2016WEW_20_150 | ecosystem: Environmental > Terrestrial > Soil >...
CTGTGATGATGAAGAAGTATGACTCATTCGGTAGTTTGTATCGAAAAAAAACATTTTATGGTTAAATTTTATTGTATTTAAATACTTAGAGAATGTTTTCCACACAACGTTGGGACAGTAATGATAAAATAATAACTTAAAATTTTCAAAAAGATAGATTTGTTATGCCGAAGTGGCGGAATTGGTAGACGCGCTAGATTCAGGGTCTAGTGGGCTGTAGAGCCTGTAGGGGTTCAAATCCCCTCTTCGGCACCAAGTAAATCCAAGGGGTTAACCGAATTTTGATTGCCCCTTTTTTTCTTGCTCAGTGGGTGAGTTGTTAACGTTTTGGTTAACGTTTTTCAAAAAACCTTCAAGTCCTCTGATTCCATACCTAAGATCATCTAAGTCAATCTTATCGTATCGCTTCCGCATTTCCTCCGTTGAATGGCCGGTCATCACCATAGTAACGCCGTCGTGCATCCCTGCTTTTCTCATGTTCGTATTTGATTCGGCCTGAAGTCTCAAATATTCGGCATTGTCAATTGTTGTTCGGAATTGTCGAACAGCTTCAAAAAATTTTCTTGACAACATAAAAAAGACAATGATATTCTGGGACCAGTCGAATTATATTCTAAATTATCGAACAAATCGCAAGTATCGGGCAACATACCATGGTCAGCGTTTACCTTTCTTGTGGAGAATACGACTTTTGTATTAGCGGTCGTGAGAATCTATGTAGCAATTTAAAAGGAGTCATAGGGATAAGCCAGGATGGTGGCTATGCAGAATATCTTAAAGCCCCCTTTGATTGCTTGTTCTTTATAAGTGATGATATTCCGTTTGAAAAAGCTGCAATCATTCCAAATGCCATTGCCACTTCCTGTCATGCGATTACATCAAAAGCTAAAATACAATCAGGGGAATCTTTTGCCATCATTGGAGTTGGAGGCTTAGGATTGCACGCTATACAGATCGCCAAGGTGTTTGGCGCAAGGGTCATTGCTGTAGATAGTAACGAGAAGGCATTAGCAATAGCCGAAGAAATGGGAGCGGAAAGGGCATTGAAAGTGACCAAGGATGATCCGACAGGGGAAATTGTATCTCTCTCTGGAGGCAGAGGCATTGATGCGGTGATCGATTTTGTTGGGAATCCAAGGATTGAAAAAATTGCGCTCAATATTTTAAAAGGAGGAGGAAAGTCCGTTGTAGTTGGTTACAACCCTAATAACCATTTCAGGTTCATTCCCAGCTTTTGGCTCTAAAAGAGCTGGAGATTTATGGATCGCGGGCGTGCGGACGTGATGAGCTTAAATGGGCTATCGATCTGGTGTCCAGTTTATAGGTGAAGCCCTTTATCGGGGAGGTTCATCCCTATAGTAGAGGCCAATGTGCTTTTAAAAAAATTACAAAGAGGGGATATTATTGGGCGATCAGTGCTTGATCCCTGATTGGATAGAATGGTTGAATAAATGGAAAGTAAAAAAAGTATTCAATCTGTTAATCGGGCGATAGAGATACTCTCTCTTTTTAACCGTCGTCGTCCTCGTCTGGGCATCACAGAGATCAGTCGTATTCTTGGCCTCCCCAAGGGAACAGTACATGGTATCGTCCGAACTTTGTTAAAGGGGAGATTTCTCCAGCAGGAACTGGAGGGGCGGAAGTATCAACTAGGCTTAAAGATCTACGAGATGGGGGTTACCCTGGTAGGGAACTTGGAGATCAACCAGAGAGCAGCAGGTCCGCTCAATAAACTTTCAAAAAGTAGCCGCCTCGTGTCTCGGATGGCTATCTGGGACGGAGACTCCGCACTTATTATCTTAACTATCGATCCTCATTTCAATGCTCCCTTCTTTAACCAGATTGGACCTCACGTTCCTGGATATAGTTCGGCTGTGGGCAAGGCCATCCTGGCTTCCCTTGATGAGCAGGAATTAAATTCTTATCTTGACCAAACAGACCTGGTTCCTTACACAACCAAAACCATCACACAAAGGGGACGGCTATTAAGAGATTTGGAAAAAACACGGCAAAAGGGTTATGCGACAGATCAGGAGGAAAGTGTATTAGGCATGTCCTGTATTGGGGCACCGATCTACGGACGGGAAGGAAACCTTGTAGCTTCCATCAGCCTGTCGGGGGATCCACAGCACTTCCAGGGGAAATGGCTGGAAGGAATGAGCGAGAAGTTGCTTAAGGTTGCAGGAGAAATTTCAAGAGCTATGGGATACTTCCCGAAGCCTTTGGATGTAAGATTGATTTAAAGAAAAAAGTTATCGAGGCATTCGTTTAATAATGCCTTACTTATATCACTTAGCCAGGAGGGGATAAGGGTTTTCTAAAGTGTTTAAGGAAATTCATTGGTTGTCAGCAAAAATAACTATATTGATTTTTGGGAGAATCAAAACTTAGGGAGACTATATTTTATGGTGGAATCGAAGGCTTGTCAGGACCTTGTAAACAAGGTCATAAAAAAAGACCTATGCACCCTTTGTGGGGCTTGCGTTGGGATGTGTCCCTATCTTGTGACTCACATGGGACGGGTGGTATTGAAGGATGTGTGCGATTTGACTCAGGGACGCTGCAGTGCCTACTGCCCAAGGATGTCACTTGATTTAGACATTACTAGCCGCGCAACTTTTGGGATTCCCTATACCTGGGATGCATTGGGTATAACAAAAGGTATATTTATGGCTCGTTCTACCGATGCCAAGGTCAGGCAGAGGGTCCAGGATGCGGGGACGATTACCACTCTTATTCGCTTTGCTCTCAGTGAAGGATTCATTGATTCGGCAGTATTGACTCGTTTTAAGGATAAATCATTGCCTAAGGGTGTAATAGTATCAACAAAGGAGGAGGTATTAGCTTGCGCTGGCTCAAGCTATATGGCTGCGCCTACACTGGAGGCTTTTAATCGGGAGGCACAGAATGTTAGTCGAAAGAAAATTGGTATTGTTGGTACACCTTGCCAGGTGTTAGGGTTAGCGAGGATGAAGGAATCAGAATTGGAAGGAAGGAATAATTTAGATAAACTAAAATTGGTGATCGGACTTTTTTGCACTTGGGCTCTTTCTTATCCTGATTTTGCTCAGTTTCTCGAAAAAGAGATGACAGGCCCCGTTCTGAAATATGATATTCCACCTCATCCAGCTAATGTATTGCATACTTTTACTGAAAAGGGACAGATTGATATCCCTCTCGACAGGATTACACCCTTCATTAAGCCCGCTTGCCAGCTTTGCCATGATCTCACAGCAGAATTTGCCGATATCTCCGTGGGAAGTGGTCGGGGTAAAGTACGAGAATGGAACACTGTCATTCTACGGACCGAAAGGGGCATGGAAATATTCGATGCTGCTCAAAGCAAGGGGGTTATTGAAATAACGGAAATACCAGAGAGAAATCTAAATCGTCTTAAAGAAGCTTCTCGTAATAAGAAAAAGAGGGCTCTGAAAAATATCATTCAAAAGACAGGGAGTACAGATAATTTTCTTTATTTAAAAGTTCAGCCTGGTACGGTTAACCATTTACTTGAGAATGGGGGGTAAAGGAAATTCTATATGACTATCGCATCTAGAGATGTACCAAAGACAACACAATTATTGATGGGCAATGAGGCGATTGCCCGTGGAGCTCTTGAGGCAGGAATTGGTGTAGCTGCTGCTTATCCAGGGACTCCTTCCTCTGAGATTATTGGCACTTTAGCTCAGGTTGCGAAGGAGCGGAATCTTTATGTTGAATGGTCCATCAATGAAAAAGTGGCCATGGAAGTTGCTGCTGCAGCATCCTTTTCCAATGTGCGAGCTCTATGTGCCATGAAACAAAACGGACTCAATGTAGCATTAGATTTTTTGAGCAATCTCAATTTAACAGGAGTCAATAGAGGCCTCGTCTTGGTGGTTTGTGATGATCCGGGTGGCATTTCCAGTACTAATGAGCAGGATTCAAGGCACGTGGCTAAAGCTTTAGATCTTCCGCTTCTCGAGCCAGCCACTTCTCAAGAAGCAAAGGATATGACCACATGGGCGTTTGAACTCTCTGAGGAGATAGCAAATGTTTGTATCCTGAGGAGTGTGACCCGGATATCCCATGCCAGAGGAAAAGTAGTATTAGGGGAGTTATCCAACGTTGAAAAACACGCCTATTTCGATATCTCGCGAAAACCCTATGCGACTGTTGTCGAAACGCCACCTAAGTTACACCAGGCCTTATATCAGAATCTGGCCAGAATTAGAGAGATCTACGAATCGTCACCATTTAACTGGTATATAGGGCCAGAAAACCCTGAGTTGTTAATTATTACTTGCGGGAGTGGTTGGTTCTATTCAGTAGAAGCAGTGAGGATCCTTTCGGCAGTAAATTCTGTTGGGATTCTCAAGCTGGGAACGACCTGGCCCCTCCCCCAAAAACTTATAGAGAAACACATGTTACAGACTAAGAAAATCTTGGTGGTAGAGGAGGTTGATCCATTTCTCGAAGGAAATCTAAAAGAACTGGCTGCTGATATGGAACCGGGCCGTACCTGGACCTTTTATGGTAAAGCTTCAGGCCACATTCCCTCATTTGGCGAAAATACCCCTAACATTGTAATCAATGCAGTGGCTAAGGCGCTTGATTTGAAATATACTACGAGAGATCCAGAATATCAGCAGAAATCTCAAGAAATGGTTAAAAGATATGTTCCTCCCAGGGAACCACAGTTTTGCGCCGGCTGTCCCCATCGTACCACCTTCTGGGCCATTAAGAATGCATTAAAGCTGGATGGCCGCGAAGGTGTTCTGACAGGTGATATTGGCTGCTACGGCATGGGACTTGGGTCGTCAGGCTTTTTCCAAGTAAGAACCATGCATGCCATGGGCTCAGGAACCGGCATTGCTTCAGGTATGGGTAAGCTAAATCAGTTTGGCTTTAATCAACTTGTATTAAACGTCTGTGGAGATTCTACATTCTTCCATGCGGCAATTCCAGCACTGATCAACGGCGTTCATAATCAGTCTCATTTCATCCTTATTGTATTAGATAATTCTGGTACGGCAATGACCGGCTTTCAACCTCATCCTGGGATTAACATCAATGCTATGGGTGACCCTGTTCCGATATTAGATATTGAGAGTCTTTGCTATGCCTTGGACGTAAAAGTAACGGTCACAGATCCCTATGACATAAATGGAACCACTGAGAAGTTACTTGAGATGCTGCGCAATGAAGGTAAACCAAGAGTGCTAATCTCTCGGAGAGAATGTGCCCTGATAAAATCCAGAAGGGAAAAACCACCTTACAAAATTCAGGTCAATCATGACCAGTGCATCGGAGAGGGTTGCGGTTGTGATCGATTCTGTACCCGGGTGTTTAGATGCCCCGGTTTGATCTGGGACAGAGAGAGCCGTAAGGCAAGGATCGACGAGTCAATCTGTAGTGGTTGTGGTGTTTGTGTTGACGTATGCCCTCAATCAGCAATCGTCAGGGAGGTAATTGAATGAGTATTCATGGGAGGGATCCTATCAATTTGATCATCACCGGGATTGGTGGACAGGGTAATATATTAATTTCGAGGCTAATCGGTGAGGTCATGCTTGAAGACGGCTATTGGGTGACGATTGGTGAAACCTATGGAGCGTCCCAACGGGGCGGGTCAGTAGCCAGTCATGTCAGAATTTCTAAAAGTACTCAACATGGCCCCCTTACTCCAGAGGGGCAGGCCGACATTATATTAGGTCTGGAGCCAGTGGAATCATTACGGATGTTGGGTATATACGGCAACCCGAAGACATATGTGATCACCAACATCAGACCCATTCACCCTATGGCTGTAGCTATTGGAGAGGCTGAATATCCTGAACTAGAAAAGATTAAGCAGGCTATCAGTGAGCTTTCACAAAAAGTTTGGTATATAGATGCTTCAGAAATAGCTATACGTTTGGGATCACCCCTTTTAGCTAACATGGTTATGATGGGAGCTCTTGTTGGTACCGGGCTCCTGCCCTTAAAAAAGGAGGCATGTCTGCAGCAGTTGGCGGCAAGTTTTAAGGAAGAAAGCCTCACGGTAAACATGAAGGCTTTTACGATGGGATTTATTCAGAATTCATCATAATGTAACGGCTGCTGCCATTCTTAAAGCTGAAGGATTGAGAATGAGAGTTATCGCCTATGAACCTTATATCTTCGGGCCAGTGATGGAGGCCCGAGGGGTGCAGGCAGCAGATTTGGACACACTTCTTAAAGAATCCGACTTCATCAGCCTACAGTAAATCCTGAGGTGCAGAGGAAATGTTTGGAGAAGAGGGCTAAGAAGGCATAAAGGGAAGGGATAGACGAGGTATCGTTGCGGACAGGGTATAGGTATCGGATTATCCTGAGCGACCTGGAATAGGGATGTCCCGTCTGATAAGGAATATAAACGGCTTTTAGGGTGGAAGGATCGCGGTGAGAGGGCTACTCACTTAAATAAGTATCACTGTTGAAACTATAGTTCTGAGAAGGGGTTTGGACTATGGATTGTTCCCTCTTAAAGAATATCTTTTAGGACTGCATAAGTTTTAGGGGATTATAGATTAAAAGGAGGAAGTTAGGTGGAGTTGATGGATATATTGCTAATACAAATTTTGCATGGTCTCGTTTACGGCATGCTCCTTTTCCTGTTGGCCTCGGGACTGACCCTTATTTTTGGATTGATGGATGTCTTAAATTTCGCTCACGGGGCATTCTATATGCTCGGTGCCTATTTTTCCTTTTCGGTGGTGTTATGGACAGGTCAATTTTGGCTCAGCTTGATCATCGCTCCATTGTTGGTGGGCTCGATCGGTATGTTTACTGAGCGGGTTTTCTTGCGAAAAGTGCACGCCTATGGCCACATTTCCGAGCTATTATTGACATTCGGAATAGCCTATATTCTCGAGGACGTCGTGAAAATCATATGGGGAACTGAGCCCTTAAAGGTTAAAATTCCGGCTATTCTGTCAGGATCACTATCTATATTAGGCGGGGCTTATCCTATTTACCGGCTATTCATCTTGGTGGTATCTTTACTGGTATTTGCCTTCCTATTTCTAATTTTATTTAAAACTCGAGTGGGGATCATCGTTCGGGCTGCTGTGGCTAAAAAAGAAATGGTGGGCGCGCTAGGATTTAATGTTCCCTTGATCTTCTTGCTTCTTTTTGGGGTTGGGTCATGGTTGGCAGGGATTGCAGGAGTCATAGGTGGTCCTTACTTGACCACACACCCCGGTATGGGTGCTGCGATCCTCATTGACCTATTCATCGTAATTGTGGTGGGTGGATTGGGCTCAATCCAGGGGGCATTGTTGGCAGGGATATTGATTGGGGAAATCCGTTCCTTTGGAATTTTGTTTCTACCACAATTTGTTCTTTTCTTTGAGTTCTCACTCCTAGCAGCTGTTCTCATTTTCAAACCAGAAGGTTTATTAGGAGAAAGCAAATGACCCAAAACCGGGTATGGAATTGGTTACTTCTCTTCGGTCTCTTTCTTCTTTTGGCCGTTATGCCCAAGTTGGTTTCGGAGTTTCGCCTCAATCTTGTGATCGGAATGCTCATCTATTCCCTGGTCGCCATCGGCTACAATATGCTTCTTGGGCAGGGAGGATTACTCTCCTTTGGCCATGCCGCCTACTTTGGAATGGGTGCCTATACTGCCATTCTTGTTTATAAGCATTGGGGATTTTCTTTACTCTCTGGCATTTTGGCAGGGGGGGTGTGTGGAGCTTTGCTAGGGGTTCTCTTTGGAGTTTTTTTGGCGCGATTGCGTGGATTACCATTCGCATTGCTTAGTTTAGCGTTCAATGCCCTTATTTATGTTGTTGCTGAAAAATGGCGTACCTTCACGGGTGGTGAGGAGGGGCTGGGAATGCGACGTCCGGACCTATCCATACCCGGGTTTGGATCAATTGACATGTTTTCCACAGTGAACTTTTATTATTTTGTGGTCATTATCGTCGTCCTATGTGTGATGTATTGCTGGTTTTTCACTAAAACGCCTTTGGGCCGAATTAATGTATGCCTTCGGGAGAATGAAGGGCGGGTAAGCTTTATTGGTTACAACATCTATATGACGAGACTCTTGATCTATATCATCTCGGCCTTCTTTTGCTCGATAGCGGGTGCTCTGGCCTCGTCCTTTCAGGAATTCGTCTCCACCGCGACCATCAATCTGGATAAATCGGCAGATATTTTAATTCTAACCTTCGTAGGAGGGCGTGGTATCTTCTGGGGACCTATTCTGGGGGCTTGTTTTCTTACGTATCTCAACGACGCCTTGAGCACGCTCACGGAACACTGGGCCATCATTCAAGGAGCCATCTTTATCGCCTTGGTGATGTATGCCCCAGATGGACTTGCGGGTTTGATTCTCCGGACGAAGAATTGGCTTTTTAGGCGGTTTAACATCGAAAAGGGCTAATGAAGATGGAAGACGGAACGATTTTGGAAATGATTGATCTTTACAAGAATTTTGGGGACCTGATGGCGATTAATGAACTCAGCCTTTCCATCGGCAAAGGCAAACGCCATGCGATTATCGGGCCTAACGGTGCAGGTAAAACGACGTTGTTTAATCTTCTCAGTGGCCGCTTCAAACCAACTCGGGGGCAAATCCTTTTCAATGGACGAGACATCACAGGGATGGCTCCCTACCGCATCAGCCGGTTAGGCATCGCCCGTTCTTTTCAGATTATCAATGTTTTTCCACAGTTGTCAGTTTTTGAAAATGTGCATACAGTCTTAATGTCCAAAAACCATATCCGCTATAACTTTCTGAGAAACGTCAAAAGATGGGAAAAAGTTGCACAGGAGGCGGTTAGTCTCCTGGAACAGATTGGACTCCTGGACAAAAAAGAGGTTCCGGCTGGTTTTTTATCTTATGGGGAGCAAAGGGGGCTGGAGGTAGGACTGACCATTGCTTCAGATCCCGAGGTCATATTATTGGATGAGCCAACCGCGGGGATGTCGATGGATGAGACCCGCCAGGCGATCAAGCTCATAGACAGGGTGACCAAGGGAAAGACCTTGGTGATTATCGAACATGACATGGAGGTGATCTTCAGCTTGGCGGATGTTATCACAGTGATGCACTATGGAGAGATTGTGGCGACCGGGTCTCCGGAAGAGATCCGGAAGGACCAGAAAGTCAAGGAAGCCTACCTTGGAGATTATTAACGATGTTACAGCTTCGTGAGGTCAATACATACTACGGGAAAAGCCATGTTCTTTTCAATATTTCTTTGGAGATAGGCAAGGGAGAGATCGTAGCCCTTCTGGGCCGAAACGGCGTGGGCAAAACGACCACGCTCCGGACGATTATGGGCTTGACTCCGCCTGTAAGCGGGTCGATACGGTACAAAGGGGTGGAAATGGCTAACAGAAAGCCCCATCAGATCGCCCTTGCGGGAATCGGGTTTGTGCCCGACGAACGCTGGATTTTTCCCAACTTGACCGTTCACCAGAACCTGATTATGGGGATCAAACCGGGGCAGTATGGGAAAGAGAACAGGGAAGGATGGACGATCGATCGGTGTTATGAATATTTTCCCCTCCTGAAAGCACGACAAAGCTCAAAGGGAGGGTTTCTCTCCGGTGGCGAGATGCAAATGCTGGCGATAGCGCGGACCCTGATGGGAAATCCGGAGTTAATCCTTGTAGACGAACCGACAGAAGGTCTGGCGCCGCTCATTGTGGAGGTTGTGGGTAAGGTGATCCGGGAGATCAACGGCTCCGGGACAACGGTGTTACTGGTAGAGCAGAAACTTCCATTTGTCATGGGTTTGGTCCAAAGGATTTATATAATGAGCAAAGGAATCATCCAATGGGAAGGGACCCCCGAAGTCCTTAGAGGACAGGACGAGATCAGGAAAAGATATCTGGAAGTCTGAAAAGAGGGGAAAGGAACAATAAAGCAATTCCAAATTATAATCATTAACCAATAAAGAAAGGAGGAAAGCCATGAAGAAAATGTTCGTTTTATTAGTAGTGGTTTTGATGGGGGTGACCCTGGGGTATAACAAAGTCCAAGCAGCAGATCCAATCTATTTAGGCTTCAATGACGTTCGCTCGGGCCCCTTCAAATCAAATGGAGATAAATTTCTCATGGGCCTGGAGGTAGCGGTTAAAGAAATCAATAAAGCAGGTGGCCTACTGGGGCGACCGGTCGAATTGGTGGTTGAAGATAATCAAATGAAACCAGAAATTGCGGTTCAAAAACTCAAGAAAATGATTCTGGAAGACAAGTGTGAGGCTATCTTTAGTGGGACATCTACGGGAATAGCGCTGTCGATCTCTCAAAACATGCCTCGATACAAAAAGATCTATATATGCATAGCTTCTTTTGCTATGGATCTTACCGGAAAACATTTTAATCCTTATATGTTCCGTACAGATTCCAATGTCGCGATATTGACAAAATCCATGGCTCTGTACTTAGGTAAGCGAAAGGATTATAAGAAGGTTTATATGATCAACCAGGACTCTGCCTATGGCCACGATATACCTAACTATTACGAGAGATTCATCAAGGAGATTGCTCCGGATACCGAGATCGTAGGCAAGGGTTTTCATCCCATGTTTGAGAAAGACTTTGGTCCTTATATCACTAAGGTCAAAGCCTCCGGCGCAGACTATTTGCTAACCGGTAATTATGGGACCGATCTCATCCAGCTTATTATTCAGGCTCGAAGCTTTGGGTTGAAAATTCCGATGGCGGCTATCCTCATAGGTGATATTAATGCGGCAGCGGCGATGCCAGGAGATGAGGCTGTGGGGAGCTTTTGCGTGGCTTCTTTTATGCCGGGTGTCGACACTCCAGAGGCAAGAAAATGTGAGGAATCATTCTACGAGAAGTCGGGCGGGACTTGGCCTGTAGAACAGGTTTGGTATGCATACAAAGGAATGATGTTGTATGCAGAGGCGGTCAAAAAGGCAGGTTCACTCGACGTAGATAAGATTATTAAAGCCTTTGAGGGGATGAAGTGGAATGGACCAACGGGGACCGTAACCATGCGCGCAAAAGATCATCAGCTCATGCAACCTATGATTGTGGGCCAGGTGGTTAAGAAGACAAAGTATTTTGATTTCCCTTATTTGAAGCCCATTCAGGTTATCCCCCCCGGGCAACTCGACTATAAGCC
>Ga0187886_1003814_pt1 | contig 11109 bp, 10 predicted proteins | sample June2016WEW_20_1_FD_133001 | JGI IMG/M metagenome (GOLD analysis project Ga0187886, IMG submission 133001) | Peatland microbial communities from SPRUCE experiment site at the Marcell Experimental Forest, Minnesota, USA - June2016WEW_20_150 | ecosystem: Environmental > Terrestrial > Soil >...
ATTCACCAAATTACTCTGAATGTCAAAAATTGGATCAAGCGAAGAAGTGCTGGGAACCGTTGTGCTTATGCAATGGTACACAATATCGATATTTGTCAGAGATTCGACAAGTTCGGCTCTATCATCAAAATTAATAATTCGATAATCAACATCATTAAGAGGTTTCCGGAATCTTTCAGGAAACTTGTCGACAACTCTGACAAAGTGATTATTCTGAAGTAAAAGATCTACAAGATGAGATCCTATGAAGCCATTTCCGCCAAGAACAAGCATATTCATGATCTATTTTTTCCCTTTATGAGGTTCTGAAAAATGGACATGGTTTCTTTATAATAATGGTCATAAGAATGGTATTTGTCAACTGTTGCTTTAGCGTTTTTTCCCATTGTTACAATGGATTCTTTCGAGTTATAAAGCAATCTTATTTTATCCTTTAAGTCACTATAGTCACCCATTTTAAAGAGCAATCCATTCAATCCATCGTTAATAAGATCCCGTATTCCTGCAATATTAGTGCCTATCACTGGTTTTCCCAAAGCAAATGATTGGAGAAGAGAATACGGGCTGACTTCATACCACTCAGATGGTACAATAGTAAATGCGGCTTGTGCTAAGATTAAATTTAATTCTTCTCCCCATTTAGCACCTAACAATTCGACATTATTCAATTGATGTTGACGAATGTACTCGATACAATTATAATATTCCTTCCCATCACCGATAATCTTTAGCCGTATTTCTGGCAAATTTTCCATTGCGCGAAACAGAGTATAGATACCTTTATTTTTTTCAAGCCGGCCTAAGAAAAGAATAAAATCCTTATGACTGTATGAAGGAACAATATTCGTAGTATCAAGGGGATTCTTAATGATGGCAGTCTTGTTTGAATCGAAACCATATTCAATAAATTTATTACGCGAAAATTCACTTTGGAAAAGATACATATCGACATACTTATAGTAACCAAGAAAAGAATAGATATACGCTTCAAGAGAGGCAACAAAACTGGCTCGAAAAGAATCTTTTTTGCATTTCTTAAGAGTACACATGATAAACAATTTATTCTTGCACGATTCACAAATCCTCTCGCCCGAAACAAATGTAGTATTCGGACAGATTAGCTTATAATCGAGCACACGCCATACTATCGGTATCCCCCTTTTCTTTAAAACCGGAATAATGCTGGGCGTTAAGTAATTATGGATATTGCTTAATTGAGCAATATCGACGACATTTTCTGTCAACAGCTGTTCTAACTTATGTTTTGCTTCTCGCGAATAGATGGCTCGTGTAAGTACTGTATAGTTATTCCGTAAATTTTTGTTTTTGTTCAGTTCTTTATATTCGATATTTTGGATAAAATATTTTGAATAGGATGTTTGTTCATTCCTTTCATCCTGCATGGAAAATGGAATGATCATATGGCCATTTTCCTGCAGTACAGTTTTTATATGATTGATGTATGTCCAATCACCGCCGCTTGGATACCATGTCCAATTTGCTAATAAAATATTCATTTATTGCACTTGGTTTTTCATGATGACAAATGCTGTCTCAGAGACGCATCCGAATATTGGAATTATCTCTATCACTTTCAATCCAGTTTGTTCCGCCTCATAGTTCATTTCTTGCACGGTGATAGGAAACCACATAGGTAATCTTTTAAAAAAGCGCCGGTAATAACCACGCAAAGTATTTGCAATGGGAATAGAAACGATCACATACGATCGTGATACTTTTGCAAACTCCCTTAGAACTAATCGTTTTTTTTCCAGCGGGAGATGTCCAAAAAGGCGAACGGAAACCACTCCATCAAATGTTTCTTCTTGAAATGGTAATTTTTCGGCGTCCCCGGCCTTCAATGAACACGTTTCATTGAAATGGGAAAGTTTATTATGAGCGAGAGAGAGCATTTCTTGAGAGATATCGATTCCCGTGAGATAAAAACCTTTTTGGAGTATATATTCTGATATTCTTCCTGTCCCAACGGGAACTTCTAAAATCCTGCTCTTGGGCGGCAGCAACGCAAGACCCTTCTTAAGCGCTTTCTTTTCGAGTAAGTCTTCTATGCGGCCCTTAAGTGAATTGAAGCGTTCTGCATCATACTTTTCGGCGACCGTTTTATCTTGATAAGCGTTTCGCGCCCAATATTCCGTTGCCATACACGAGCTTTTTATAAAGTTGAAAATATTGATACGATACAGTAGCTATATCAAATTTTTTAGAAAATTGCCGTTTCGAAGATCCATGCATCTTTACTAATTCCTCATTAATGTCTGCCTCCATGAACCACTGTTCCATCTCAGCCCAACTCGTAAAAATGAAACCAGATTTTTTATTCTGGATATATTCTTCAACACCTACGGTCATTGTAGTAATGACGGGAAGGCCTCTTGAAAGAGCCTCAATCCATGTGAGCGGAGGAGCCAGACTCAAATCATTTCTCACGAGCGGGGAAAATAAGGCATCATATTGATCTAATTCTTGGATAAAAGAATTTTCGTTGAATCCAATGCTAATTCCAGGTTCTACATATTCTAAAAATTGTTCTTGATAGCATTCTGGTTTAAACAAAAAAGTAAACTCGATATCTGATCTTCGTGTTATCACTCTCTTTGCGAGATCAACGGCTTCAATAAAATCCTTTCTCCCTATTTGTTGAATGTAACCAGACCAGAGTAGTTTTGTTATATTATTTCTTTTTTGTTTTCTTTTTATTTGATTTTCTGCCGTTTGAGTACCCCATGAAAATGGTTCAATAAACCTTGAAGTGCATCCATCCTGCAATAATTTTCGCTTTGCAATAGATGTGCCCGTAATAATTGCATCTGCCTTACTTAATGATTGAGCACGAATCCAGTTTTTAAATGCACTAAGTGGAACATACGATAATGCCGAAGCAACAAGTTTGTAATTAGATCCAATGACTTTTCGAACAACAGGAATCAGTGCTATATAGTCTAGCCAATGAATAACAGTGTTGTGTCCTGACTTCGCGAGAAAGGTTCGAATTTCTTTTTGATAATACAAAAGGGTTGCAGATATCTCTATTAGATCTTGTATTCTTGAATGTTTATGATTATAAGCAATGTGATCCCCTTGTTCATTAAACCAATTATGCTTTTGTGGGATCCAGTGAAGAATGCGAGGAAGAAATAAATAATTATTTATTGTATTATCAGAATATTGTGCCGCCTGTTTGGCAATACTGATAAAATAGGTTTTTGAATTTAAATTATTGAGTTCTAAAGATAAATCAATTAAAAAGTTTTTATCACCTGCAATCCGATGTGGAAAAATGCCGATGCCCAGATAAACGATATTTAATTCAGATTTCATTGGTTTAGCAGATTACTTTTTCCAAAGTGGAATTATCTCATTCGCATATTTATTCTAGGTAATATCCAGGCGTATAATATGTTTTATTCGTCCTTGCACTTTTTGCATGGAAACTGAATGACCAGATGACTATTTGCTACTAACAACGAGCATAGATTAATAATATATCCCCAATCTACCCCGCTTGGACACTATGCCAATTTGCCAATAATATATTCATCGATAATTTAAGTTTGTAGATAGTTTAATTTATTTGAGTTCAATTCAACATTTATTTCTTATTATACCAGAAGGAGATATCGTTTTTTTACGAACAATATTCTTATGAATTTCATCAATTATAATATTTTTTAGATTATTGCAAATATTCGGCCAAGTATAATTTATTATGGATTCTTGAATTCTTTTCATATCAAAGGAGCCAAACGAGTCAACAATATTTTGTAGTCCCCAGACAAAGGAATCAGGATTATCTTCAATTAAACAACCGTTTTCTTGAGTAATAACTTTGGCATTCTCAATTGTATTTGTAGCAACCACTGGCAAACCCGCTTGTAAATATTCGAATGTCTTTGTTGAAGGTTGAAATTGATAATAAGGGGTAATAGGAATATATGATATTCCGATAGTCGCCTTTTCAAAGTATTGTATTAACAGTTCATATTTAATGTAGCCATACATAAACACTTGCTTTTCCAATCCGAGAGATAATATTAAACTACGAAGTTCCGCTTCTTCATTTTTCCATCCGGCACCAATAATGGTGTATGTGGAAGTATAATCTTTTCTATTATCAATAAATTTCTTAAATCCTATTATTGTATCCTCAATTCTTCGATTGTAAAGAGTACCAACATATAACAAATCAATTTTACGATATTTCTTTGGCGAAACAGATATCGTATCCGCACCTAATGGCAATTCAACAATTTTGGACATTGAAATGTGCAATAAGTCCGCTAAACCAGTGGATATTATCGTTATTTTATTATACAAAAGTGATTCAACATAAATCAAATGATTCTGAACCTCTCTATATATTTTTGAAGTATGTATACAACTTGTTCTAATATCCAATATTTTTGGCTTTGATTTAGCAAAGAAACTGACAATAGAACAGCCTCTAAAATAATTAATAAAGATTAGATCATATTTTTGTTTTTTACATAATTTAAATACTTTAAAAATAAATCGGATATTTCTGAAGAATATATTTCCCTTCCGACTTACATAAACAATAGATACACCATCTATTTCCATCTTAGGTCTATTATAATCCCAACAGCATAGGGTTATTCCAAAATCATTTTTTAGATATTGTGTATACTTATAATAATCGATTAAATAGCCAATTTGTTCTTGGCTAATGACCAGTATCTTTGGTTTCATCACTGTATCTGTAGAGTGGGTAAACTGGGATAAACATGAAAATGCCACAAAAGAATAGAGATCGAAGTAAATCATTATATAACTGTATCACTATAAAGCATAAAGTACTAAAGATGATAATGTTGTTTGTTATTTCTATAACAACTTTATTTTTCCACACATAATGTAATATTATAAACCAATAACAATAGACCAACAGTACACCTATAATACCTATTTGAATGATAAGGAAAAAAAACATTGGTCGTGATCCCCACAATAACCAGGAATATGTATCTGCAAAAGGTGTGAGTGGAAGTTCTGTTCCACCTTTAAAATGCCCAATACCGTTACCAAACAATAACTCTTTAGCATCAAAAATATTATATGTATAAACTATTTTTGTTATCCGTGGGATATCAACACCTTCTAGAATAGCTTTTTCATTTACGTCTCCAGCCAAATATCCCATAATATAATCTTCATTTAACATATTACTGAAATTTTCACCTGTGATTTTAGAATATGCATAATCAAAAAAATATCCCCCAACGAGTATTAACAATACAATAGTAATTAATTTACGGTTAAAAATACTATGAATACGTATATCAAAAAGAAAGAGAAAAAAGAAAATGATTAAGAAAAAAGATACTTTTGTTTCGTTGACGAATGTAGGAATCCAAAAAATAAATAAATACCATTTATTAAATATACTTTTGATAATATTATGTCTATTAAAGTCTTTTATCATTAAGTAATATGTGCTTAAATAGATAATAAATGTCAGCACACCGGAATAACCTATACCAAGAGTCCCTCCGACTTCATCTCCAGCACCATAAACGCTAAATTGATATAATGATACAGGTATTTGCGCCACTAAAAATATTATCAGAAAACGATCGAATAGTTTTACAAAATATTTCGCTTCACTTGACTGCAAATAATGCATGTACAAAATAGGAAATATAAAAAAAGGAATAAATTCTCGAATGCCATTTACAGTCAGAAGTAAATTCGCTTTATCACGATTATTTATATAAACAAAAATGATGAAAATGAAAAAAACGACAAAGAATCTTTTGATATTTTTTGATTTTAAATTTATAAAAGATAAAACGCCTAGCGAAAACAATATAATATCAGTTACGAGATTGACATAGGATCTATTGACCTCTAGAACAAAGTTACTAATAAATGACATATATGCAGTTATCGTAAGAATTAAAAATATCAAGTATATTTTAGTTTTCGGAACGTTCACGTTAATTAACCAAAAATGATTTTTTTAATTGTACTTTTCATTTGTGGCTGCAAGGTTGTATTTAACTTTATTCATTTTTGGCCATTTCCTATTGTTTCCCAACAATACTATTTTGGAACCACCAAAGAGGTTAGGAATAAGTAATGAACAGAATAAGAGGTGCCACAAGGAGAAAGATCAAACCGAAATAAATATCGAAGAAATAGTACCATGACTCAAGTTAATACAATTTATGTGCTAAATCACATTTGCCTGAAATAAAGACTCTGTCGGAATGAAGCTAAATATGCCAAGCGTTATTGAAAAACCATAAAATATCCTGACTATTATTGTAAGCGATCTGATCGTCAAAATAATAATTTTCATTTGGTCTGTATGGTGCCTAATGACAAAGTTCACCTGCGTCTATGAAGCGCAGCGGAATAGCGTTCAGGTGCAGCGCATTGTTCGACATCAATCAATCTTTACTCTGCTGTATGTTACGGAGGAAAATATAATTCTGCTTCTTTAGCAAATTCCGATAAATAGGCAGAAGAATATTCTTTGCAATTCTCTTCGGCCCACTCCAATCAGTTATATGTCTGTATTGCACTATTGCAGGGATAAACACTTCTTCCATTTCGGCTTCACTCGCCATTTTAACAAGAGACGCTCTCCTAAAAAAGTTAATATGCTCAAGAGGAGCAACCGGATTAAGTGATTTTTTTGAACCTTTTTGTGCTTTCCAGTCCATAATTTTTAATCGTCTCTGTATATTATTTGCAGTGGGAACACTAACTTTAAGAATCCCGTTAGTTTTCAGTGCCGTCTTCAAATGACGTAATGTCTGCAAAGGTTCTGGTATATGCTCAAATACTTGCTCAGTATTAATGAAATCGAAGCGATATTGAGAGATTTCTTCCCATTTAATAACCTTGATTCCATTTGCCTTGGCATATTCTATACGTTTTAAAGACAATTCTGCGCCATATGAACCACATCCAAAAGCCTTCGCCATTAGAGCCCATTTGCCCCACCCCATACCAAAATCAAAAAAACATAAAGATGAGGGCTCTTTTCTGAAGTACGAAATAATCTGCATAATCTCTTGTGCGTAGTAGGAATAATATCCAAGACCATCTTGCTTCTCGTTCTGGATAAATGTCTTTTCGGGATCTATCCAATGCTCATACAATCTTTCCATTAAAGTGTCATTTGGAATATCTCTCTGAAAAATCGAACCGCAAACGTTGCATTCACACAGGACATAAGTTGCTCCATTAAGATATTTAAACTCCACCATGCCTTGCGGTGAATAGAAATCCACCAAATAATCCTTTACTGGAGGTTCATTATATTGACTTTCGTATATCGTTCTGAATCTACCCGAAGCACAGGCTGGACATTTTTCTCGCGTTTCAAACCAAGAATTACTCATATTCCTCTCCATATTTATGAAGTCGAACGGACTTAAGCTAAGTTACATGCAAACGTTCTCGCGCGTTGAATATTATTATGTGTTTGTAAAATATCTTTTGGTAAATTACAAATTTATATTTCAGCACAACATTCATTCACTCGGTGCGCGGGTGGTTTGCATGTGAGCTCATCAACGTCTCTCAAGCGTTATATAGTGATGAACCGTTCGCTATCGAACTCTCGAATACCATTCACAGTCAGAAGTAAATTCGCTTTATCACGATTATTTTTATAAACATAAATGATGAAAATGAAGAAAACGACAAAGAATCGAGTAATTATTTTCGCTTTTACAACTTTAAAAGATAGAACGCCTAGCAACAACAATATAACATCAATCACGACATTGTCATACGATTTATTGATCTCTAAAACAAAATAATTGATAAATGATATATATGCAGTTATCGTAAGGATTAAAAATGACAGTAATATTTTATTTTTTGGAAAGTTCAAGTTGATTATCTGAAAATATTGTTTTACGCGTAACATTCTTTTACAAATGCGAGGTTGTGCTTCGATTATGATTGATATTCCTTAATATCGCTTGAAGATTATACAGACAAAATTAAACATAATATAGATAACCAGAAATATTTCAATACAATTATTCAATAACACTCGTTCCACAACCGACTTTTCTTTAAGTCAGCGCTCGCTGAAATACAGCTTCCAATTTAGGAAAGCAAGAACGAACGGAGAATTTTTTTTCAATAGTCTCACGAGCTTCATATCCCATTGTAGCACGGAGCTGTGCATCACCTAACAAACGGATTATATATTTATACCAATCCTCCATGGTTGCTGCCAGATAACCATTTACGCCATGATTGACAATCTCCAAATTGGCACTGACTGGAGAAGCCACTACTGGTTTTGCCAGCGACATATACTGGATCAATTTAAAGCCACATTTGCCTCTTGTGAATGGATTATCGGGGAGGTACATAATTCCTATATCTATATCCTGAAGTTGATCAACCTCGATATTTGCTTGCCAACAGACAAATCGCACTTCCAAACCAGACAATAACCCTATATCAGGTGGTTTATCACAAATTATCTTGAGAATGGTATCTGGGAATCTCTCAACGACCTTTCTTAGTGTCGAAGCAAGAGGATAAAGATATTGATAATTCGCCGCGGTTCCAGTCCATCCTATTATTAAGGTATTTTTATTTGAGAATGTTCCTTTGGAAGAAGGCTGAAACCGATCCGTATCTACAGGTGTGGGGATTACTGTTGTCTTGGATGAAGAATCGGCTATATTAGATAGGTGCGAATTTCCAGCGATAATTTGATCACTAAAACGGATTATTTCCCGAAAAGATAAATCGGCTCTAGACCCCAAATATATAGCATCGTCGAAATCATACACCACTCGATGGCCTATCTGTTTTAATATACGCTCTAAAAATGGGGGGTAAAGCAGACCAGGTAATCTTCGCTGCAAGAATACCAGATCAAAGTTACTAGCTGTTAAAATTCGTGGAAGCGTTACAGACATTCCCAGCAGTTGATATATTCTTGCTTTGAGGGAACGTCCTTCAGCGTATAACCAGCTGCCGTAAGATGGCCATTTATGCCATACCGTACATCGCCATCCTGCTTTTTCTAAAAATGGAATAAATGGAAGAATTCTGAATCTTGTAGAAGGTTCATTCTTTCCTATAGTAAGAAACAATATATTCTTCATGCTCTATATATTGAAAGAGACTACGAAACATAACAATCGATAATCAAGTGAAGTATGTTAATCTATTTATATGCTTCTATTAGAAGGTCTTTAACCTTTCTGCCATGATATTGTGTATACTTTCCGTCATAGAGCCAATAATCTAAATTTGGAGTAGTATAATTATAGTCTATTCTATTTATTTTTAGAAATCCCGCTTCTTTTAATTCGCTTGTCAACTTACTTTCCCAATACATATTTCTATGATATTGATATTGCCCTGAACTAATTCCAAGCATTAATTCTGTAATTATTTCCTCAGGTAAATTCCCTTTGAAATATTCTTTCCATGTCCACTCGATATCTGGACATCGTATCTCAATCCTTCCACCATATTTTAACACTCTATACCAATTTTTAAACATCTTCCTGCTTTCAGTTGGAGAAATATGTTCTATGGTATGTGAGCTATACAGTCCATCTGCAATCTCATCTGAAAGCCTGCCCAACGTTACGGCATTATCGACAATTATTGGACACACTCGATAATCTATGTTCACTGAAAGAATTATTGAATCTTTCCAAATTGGATGAGGTAATCCTGCAATTGTGCCATTCTGTAATGTTGAAGAATTTCCTCCGATATCAAGGATTATTTTCTTTCCTTTGTTTGATTTAAGATAATATTTCTGCGTCGGAAATGTTTTTCGTATAATACCTAAGCATATTTTTAGTGCTCGTTTTATAATATTATCTTTTAGTAATGTGATGGTCAGCGTTTCCTATTAAAAAATTTTATAGCCTGAATTAGAAGAGATTCCAAAATTTTTATTGAATGAATAGTGAACAATATTTTGGGATATAATATGATTGCTTTCTTCAATTGCAAAAAGGCTTCATTTATTCTCCAATGATCGATCAATAAATATACTGTGTAAACAAAAGAATTGGCTAAGCTCTCATTTTTCAACGTCAACAATTCTTCCGGAAGATCAGGTCTCTCAAATAAATCCTTATACATTTTTGGTACCAAGTTTACCCATAACAATTGTTTTGTCATTGATTGAGAATTTGAATGATTCCTAAATATCCCAGTTGTACCAGGTAAATATTTTATTTTTCCTTTCAAACACACACGAAGAAAGAAGTCCCAATCTGTTGCAACATCCATGTCCTCTCGCAGCAATTCGATTTGTTCCATGATATTCCGCCGCCACAGACTTGACTGCAATGTAATTGGCATAGTACAACTTCTTATCCATTGAGAATAATGTAAATCATTCCCACGTCTGATGTATAGAGAATTCCCTTCTGCATCTATTACTTCAGTGTCTCCATAGATAAAATCTATCTCCGGTTCTTTATTAAATAATGCAATTTTTTTGCTAATTGCCTGCCTAAATAAATAGTCATCTGAAAAGAATATTCCAACAAACTCACCGTTGCATTTTCGTAATCCCTTATTTATTGCATCCACGGGACCATGATCCGGCTCGCTCACCCAGTAGGCAATTCGATCATTATATTTTTTTAGTATTTCTATACTTCCATCAGAAGACCCTCCATCAATTACTATTAATTCGATATGAGGATAATCTTGATTGAGAACAGATAATAATGCCTCTTCAATATATTGGCCTTGATTATAAGAAGGCATGACAATAGAAACCATATTCTGCTTATAAGAATTATTAAAGACCATTGTTTTCAATTATATTAACACGTGATTTTATCATGGATGATTTGATTGCCGAAGTAACCAATTTTATTTCTTGAAACGAAACTGTCCTTGAAATAATTAAGTATGCTGCATACAAGATCATAAAAGTCCCGCTAACAATAATCAGTCCAATCAAATTAAGATTTGGGAGTCGTATAAGAATGGATGAGGCGATAATACTCATAATTACCACAAAAACTAGAGCACCTATGGGCAAAGAACGCAGAAATAAAACATAATCAACATGATAAGTTTGAAGTATTATTAAGATACTAAGTACTG
>Ga0187886_1003815_pt1 | contig 11109 bp, 6 predicted proteins | sample June2016WEW_20_1_FD_133001 | JGI IMG/M metagenome (GOLD analysis project Ga0187886, IMG submission 133001) | Peatland microbial communities from SPRUCE experiment site at the Marcell Experimental Forest, Minnesota, USA - June2016WEW_20_150 | ecosystem: Environmental > Terrestrial > Soil >...
CTGTACTTTCCGGCGACGATCACTCCTATGGGCAGCCCTATGGCCGGCGTCTGGAGCGTTTTCGTCAATGAGGAAGGGCCCGCTTCTCCACCACTAAGCGGCGCCGCACAGCTCCCGCAAAACCGGGAGGTGTCAGGATTCTCAGAATGACACTTGGGGCATTTATTGGCCAAGCGAACTCTCGATCTCCAGCTTAGCCTCAGATTAACAGAGGGATGGGCGGGAAGTCAAACGGGGCGTGCCCGGGGCCTCGAAGAAAGCCAATTCCCTGTAGGGGGGATGGGAAAACGAGGTTTTCGGGGGTAACCTGGACGTACAGGTAGCAACTTGTACAGACGGGATGTACAAGTTCCCATATGGGGGGAAACACCCCAAAAACACTAACTAGTACACTTGTACAGTAGAAAAGAGAAGAGAGAAAAAAAACAGGCCCCCCTTTTTTTCTTCCCCCCTCTACAGGCTGTCCTAGTGTACAAGTTGGAGGCGCTGGCAGTGCGTCCGGGGGGAAGTCGGCAGACCCCGGCTAAGCTAATAGGGTCCCGGCCAAAGTCCTGCCGGCAGGATTCTAGACCGCCCTCGGGGAAAACGTCCTCCCGGAGGGAGGTTTGCCAGAAAACTCACATTATGTCTGGACCATTTTTTAGGGATGAGGCCCCCCGTCACCGAGTCCGAGCCACGAGCCTTGCTGAGGAACTCGGGGCATCCCCCGATCAGGCCGGTTCGGATCTGAACGAGGACGGCTTGCCGCGCTCGCCGATCTGCTGGCGCCACATGGCGTAGTAGAGTCCCTTTTGCCCGAGCAACTGTTGGTGGGTTCCCGATTCGACGATCTTCCCCTGTTCCAGCACGTAGATCACATCGGCGTGCATGATGGTCGAGAGCCGGTGGGCGATCAAGATGGTGATTTGTTCCCGGCTGGCCGAGATCTGCCTGATCGTCCGCGTGATGTCCTCCTCGGTCAGCGAGTCGAGCGCCGACGTGGCCTCGTCGAAGATCAGTAGCCGGGGTTGTCGAAGCAACGCCCTGGCGATGGAAAGGCGCTGCTTTTCGCCGCCGGAGAGCTTGATGCCGTTCTCACCGATGATCGTATCAATCCCTGCGGCGGCACGGGAGAGAAACGAGGTCGCCTGGGCTTTGCGCAAGGCCTCCAAGATCTCCTCGTCGGTGGCGTCCGATCTCACGAATTGCATGTTTTCCTTGATGCTGCCGGCGTATAGCTGGGTTTCCTGCGTGACAAAACCGATCTGCCTGCGCAAGGGGTTGTAACGGATGTTCGTGGACGAGGCCCTGTTGAAAAAAATGGACCCGCTGACCGGGCTATAGAGCCCCACGAGCAATTTCACCAGGGTGGACTTCCCCGATCCCGAAGGGCCGACAATGGCGATGGTTTCTCCGGACCGGACATCGAACGAGATGCCGTCAACGGCGTTGAACGACGCGGTCCTGTGCCGGAAGACCACGTTCTCGAAGCGGATCCTTTCCAGCGGGCCGATCTCATCGGGATTTTCGGGGCGGCGCTCGATGGGCTTTTTCATGAGCGTGTCGAAAGTATGGATGGACGCGTCCACTTCCCGGTATTGCAGGATGATATTCCCCATGTCCTGCAAAGGCCCGAAAATGGCGGTGGAGATGAACTGCATGGCGATCAGCTGGCCGGTCGTCAGAACGTGGCGGAAAATGAGCCACAGCAGGATGAACAGGATGGATTGTTTGAGCAGGTTCAGCGCGGTCCCCTGCAGGAACGTGAGCGAGCGGACCTTCCGGGCCTTCGTCATCTCAAGATCGTAGATGCCGCGCGTCTGGCCGCCGAGACGCTTGATCTCCTGGAAGGTCAGGCCCAAACATTTGACCAGCTCGATGTTCCGCAGGGACTCGGTGATGACCCCCGACAGGCGATAGGTTTCCCGGTTGATGGACCGCTGGACGGTCTTGATCTTTTTCGAGAGCAGGCCCGTGAGAAAGCCCAGCACGCCGATGCCGACGAGAAAAACGGGGATCAGCAGCCAGCTTTTCGTGATGCTGTACCAGATCAGGAAGCCGATACCGATGATCGAGGAAAACAGCACGTTGATCAGGGAATCCACGAAACGCTCGGTATCGGTCTTCACCTTCTGCATGACGGAGACGGTTTCGCCGCTGCGGCTTTCTTCGAATTCCTGGAAGGAGAGCCGCAGGGTCTGTTTCAGGCCGTCGTTAAAGACGTTCATCCCGAAGCGGGCCACGGCCATGCGCGAAAGATATTCCTGCAGCGCCCTGAACAGCCTGGCCAGCAAGGCGATGGCGATGGCCAGGGCAAGCCAGAAAAGCACCCCGCGGACGAGTTCGTTCTCCGGGCGGTCGCCGCGGCCTGTGGCGTAGCCGTCGATGATCTTCCCGAAAATGATGGGGTCGATCAGGCTGAGTAATTGCGCCAGCAGCGCCGACAACAAGGAGACGATGATTAGCCCTTTATGGGGTTTCAGATATTTCCAGAGGATTCGCATGCCGGAATGATATTGCCCCGGCTTGGGCGATGTCAATCTGACCTGCTCCCCTGGGGTGTCAGGCCTCATAGGAGTCCAAAAAGCCACTATCAATAACCCCACTAATCCGGAGACGCGGCTCGATCCATCGCGTCCTTGATACGCGATCTGTCACTTGTTCCAAAGGATCCGTCGTCAGCAAAGGGAATAGCCGATTCATTTGCGCGAAACGTGGCGTGCCTGAGAGGATTCGAACCTCCGACCTTTGGATCCGGAGTCCTTTGTTCAAATTGCCTCCGGGGCAGATCTCAAAGCCCCGTTAATTCATCGCTGTAATCGGAGCGGCAGCAACCGTTCTTATAAGATAATTGTTTCTGTTATTTGTTAGATGCTACGGGCTCAAACCGGCGCTTTGCGCGCCAGGTACAGGGTGCGGCAACCGCGCGTAATCAATGGACTTTTGAAGAATGGGGCCGCGTCCCGGGTAAGCACGCGGTCGAACCCCGCCTTCTCCAATACACCGCGGATTTCCTTCGCACTCCAGCAAACTTCCTCTACATGTTCGTGCCGGCGCCGCCAGATCCCCCGCCCGCCCCCGATAAACCATTCAACATCGACCCACGCGCGGTCTTTGCGCGCGTCATTGCCATTGCGCATCACCATCACCACACCCGGCTTCTCGTTCCACCAGATCCCGGTCCAGTAACGCCTGAAACCTGCGCGGTTGTTGACATCGAAATAGAACCAGCCTCCCGCTCGCAACGCACGCGCCGCGCATTTGGCAACCGCTGCCAAGTCCGCTTTGTGATTGACATGATTGATCGCGTCGCCTTCACAGGTAATGAGGTCCACCCTTTCCGGCAAGCGAAAGCTGCGCATGTCGGCGCGAAGGACCCGAATCGAAACACCCGCGCGCAGAGCCTTCTCCCGAGCCAGGCGGCACATCCCCGGGGAGAGATCTACGGCGATCGTCCGAATCCCCATCGTGGCAAGCTTCACGGCTGCTGTGCCTGATCCACAGGCCAGGTCGCACGCGGACCGCACCCTCGGCAGGATCGGGCCAACTACGGCCTGACGCGCCGCATCCGCCACGCCTACAAAAGGCCCGAACATCAGATCGTAGTACTTAGCCGTCCACTTATAAGGTCGGTTGCGAGTCCTGGAAATCATGCTGTATCTCCCAAGCGGACTGAATCTGCGATGTGACCTGTCCCCGCCCAATGTACCACCTCTATAGTGAAGTTTTCAAACGATTGGACGTGCCGCCTCTGTAGTCATGATGTCAAGATTCATGACGTGTTGGGAGCTAATATGGGCTTAAAGCGGCTTAAAGGAACATAAAGCTGGTTTTCGCTGCCCGAAAGCGCAACTCGTTGATCTTCTCGGGGCAACAGGGGGGGGAAGTGAGTGGCCTGCCTGAGAGGATTCGAACCTCCGACCTTTGGATCCGAAGTCCGTAACGCCTATGCATGTCTATTTGCATAATCGCCTACGATTATCTCCTCATATTCTTATCGGCGTGCTCCGCGCTTGTGCCACATTTGTGCCACATAGGGGGCCAAATGTGGGCAATTCGGGGCAAGCACAGGCAGAGTTGATAGCCCTCCGGCTCGGGGCCTAAATCTCTGATATTGGTGCCTTATATGGGGGGATTTAATGGAGCCAGCGAGAGGGATCGAACCTCCGACCTGCTGATTACGAATCAGCTGCTCTAGCGTTTCAACTTACTGATAATAAAGGTAATTAGGTGGGGCGCCCAATCGATTGGGCTCAGATTGTGCTCACCTTCGGTGCTGCCACGAATTGGTGATCAGCTGCCCGTCAGCCCGGCCAGCCGCTTCCTGGCATCCTCAACCTCGGGCAATCGCGTGTCGGTGTCTTTCTATAAATCTGCGGTGCCTATTTATCATGCCGGAATATTTGACCGTCTTTCATGACGAACATGACCCTCTGAAGCGCCGTGATGTCCTGCAATGGATCGCCCGGCACGGCCACGATATCAGCCATCATTCCGGGGGCCAGATGACCTATTGAAGCAGATTGGCCGAGCAATTCGGCGGCGACGGAGGTCCCTGCTTTGATGGCATCCATGGGACTAAAACCGGCTTTTTTGACCAAGAGCTCGAATTCCTTTGCTTGGTTGACCGACCAGGGAAAGGAACCGGCATCTGTGCCGAGGGCGATCTTCAGCCCTTTTTTGTAAGCGCTATGAAGTCCCTTGTATTCTATTTCAAGCAACTGTTTCTCTAGCGGGGGCTGGCTGTTATCAAAAGGGTATTCAAATACTGACAAGGTCGGGCACCAATAGACTCCCTGAGTCTTCGCTTGGTCGATTAAGCTATCATCAAACCCGCTTCCGTGCTCGATGCTCTCTACTCCGGCTTCCAGAGCCGCTTTGATTCCATTCCGGCTGATGGCATGAGCCGCAACCTTGTGCTCGAGTCTATGGGCTTCATTCACCATAGTCGCGAGTTCTTCGCGGGTGAAATTCGTCAGGCCCGATATGCCTCCATCTTTATCAATAAAGAACGGCCAATCCACATAGATTTTGATCCAATCCGCGCCATTGGCGACCTGCTCTCGAACTGCCTTGAGGCACTCATCAGTCCCAGTGACCATTTGAGCCCCTTTGGGAAGATCGAGTTCCCAGGAGTAATCAAAGGGCATGTAGCGTCCCAATGTGTTCAACCCACGCGTCGAGACCCATAATCGGGGACCCGGGATGAGGCCCATGTTGATCGCCTTATTCACATCCACGTCGGCATACATGGCCCCTTCGGATTCGACATCCCGCAACGCCGTAAAGCCGTTCCAGAGAGCTTTGCGGACGTTGGCGACCGCGCGAATGGTCCGGAAGGGAGTCGAATTCTTGTAGAGATCGGCCCCATAATCAGGGGAGCCATCCGCCATGATATGGGTGTGGCAGTCGATGAATCCGGGAAGGACGGTTTTGTCGCTGAGATCGACAATGACGGCATCCTTGGGAATGGCGGCATTCTCGCCAAGCGCGGTGATCTTGTCCCCTTGGACGATGATGTTGACATTGCGTCGCATCTCCGCACTCTGACCATCGATAAGTCTTCCGGCTTTGATGACATAGGTCTGATCCGCCGAAGCAACGATGGCCAGAAAAAAGAGACCTCCTAGGATCAAGAAGCACTTGCCCGTTTTACTCATCACCCCTCCTCTTTGCCAAGATTCTCGGCACATCATATCTGTTTGCCCATCCGTCCCGGCGGCTTCCGACGGCCGGGGGCAGGTGTTCGGAGAGTTTCCGTCACGGCCGGAGGATCGTCTTGGAGAGGGGAGGTGCATGGTGCCGCCTCCCACCCCCGCCGAACTTCACGGTTTTGGCATTCTCAGAATGACAGGTCGTACACTTGATGGCCAAGCGAGCTCCCCTTCTCTAGCTTGGCCTCAGATTAACAGAGGGACGGGCGGGAAGTCAAACGGGGCGGGCTGAGAGGATTCGGATTTCCGACCTTTGGACCCATAGTCCATTTCCTTCCGATCTAGTCCGAATGGAGGACCCCCGTTAAGATTAATAATTCAGGATTATCCCTGTTTTCGGATAATCAAAAAAATGCTAATTTTGAGAAATCAGTATTATAATAAGCGTGTCGGGAAACCCTAGGGATGCGTGTTCTTGCTCTTGGTGGAGCGAGTTTGTATGGTAAGAATGCCTGCAGCATTCTGGCTTCGAGCAGTCTTGTTTCTGAAATCCTGATAGCGGGAAGGAACCTGGAGACCGCCCAAAAATGCGCCAAAGATATAGGGGGGAAGGCGAGGGCAGCTTCCGTTGACGTTGCGGACCGAGGCAAGCTGATCGCTATAGCAAGGGACTGCGACATCATTCTAAACACGACCGGTCCCGAATACGAGACTGTTTTGGACGTCCTCAATGCCGCTATCACGGCGGGCAAAAACTACTGCGACATCGGGGCGGACGGTCCCACAACAGAAGCGGCTCTGAAACTCGACTTGACGGCAAAAGCTAAGGGTGTCACGGCGTTGGTGGGGATAGGTGCCTGTCCTGGCGTGGCGAGCCTAATGATGCTGCACGCGGCCCGCCAGCTGGACAGGGTGGAGAAGGTCAGTTCGTGCGGCTTCTTTCCGGCTGCCGCGCTCGGCATCACGAAAGACCTGGTCAGAAGCTACAGAGAGACTGGGCGCCTCTCCGCGGGGATGCAGATGCTCACGAAATGGGTCACGCCTCCGTTCCCTGGCTACCGAGGGGGGGTGTCGGCACCCATCAGCAATGAGGCGGATGAAATGAACGTGACGATGCCCGGAAAGGGCGAGATTCCTGCTGTACTAGTGGGGAGCCCTGAAGCCGTTACCATTCCCCGGTCCATCCCCGAGATCCGAGAGGTCTACACTCTTGTCAGCTGGTTCCCCTTTCAGCTGAATGGAATGTACAGGCAGCTAGGAGCACGAGCAGCAAGGGGCGAGCTCAATTGGTCGCAAGCGACTCTGGATTTCCTCGACCTGATTGTCGCAGAGCAGGATCGAGAGCTGCCGGCCTCGGCCGGATTCCCGAGAGACGGTGTGCGCTGGGTAGAAGCGGTCGGAATCAAGAAGGGTAATCGAATGAGGTACTATTGCTCGCCCACGCCCATCTGGTACGGTTGGAACAATAATCCAACTTCCGCAGCCCTGGCCCTCGCGACCTTGAAGATCCTCGGAGGCGAGATAAGAACCCATGGAGTCTTGACGCCCGAGTCGTGTCTTGATCCTCTTCCTTTCATCAAGGAAGTCGCTCGTCAAATGGCGAAGATAGACGAAACGGGCAATCTCCTAGAAGAAGCCTGGCAGCAGCTGTAGAAATCAATAGGTTTTCTTCTGAGGGATTCGACCTCCGACCATTGGATCCCGAGACGCAGCTCGATCCATCGCGCCCTTGATACAGGATCTCCTATTTTGGCGAGGATTTGGTTTTGGTCCACTTACTCTCATACTGCGGCATCCACGTCTTTCCGTCGACAGATATTTCCTGCTTTGACACCGAGCTCATAAGATCGGGGGCAAAGACGCAGCTCCCTCTGAACTTATACTGCTTTTCTCCTAAGAAGTGGGTCCCGGAATAGTTTACCGTGTTGGCTTCAATCGTATAAGCAGCCGTTTCGAAGGACCCGTCGCTAGAAAAGTTGTTCCACATGAACTTCATGTTCACTGCGTCGTAACCATCGATCTCAAACCACTGGGTGGTTCCCGAAGGCCCTTTCTCTTCTGCGCGCCACTCCACGAAGAAACCACCCAAGACGGGCCGGACTGTTGCCATCCCACTATATTTCCCTGCGGGTCCGAGCGGATTAGCCTTGGCCTCTCCTTCATAGGTCCATTTTCCGACCCAGATTTCCAGCTTCTTTTGTTCCGGGCCGGGCTTTGGAGCCGGTGTCTGTGCCCAGGCGAAGACCGCGAAGACCAAAAGAACCACGCTTACTGCAATAACAAACCGTTTCATGAAACCCCCTCCTGTTTACGGAATTCATAGATTAGGGAGAAAAAAAGGCACCTTCACAAAAAGCGGACGATTAGCTAACTTCTTACTGACCCCAGTATTGCCCTAATCTACTATGCCTTAATCTATAGCATTGCGAGAATACGAAGTCAATAGGCTGCGCCTAGTTCCTGAGCTCCCCCTGCGGAATTATCAAACCAACCCAAATGAAAATCCACATAGTATGTGACACGGTGGGGTGGTCTGCGTTTTCCCCTGGAGCGAGTCACGCAAGGTCCCAAACTTTGTGCATATGGTCAGAAATGCAGGAAGATCAATTTATTAAGAATATGGGTCGCCCACTTTTCAACAGACTTATTCACGAAAGCTGTGAATAACCGGGGTGGATGAGTTGGCTCCGACGAACTTCATAGATCAAAGTTCCTAAAGACCGGCCAGCCGCGTCTTGGCGTCCGCAACCTCGGGCCGGCCCGGGTCGGCGTCCTTCCAGAGCATCACTCCTCAAAATGCTCCCATTCGTACTTCACGCGCTCCATGAGCTTCTGGAACCGCTCCTCGCCGCGGATATTGGCCAGGAAGGGGTCGAGCTCGCTCATGAGGGGGTAATTGCTCATGCCGAGGTCGACGTCCTGCTCCAGACAGTCGAGGGCCCTCTCTTTTTCGCCGATTAAGGCCAAACACTCGGTCTTCCAATAAGTGGTTTGAAAATCCCACGGGTTCTGGAGGTTAGGATTCGAGTCGAGCATGGCCAGCGTCTCGGACCTTTTTCCCTCCAGAGCGCATTTGAAAGACAGGCCCAGGCATGCGAAGAGGTTCCCCGGCTGTTCCCGGGCCACTTCCTCGAAGATCGACCCGGCCTCCTCTTTTCGGCCCATGTAGGCAAGGCTCAGGCCGTAGCTCCATTTCGTCATCACGTCCTCGGGGAACGATCGATGGAGCTTGTCCAGCCTTTCGAGAGCGAGGGCATATTCTCCATCCCACATCCTGTTGAATCCGGAATGAACATGGGCCAGGGCATTGAGGGGGTCGATCTTGATGGTCATTTCCTCGAGAGGGATGACGGCGCGCGTTCGGCCCAGCGTTCCGAGCAAACAACTGAGGAAAAACAAAGTATCAAAATCATTGGGATTCTTTTCCAGGACGCGCTTGAAATACGCGATGCCCTCCTTATGATGATGCCAAGCGATGAGATTCCCCTGGACGAAATTGGCGATGGAACAGTTCGGATCCAAAGCGAAGGCCTTGCGGACGTAGTCCTCGGCCTGCCTCCGGCTGTCTCCCTCTCCCTTGAGGCCGAGATTGCAATATTGGAAATGAACATAGGCCATGCCCCCATAGAGAAGCGCGTTCTCTCCAACGATCTCGAGGCCGTTCCTGAGGTACTTCAATGCGTTTCCCAGTCCTGCCTCCGTCCACTTGAGGATTTCCTGCCGGGCTTTGAGATAAAATTCGTAGGCCAGAGCGCTCGGGATGGGGCGTTCGGCCAGGTGCTCGGTTTCCTCCGGAGTTAGTTTGAGCTTCAAGGCATCGACGATGGACTGCGAGACCTTCTCCTGGATATCGAATACATCGTCCAGGGTCCCGCCGTACTTCTCGGCCCAGAGGTGGGCGTCGTTAAAGGCATCGATGAGCTGGGCGGTGATCCGCAAGTTGTTGCCGGCCTTCCGGACACTTCCCTCCAGAACATATCGGACATGGACCTCGCGGGCGATGGCGGGGATATCCTTCTTTGTCCCTTTGAAGATCATGGATGACGTGCGCGAGATCACCCGCAGGGAACGGATCTTGGACAGGTCCGAGATGAGCTCCTCGGTCATGCCGTCGCAGAAATAATCCTGTTCCGGGTCCGCGCTGATATTCTCGAAGGGCAGGACGATGATCGATCTCTCGGGCTGGGCGGCGCTAAGGCCCGGAATCCGCGCTGTTTTGAGGTCCTCGAGGACCTCGGCCATGTTCTGGTACCGGAGGGACCGATCTTTCTCGAGGGCCTTTTGAACGAGCCGCTCGAGCGGAAGGGGAATGTTCGGGCGAAGACGGGTCAGAGGCTCGGGATTATCATGCAATATGGAATAGACGAGAGCCTGGTCGCTTCTCCTACCGAACGGCATCACTCCGGCAAGCATTTCATACAACGTCGCCCCGAACGACCAGATATCCGTGCGCTGGTCCACCGCTTCTCCTTTGGCCTGCTCGGGGGACATATAAGCGGGAGTCCCCGTCACCGCCAGCGTCTTTGTGACATCGGCGGCTGAAGCGAGCTTGGCCAGCCCGAAGTCCATGATCTTCGCCTGGCCCTTTTCCGTCAGCATGATGTTCGCCGGCTTGATGTCCCGGTGGATGATGCCTTTCTGGTGGGCTTCTTTGAGGCCCTCGGCGACCTGGCCGGCGATATCCAGGGCCTCCTCTAAAGATAAAGGTCCGGCTCCGATCCTATCCTTCAGGCTCTGGCCTTTGACGCAGGGCATAGCGATATACGTCGTGCCTTCGGCCTCGTCGATCTCATAGACGGCACAGATGTTCGGGTGGTCCAGGGCTGCTGCGGCCTGAGCTTCTTGGATGAAACGAGCCTTGGCCTGCGGATCTTTGGTCAGCTCGGGCGGCAAGAACTTGAGGGCTACGGTACGCTTGAGTTTGGTATCTTCGGCTTCGTAGACGACGCCCATCCCGCCTTCGCCGAGCTTGCCAATGATCCTGTAATGGGCAATCATTTCGCCGGTCACCCTCACTCCTCAAAATGCTCCCATTCGTACTTCACCCGCTCCATGAGCTTTTTGAACCGTTCCACCCCCGCAGAATTTCAGGGTATCAGGATTCTCAGAATGGTAGGTCGGGCACTTGATGGCCACCGCTGGCCCCCTATCTTTGCTGGCTTCAGATTAACAGAGCGATGGGCGGGAAGTCAAACGTGGCGTGCCCAGAAAGGAGATGGCTTGTGAATACAAGACCAGGGACCCCCTCGTAGATCTTGGCGTGCACAGGTGACCCGCCCCCGATCAATGTACCAGCCCTTGAGTGAATTTTCCAGCCAAATATGCCTCCGGAGCCGGCGGCCTATAGCCTAACGAGCTATGCGGCCTGAAGCGATTGTATTCCCTTCGCCAGCCCTCGACAAGGACCTTCGCTTCCGCCAAGGTGTCCAGCACCTCGCCATTGAGAAGCTCATCCCGGAGCTTCCCGATATAGGAC
>Ga0187886_1003817_pt1 | contig 11097 bp, 9 predicted proteins | sample June2016WEW_20_1_FD_133001 | JGI IMG/M metagenome (GOLD analysis project Ga0187886, IMG submission 133001) | Peatland microbial communities from SPRUCE experiment site at the Marcell Experimental Forest, Minnesota, USA - June2016WEW_20_150 | ecosystem: Environmental > Terrestrial > Soil >...
GGACCGTTTTGCAGTGACCGGAGGGCTGCGATCCAATTATTACTCGGAAACAAATTCATGGTATTTAGAGCCAAGACTTTCTTCGCATTATGAACTTACCGAAAACATCTCCCTGAAAGCTGCTTATGGCATTCATCATCAGTTTGTAAATCAAATATTGAATGAGGATGTTATGCAAGCAAGCCGTGATTTCTGGATTCTCGCAGATAATTCGCTTGCACCCAGCAAGGCTATACACACTGTTGCTGGTGTTGCTTGGGAAAATGAGGCATTTGTTTTCGATGTTGAAGGATTTTACAAAGACATGAATAACCTGGTCGAATTTACTCAACGCTTTCGCCGTGAAGCGCTTGATCTTTACACGTTTTTGAGCGGTGATGGGCGTGTAAAAGGTGTAGAATGTTTATTACAAAAGAAGAGCGGGTTCTGGACTGGATGGATCAGTTATACACTGAGCAAAGCCGAGAAGCGTTATTCGGAGTTGAATGATGGTCAATATTTTCCCGCAGAGAATGATCAGACGCATGAGTTAAAGATCGTTAATAGTGTTGATCTCGGGAGCGACTGGAATGTCTCTGCAACATTTATCTATGCAACCGGAAAACCATTTACAGCGCCCATCAGCCAGTACTCTCTTGTTCTCTTAGACAGTTCTGTTTACAGCTACACCCATATCAGCGGGAAGAATTCCTATCGATTGCCTGATTATCATCGTCTCGACATCAGCGTTTCAAAGAAGTTCCGATTGGAGTCATCTTCGTTGAATGTTGGAGTTTCGCTATTTAATGTCTATAACCACACCAATATTTCTTATTACGAATATGATCTCAATAGCCAGCCGATCATCATAACAAAAGTAACAGGGCTGGGATTTCTACCATCCGTTTTTGTTCAATATGAATTTTAAGGACCCGATTATGAAAAAAGATATTTTTCTGCTCTGCGTGCTCATCCTTTTTATTTCGGGCTGTGAGAAGAATCCTGTCATTCCGGAAGATGAACAGATTGTCCTTCAGGCATATCTGTACGCAAATGAACCCGTCACAGAAATTACTGTGATGTTGAGCAGGCCCCTCTCAAGTTCCGATACGGTCAATACGCTCATTTCAACTGCGAATGTACTTCTTTATAAAAACAATACGAGTTATCAGTTAACTCCTTCAATACAAGATACCGGAAAATATTATTATACCGGAAATGATCTTTCCGTTCTATCTAATGAGCACTACAAGATTGAAGTGCACTACAATGGGTTGATCTCAACAGCAGAGACCACTGTTCCGTCGAAACCGGAGAGCATGTCCGCAAATATATCAACTATGACTTTCACAAAGGAAACAATGACAACACCATTTGGCGGAACGTTCGATAGGATCACCACTTCGGATTCGCTGGTTGTTTCTTGGAATAATCCAAATTCGGAAGCGTACTATGCAGTAGTAGAAAGTGTCGATCCAAACCGCAAAGTGCTACAATCGGATACGTTGTTTGCACGTATGAACCTTCGGTTTGTTACAGAGCCTAGCACAGAAGATCATTATAGAGTCTTTGATCAGGATATCAAGTATACAGGCAGGCATAAAATAACGGTGTATCGAGTGAATCAAGAATATGTAAATCTTTATAAATCTCGCCAGCAAGATTCTCGAAGTCTCAACGAACCGCTGACGAACGTAAAAAACGGCCTGGGCATCTTTACTGCATTCGCAAGCGATAGTCTATTCTTCAATGTCGTACTTCAATAATCATTACTACAATGGAGGAATTATGAAACGACATTACATCTAAGTATGATGTTTTCAATGTATCACGGTTATCCATAAAAAAAGTATATAGCGAAGAATACAGCGGTTCTTCAACAGATCAACCATTTTTTACAAGCAGTTACATCCTCCTTATAATACTTGTTTCTCCGTCATACTACTTCATTGCATCTATAAAAAAACAATATAGAATATCGATTCGATAAGGCATCACTCGTCAACAGGAGGGAATCATTTCTTTCCCATTCCCTTTTCATTTTAGTTACCTTCAGAACATTTTTGTATATTATCAGGGGAATGATCGCGTTATCCCCCTTTTGAAAGAAAACCTATGAGTGACAATAAAATTATTTTTTCCATGATCGGTGTCGGTAAAGTTGTGAAACCGAATCGTCAAATTCTGAAAGATATATATCTTTCTTTTTTCTACGGTGCGAAGATTGGCGTACTCGGATTGAACGGCGCAGGCAAAAGTACACTTCTTCGTATTATTGCCGGTATCGACAAAGACTATCTTGGCCAAATCACGGCGCAAAAAGGAATTACCTTTGGGTTTCTTTCGCAAGAACCGGAGCTTGATCCGACAAAAACCGTCAGGGACATTGTTGAAGAAGGCGTTCTGGAAATTGTAAATTTAGTGAAGGAATACGAAGCTGTAAATCTTCAGCTTGCTGAGCCGGATGCTGACTACGATACACTCTTAGAAAAGCAAAGCAAACTTCAGGAAAAGATCGATCATTTGAATGCTTGGGATCTCGACAGTAAACTTGAGCAAGCGATGGATGCACTGCGTTGTCCGCCACCGGAAACATTCATCAACGTGCTCTCCGGCGGTGAACGCCGCCGCGTCGCACTTTGCCGTCTCTTGTTACAGGAACCCGATGTATTGCTGCTTGATGAGCCGACCAATCATCTCGACGCGGAATCTGTCGCTTGGCTGGAACATCATTTAGGTCTCTATAAAGGTACCGTCATTGCAGTCACTCACGATAGATATTTTCTCGACAATGTTGCAGGATGGATTCTTGAACTTGACCGCGGCGAAGGAATTCCTTTTGAAGGCAATTACTCCTCTTGGCTTGATCAAAAGAAACATCGATTGGAAGTGGAAGAAAAACAGGAATCAAAGCGTCAGCGCGTATTGCAGCGAGAACTTGACTGGGTGCGTTTAAATCCAAAAGGCCGTCATGCGAAAAGTAAAGCACGCATCGCTTCGTACGAAAAAATGCTTGCTGAACAATCAGATAAACATGACGAAGAGTTGGAAATCTATATTCCACCCGGGTCGCGATTGGGGAACGTAGTCATCGAAGCATCAGGAATATCAAAAGCGTACGGCGACAGAATTCTTTTCGAGAATATGAACTTTGCGCTCCCTCCAGGTGGTATTATCGGTGTCATCGGTCCCAACGGCGCTGGTAAAACCACTCTCTTCAAACTTATTATCGAGCAAGAGCAACCTGATGAGGGAACAATCAAGATTGGTGATACAGTGAAACTTGCCTACGTCGATCAAATGCGGCCCCTTGATCCGGAAAAAACAATCTGGCAGGAAATCTCCGGTGGAGAAGATCTTATTATGCTTGGTAACCGTGAAGTAAACTCGCGCGGGTATGTAGCACGATTCAATTTCAGCGGAACAGATCAACAAAAACTGGTCGGGAAACTCTCCGGTGGTGAACGGAACCGTGTTCATCTTGCAAAAATCTTGAAGGACGGCGCCAACGTACTGCTGCTTGATGAACCAACTAATGACCTCGATGTCAACACACTTCGAGCATTAGAAGAAGCGCTTACCAATTTTGCAGGATGTGCCGTGATCATCTCGCATGATCGCTGGTTCCTTGATCGTGTGGCAACACATATTCTAGCATTTGAAGGTGACAGCAGTGTCGTGTGGTTCGATGGAAATTACTCTGAATACGAAGAGTATCGTAAGAAACAGCTTGGTATCAATGCCGACCAGCCGCACCGCATGAAATACAAGAGGTTAATTAGAAATTAATTTTTCGATTTGCAAAGATTTTTCGCTGACCGCAGATTCTATAGAAGATGTAATCAACTATCTCAATGACGGCACTACGCTAATGAAGCATCTTGACTTACCCGCGGAAAATGGGACTACATATATTCATTCGATAACACACCGTTATTGATTGTCATGAACTTTCTGGAGATATTCTTGGAATGTGTATTGAGTATAATATTTTCCGTGAATGTATTTCAAATAACGAATAAATTCCTTTGGCTCATAATATCCGCTAAATCGTGAGATGAGTTGAAATCGTTTATCAAATACCATTATTGTCGGATAACCTTCCACACCTAACATTTTAGCCCATTCTTGTTCTGTATACTGATTCGTGCCATTCGTTATCAAATTGGTTGATTCAGCGTTGAGTTTGATTGTAACAAAATTCGCTGCAAGTAATTGTTGAACCTGCGGATGAGTATACACGTCTCGATCCATTTTCTTACACCATCCGCACCAATCGGTGTAAACATCAACCAGCATGTACTTTCCTGAAGTCTGGGTTGCAACCACACCTTCAGTCCATTGATGCCATTGAGGTCCTTCATTCATCTGAGCAAATGATAGCGATAATGGAAGGAAGAAAATCACACACAGAACAGATGACCATAGATGAGTAAAATGATTGTGTCGAATCATTAGGACCTTCTCAATAATGAAATTCCGACATTGATAGTGTTGAAATAGGAAACCGGAATTGCTTCTAGAAAATATCTATCTTGATCAATTCTTTTTAATCTTTAATTTCTGATTATTCTCTTTGCCGAGATAGAAGGAAACTCGCATTCTTACACTCGTTCACGGAACGGCGTGTAATGCGTCAGTGTTGGTCCGGTATATACCTGACGCGGACGATAAATACGGCTGTCCTTTGCATCATGGATCTCCTTAAAATTTGCTATCCATCCTGGCATACGCCCGATCGCAAACATCACCGTGTACATACTGAGCGGTATTCCGATGGCTCGCATGATAATGCCGCTGTAAAAATCGACGTTGGGATAGAGTTTCCTTTCAACAAAATAAGGATCGCTCAGTGCAGTTTCTTCCAAACGTATAGCAATATCAAGCAGTGGATCGTTTCGCTTTAACACAGCCAACAACTCATCGCATTTCTTCTTAATAATACGCGCCCGCGGATCGTAATTTTTATACACGCGGTGACCAAATCCCATCAGGCGTTTCCCCGACGTTTTATCTTTTGCCGCTTCGATAAATCTTGATCCATCGTCGCCCGACCTATGGATATTTTCAAGCATTTCGAGAACAGCCTGATTCGCACCGCCATGTAGAGGTCCCCAGAGGGCACATACACCCGCTGCTGCACTGGCAAATAAATTTGCCTGACTTGATGCCACCATACGCACTGTTGAGGTAGAACAATTCTGCTCGTGATCTGCATGTAATAGGAAAATGAGATCAAGCGCATTTACCACTTCCGGCTGCAATTCGTAATCTACATATGGTTCAGAGAACATCATATGCAGAAAATTCGCGGTATATTTATATATGGGTTTCGGATAAATGATCGGAAGCCCCAGCGATTTCCGATAGGAGAAAGCTGCTATCGTTCGTACTTGAGAAAGAAGACGCGCTGCTTGCATGAGAAAAATTTCATCAGGGTTTAATAATTCAGGAAGGAAACAACCCGCAGCATTGATCATAGACGAAAGGATTGCCATCGGATGAGCATGCGTAGGAAATCCCTCGAAATGAAATTTCATGTCCTCGTGAAGCATCTCATTTTTCGTTAAAAGATTTGAAAAGTCTTTCATTTCCTGAGAATTAGGCAGCTTGCCATAGATAATAAGGTAAGCTGTCTCAACGAATGTCGATTTCTCTGCTAATTCTTCTATGGGTATGCCGCGATAACGAAGAATTCCTTTCTCACCATCAATAAAAGTAATGTTGCTTTTACAAGATCCGGTGTTTCCATATCCTTCATCTAAAGTAATATATCCTGTCTTGCTTCGAAGAGATGAGATATCAAGTGAGTGTTCACCTTCTGAACCCATAACAATCGGAAATTCGTACACTTTGCTATCTAATTCAAGTTTTGCAACTTTGCTCATATTCATTCCTTATCAACGTTCGGTTCTCAGTATTCAGCCCTCAGCTAATTAGTTACTATCTGTATCCCGCTATCTGTGATCTGCTTTCTCCTTTTTTCATTTCCCATTCTACCTTCCGCTGTTTAATTTTACCAATATATCTTCCAGGAATTCTTTTACTTCGATCATCTCTTTTTTAATTTCTTCATCCTGAATTTTTTTCTTCTGTGGAACGTTGATCAATTCGAGCTGTTCTCCGCTATCCGGTTCCGGGATAAATTCTTTCATTACCTGCTTCGCGCCTTCGATTGTGTATTTCTCATCTCGCAACAATTGCTTGATGTGTAGAATGAGCTTAATGTCCTTGTTGGTGTAAATACGGTTGCCGGCGCGATTCTTTGCGGGCTTGAGTTCCGGAAATTCTGTCTCCCAGTAACGCAGCACGTACTGCTCTAATCCGATGATTTTGCTGACTTCACTGATGGAATAATAGAGCTTCTTGATGCTGGAATGTTTCATAGACACCTCATTCATATGTCACTTACTCAAAGAAAAAATAATAAATGTTACGGTAGTTTGCAATCTTGAAATCTTCCGAAAGTTACTTTCGGAAGATTCTCTCTTCTGTCTACGCAGGAAGCTCCGTGTGAACATAGCGGTGGAAATTCTTAGGAAACTTCTTCCGCAGCTGCATAGCCATCGCAATTAGAATCTTCAGTGGCGAAGACAGCCGGATGCGTCTCGCGAAAACATTGTAGTGAGCACGCTCGATACGAAGAAGAAGCAGGTAATAAATGTTACCCATTGTACGGGCGGCGGTAAAAAGCGGTTTGTCTTCTTCAGCAAGATATGCTTTTGCGCGGTGAAAATATTCGTGCGCGCGTTCGCACTCGAATTTCATCAATTCAACAAAGCGATCGTTATAGGTTAAGCTCAACAATTCTTCTTCAGAATACTTGAACCTCTTTAAATCTTCCAGCGGTAAATAAATGCGTCCGTTCTTGGCATCGGCTTTGATATCGCGCAGAATGTTTGTCAGCTGCAATGCTATACCAAGGTTGATGGCGTACTGTTTTGTCTTCTCGTTTGTATAACCGAAGACTTCTGCACAAATCAACCCAACCGTAGAAGCGGCGCGGTAACAATACTGCTCCAATTCACCGAACGTTCCATATCGCGTGTTCCGTAAATCCATCTCCATTCCTTTAATTAATTCATAAAAATGTTCGATGGGAATATGGAACCGATAAATAATTGCCGCGAGTCTGTTTAACAAAGTGTAACGCGAAACGCCATAGAGCGATCTCTTGAGTTCCTCTGTCCACTGCAGCAATAGTGCATGCTTTTCTTTTTCGTCTCCCGCCTCATCGACAATATCATCGGTGAAACGGCAAAATGCATAGATAGTTTCAATGGCGTCGCGTTTCGGGCGCGGCAAAATGAGGAACGAGTAATAAAAACTGCTCTTTCGATTCTGCAATAAATTCGGTATGATGGATGCTGCCGTTTGCATAATTCTAAGTTACGATAAAAATGAACGAAAGAGAAGTCCCAGTTTGTCGAATGTTGTAAGTGTGGGCCGTTGGTTCAGCACATTATAGTCTTGTTTATGTATTTTCTGTAAAATTCGTGTTCCGCCATTCCACGTAAGCTTCAATTCCCGCGATAGGTCTTTACCAATCTTTGATAATAACGGCTTTCCCTCTACAAAAAGTTCCGCTGTCCGTTGAACTTGGAATGCCATCAATTCACGGAATCGGTTGTCAAATTTCCTGTTTAATAGATCCTGTTCGGAATAGGCAAATTCTTCCAAATCCTCCAATGGAAGATAAATGCGGCCTTTTTGTAAATCCACAGAAATATCCTGCCAAAAATTTGTCAATTGGAGCGCTGTGCAGATATGGTCGGAAAGCTCCATCATCGTTTCGCTCCGGTAATTGAACAGGAGGAGCACCAATCTTCCGATAGGATTTGCGGAGTGGCGGCAGTATTCCAGCACTCCTTCGTACGTTTCGTACCGTTTCACCGTGACATCTGAACGAAATGCTGTAAGAAGATTTTGAAACAATTCGACAGGAATTTGAAAGCGCTCTACTGTTTCAGCCAAGGCAGCAAAGACACGATGCGTCGGATTACCGTTATAGCAGTCATCAAGATACTGTCCCCATTGGAAGAGGTTATCCATCCGTTCGGCGAGAGTATAGCCCGGTTCGTCGGCATAATCGTCGGCAATACGGGCAAAAGCATAGATTGCCCAAATGTACTTTCTAATTTCTTTTGGAACGAACCAAGAGGCAATAGGAAAATTTTCGTAATGACTCCGTGCAATCTGTTCACAATACTGGAACCCTTCTTCCGATGACCAGTGTTTTCGTTTGGTATGAAGTTTTGAATCGTGCATGCTTATGAGAATGTTGGTTTTACTTTTCTATAGAACTAATATGAGAAACGGCAGGGGGAAAAGCAAGCCGATTTACTGAATGATTAATCCACCGGCACGGTATATACTTCAATCGGTGTGTCGAGTCCTTTCACGAGAACAGGATCGTGCGGCTCTGCTGGAATCTGATCTTTGATGAGTTCATACGTGCGTTTGGAAATCATAATACCTTCCACCGGTGCGTTGGATTCAAGACGGTTAGCGAGGTTGACATCCGAACCAAGCACGGTGTATGCAAGTTTTTTTCTCGTTCCCATATTTCCTACCACTACTTCGCCAGTGTTGATACCAATACGGATTTTGAGCGGGAATAAGCCTTCTCGTACCCACTTCTCTTTCAGCTCACGGCATTTCTTCTGCATCTCGATAGCTGCCTTTACACAACGTACTGCTTGGTCAGTCTGCGGTTCGGGAGCACCGAAGAATACCATCAGCCCGTCGCCGATATATTTATCGACCGTTCCTTCGTACTTAAAAACGATTTGCACCATCGCATCAAAATATTCCGCGAGGAAATTTTGGATTTGATCCGGCGACATTGTGGAAGAATATGTGGTAAAGCTCTTAATGTCTGTAAACATGACCGTCAGCTCTTTCTTTTGAACCTCGAAGATAGATTCCGGATGCGCCAGCTGACGTTTTACCACCGACGGCGGCAAATATGATTCAAACGATCTGCGCGTAGCCTCTTTTTCGCGTTCTTCATTGATGAATCGATAGACAAGCACACCAAACACTGCTGTCACCGCGATAAGAATAGGCCGCACTAAATTAACGATAAGATTGCCATAGAGAAAGACCACAATAATAAAAACGATGTAACCAAGTATCAGGACGAGCGCACCGACCCAGAGCCCACGCGAGGAGAATTTGACAGCTAGCACACCAATAATGAGAAGCAACAGAATTTCGACACCGATTTTTTCAATCGCATTGGCTTCTTTTAAGAAATTCTCGGTCAGGATTGAGTTCATGACATTTGCATGTAATCCGCCAAGTGGGTACCACGGATCCGTTGGCACCGATTGAACATCAGACGCTCCCGTTGCATTTACGTTTGCAACAACTATCTTGTCTTTGAACAACGGTTTCCAGTCATATTCCATAGCATCACGATCTTCTGAAACCTTATATATGCGATCCATTGTGTATTGCACCATACGCATCCATGGACCGACAAAATTCACCACTATATTACACCGTTCATCGATAGGAATGACAATATTATGAGGCTGCTGCCCTGGCCGGTACGCTCCTGCTAATGTTATATTTTCTCCCGGACGAAGGATTATTTGTTCTGGTTTGACATGCAAGTAATCACAAATCGCTCTGAAGGGAAAACTGGGATAAAATGCATCGTCGTACCGGATTAAGAGAGGAACGCGGCGGTAAACACCGTCACGATCTGCATTCATATTGATGAAGCCCAATCCTCGACAAACCGAAGCCAGTTCTGGAAATGTGAGGATCGGATTCCCACTCACATACATCGTGCTGATATCCCCTTCTACCTGCACTTTCCATTTGGTTCTCGAAAGATATTCCAAGTGTGAAACAGGGGGAGGTTGTTTTTTAGGAAGTGGTTTGTCTCGGGGGTTAAGAGACATCCCATAATAGACATTACCCGCTAATTTATTACAGGCGATGAAGAAGGAGTCCTCCTCTGCACTTTGTGCTGCACGCTGAATATAGTCCCAGATTTGAGCTGCTGCCTGCATTTCACCAATATTACGTGTAATCTGTCCATATTGCCGTCGTGAAATATATGTACCACCACATAACACTTGAACACTGCTATCCGTTTCAACAACATGAATAATAGTGCTATCGTACGGAACTCGAGAAGGAAAATATTGGTACCGAAGAACAAAAATCTGATCGAATGCCTGAGCGTTCCATGTTTCAAAAACATTCGGCAGTAGCCAAAAAAGGAGATGTCCGAATAAGAGAGAGGACACGATGATAATCACCGTGTCCCTCAACGTTCGTTTCTTACTGATGGTCAATGGTAATAGTCTTGCTGTAGAAATTCTGTGCTGAAATTTGCGTGGTAATATCAGCGACATCCGGACGGCGCACTACTTTTGTCGTATCTGTGCTTCGAATATTCCCACCGATAGTCAGTGGTTTCTCTGCAATCGTTGCAAAAATGGAATATCGTTTTCTAAGGCCGCGTATTTCCGATACGACATCCTGTGCCAATGGTTTTCTATCTACTGGATCAGCAGAAAAATAATTTCCTAGTTTCGCCTCAAGATCAAGAAGTCGTTCGGCAGAGCCAACGAGGAAAAATATTTCTTTTCCTGTATTTTTATCTAATATCATCCAATTACGGCCTTTGGGAATGTAGTACGGTTTTGCCACGACATAATCGGTCTGTAATTGACGGACTGAATAAGGAAACAGCAGGGTCAAATCCCCCTGTGAATCAAGGTAAACAACATAGATATAACAATCTTTCGACATTTTCACCATCATTTTAATTTCGTCGCCGCTTTTTAAAACCGTATCACGAGTGATAGGAATAGGGACAGGTGTTTTCCCACTGTATCCCAAGACGCCAAAAGCCCATTCAAACTCGACATTCGCATCATTTTGCTGAACCGTCTGTGTGGAGGTACTTGGTTGTTCACCGAATCGAAATCCGGCCAATAAAAAACTGAGAATGACCGCAAGAAGAATACCAGAGCGCATAATTGAATTCCTTTCTTCAGTGAGGAAGAACTGAAATAGTCATCTCTTTATCGTATGCTGTTTGACTCCGCGTCGGATTCTGCGAACCGTGAGTCTTGCGTTTTACCTGCTCCTCGA
>Ga0187886_1003819_pt1 | contig 11093 bp, 11 predicted proteins | sample June2016WEW_20_1_FD_133001 | JGI IMG/M metagenome (GOLD analysis project Ga0187886, IMG submission 133001) | Peatland microbial communities from SPRUCE experiment site at the Marcell Experimental Forest, Minnesota, USA - June2016WEW_20_150 | ecosystem: Environmental > Terrestrial > Soil >...
GCTGGATTTATTGTATGACGAGAAAGAGGAAGCTCTATTTCTTAACCGACGTGGAAAGAGGTTGACTAGGCAGGGGTTCTGGCAGATTATTAAAGGTTATGCCTCCAAGGCAGGTCTGGGTGGCAAGGTCACACCGCAGACCTTGCGTCATAGCTTCGCCAAACGTAAGTTACAAAATGGCATTGAGCTCCATCAACTCCAGCAACTTTTAGGTCACGCATATATTTCCAGCACAAGAATTTATAAGCAATCTGCACCAAGGAGAGGATAATGGCAAAAAAATCACGACGTGCTAAAGCCAAACAGCGGGCTAAAATGGCGAAGGCGGTAGAGCAGAGACAGCCACAACAGCCAACACAACAACCAATGTCAATGCCTACTAAGCTGCAATCATCGGCCCGAGTATCTCCAAAAGCTCAAGCCCCAAAAGCTAAAGATTTAACCAGCCGCTATCAATATGTTCTGCCTGACGTAAAACGCATCGGCATCATTGCCGGCTCCATAATTGTGGTCCTCATAATCTTATCTTTCGTTCTTGGTTGACATCTTCGGCTGGTGAACTGTGGCGGATTTAGAGTGGGCTAGAGAAAATTTACTTAAATATCTTGACCACGAAATCGCCGACAAGCGTATAGTTGAAGCTATGAAGCATGTTCCGCGTGAAGCCTTTGTATCACCTGATTTATATCATGTCGCTTATGATGATAGGCCCTTAAGCATTGGCTTTGGGCAAACTATCTCTCAGCCCTTCATCGTGGCTCTGATGGTACAAGCTTTGGAGCTTAAGGGGAATGAAAAGGTGCTGGAGCTGGGTACTGGGAGCGGCTACGAAGCGGCGATATTAGCTGAGTTGGCTCAAAAGGTGATTACCGTAGAGTGTATACCGGAATTGGCGGAATTGGCTAAGCAAGTTCTGGATAAACTTGGTTATTTCAACATTGAAGTTCACGTAGCTGGCAAAACTTTGGGTTGGCCAGAGAGAGCTCCTTACGATGCTATTATAGTTTCTGCTGGTGCTCCCAGTGTGCCTCAAGTTCTTTTGGAGCAACTAACTTGGGAGGGGCGATTGGTAATCCCTGTGGGCTCTCGATGGCAGCAAGAATTGCTCAAGGTCACTAGGCTCAAGAAGGGTGACAGGATAGAGAACTTGGGTGGTTGCTATTTCGTGCCTCTCATCGGTGAAGGTGCTTGGGGAAAATAAAAAGCGGGTGAAACTGTGGAAAAGCTCGTGGAGAAACATTGACTGTAGGGGAAACAGGCCATATAATCCATAAACTGGAAATTTCTTGGAAAAACTAAATTATTGAGACCGTTTGATTATCACTCTGACCCTGAGTGAAACGAAAACAAGGGGTCTATTGATTCCTCGGTCGCCCAGGGCAACCTCAGAATGAGAAAGGGATTATTACACAACGCCGATGGATGACAAGGAGATGACAATGAAAAATAGGAAAATGTTCTTACCAGCTCTATTCTCTATTGCTCTCGTCTTCAGCCTGCTTCTTTCTGCATCGATAGTGGGAGCTTCAGCAACCGGATATCTGTCAGATGACCGTTCGATTACTCATTCTGCGGTGGATAGATCCTGCCTTGCTTCGGAAGTGGTGCTAAATACGTCTCAAGGGCAGGTAATGCCTATGGTCGCAGCCGGTGGCTATCATATGGTGGCGCTTAAGTCTGATGGCACTGTGATCGCCGTGGGAGATAACGGGTATTCGCAATGCAATGTCGGCGGTTGGATGAACATCACCCAGATCGCCGCAGGCTTCGGGCACACGGTGGGGTGTAAATCGGACGGCAGCGTGGTCGCCGTAGGGGACAATGAGTATGGGCAGTGTGATGTTGGCAACTGGACGGACATCATCCAGGTCGCTGCTGGTGGCTATCACACGATGGGGTGTAAGACCAACAATATGGTGGTTGCCGTGGGGGACAATGAGTATGGGCAGTGTGATGTTGGCAACTGGACGAATATCATGCAGGTCGCTGCCGGTGGCTATCACGCGGTGGGGGTTAGGGCCAATGGTAAGGTGGTGGCCGTGGGAGACAATGAGTATGGGCAGTGTGATGTCGGCAACTGGACGGATATCATGCAGGTCGCCGCGGGTGCGGGGCACACGGTGGGGCGTAAATCCGGCGGCACCGTGGTGGCCGTGGGGGACAATGAGTATGGGCAGTGTGATATTGGCAACTGGACGGACATCATCCAGGTCGCCGCAGGCATGGCGCACACGGTGGGGATTAAGTCCGACGGCAGCGTGGTCGCCGTAGGATATAACGACTATGGGCAGTGTGATGTTGGCAACTGGACGGATATAATCCAGGTTGCTGCGGGCGCGATGTACACAATTGGGCTTAGGTCCGACGGCACCGTGGTCGTCGTGGGATATAACGACTACGGAGAGTGTGATGTTGGCAACTGGACGGACATCACCCAGGTCGCCGCAGGCTGGTATCACACGGTGGGGCGTAAGACCGACGATACTGTGGTTGCCATGGGACGAAACAACTATGGGCAATGCAATGTTGGCAACTGGACGGACATCACCCAGGTCGCCGCAGGCTTCGGGCACACGGTGGGGCGTAAATCTGGCGGCAGCGTGGTCGCCGTAGGGGACAATGAGTATGGGCAGTGTGATGTCGGCAACTGGACGGACATCATCCAGGTCGCCGCGGGCATGGCGCACACGGTGGGGCGTAAGTCCGACGGCAGCGTGGTCGCCGTAGGATATAACGACTATGGGCAGTGCGATGTTGGTAACTGGACGAACATTATGCAAGTCGCCGCAGGCTACGGGCACACGGTGGGGCTTGTGTTCAATGGCAGCGTGGTCGCCGCAGGGGACAATGAGTATGGGCAGTGTGATGTCGGCAACTGGACGAACATTATCCAAGTCGCCGCAGGCTACGGGCACACGGTGGGGTGTAAATCCGACGGCAGCGTGGTCGCCGTAGGATATAACGACTACGGGCAGTGTGATGTTGGCAACTGGACGGATATAGTCCAGGTTGCTGCAGGCGCCGGTTACACGGTGGGGTGTAAATCTGATGGCACCGTGGTCGCCGTGGGATATAACGACGGTGGTGAGGGCAAGGTCAGCAGATGGACGGACATCATTCAGGTTGCTGCAGGCTTTGGGCACACGGTGGGGCTTAAGGCCGACGGCACTGTGATCGCCGCAGGCCTCGAAGTCGAGCTTGCTAAATGGGACCTGGGAGGTGCTGCCCTCTACCTTACCATTGCCAGCACCGCTGGTGGTGAGGTAACTCGACCGGGGGAGGGGACCTTCCCTTATTATCCTGGCATGATGCTCAACTTGAAAGCCACGCCTGAAAATGGCTACCGCTTTGTCAAATGGACTGGCGATGTGAGCACCATTGCCAAAATCAATGCTGCCCAAACCACCATTACCATGAACGGCAACTATTCCATAACGGCTGACTTTGAGGAGAAACCGCCAGTCAACTGGGCCCTCATTGGCGGGATTATAGCAGTGGTGGTAATAGTGGGGCTGGTGACTTTCTTCGTGCGTAGAAGAAGAGCTGCCAAGACTAAATGACGTTGCATTGGGCTTTCTCCCAACAAGCTAACGGAGGTGAAAAATGGATTTTAACTTGAGTCGAGAGCATGGGATGCTGAGGGACATGGTAAAGGAATTTGCTAACAGTGAACTGGCACCTCGCGCTTTGGAACTGGACAATAAGGGTGAATTTTTCTGGGAACAGGTGAAAAGGTCAGGGCAGTTGGGTCTCATTGGGGTGATAAATTCCAAAGAGTATGGTGGCACAGCTATGGGTCATCTGGCCCGGATGATTCTCATCGAGGAAATCTCGCGGGTTTATCCACCGATGGGCTTCTTCCATCAGACGGGCAATATATTAATGTACGCCATAGAGACTTTTGGCAATGACAAGCAGAAGAAAAAGTATTTGCCTGCCCTTTGTAGAGGTGAGAAGGTTAGTGCTTTTGCCCTGACTGAGGCTAGCGGTGGTTCTGACGCAGCCAGTATGCAAACTGAGGCTACTCTGAAAGGCGATTATTACGTCATTAACGGTAGAAAGTCTTGGATTACTGGAGTCGACCCAGCCGATGTTGTGGGGTTTGTTGCTAAAACCGGGGACAAGTTCAGCGCATTTATCGTGGGAAAGGGCACACCTGGCTTTGAGGTCACCCGCAGGGAGGAAACTATAGGGCTGCGGTCTATACCGGTTAACGAATTTGCTCTGACTAACTGTCGCCTACCTAAGGAAAACCTCATAGGAGAGGAAGGACGTGGTCTTGTCTGTGCTCTGACCAGTATTGCCACTATCGGCAGGACAGGTGCCGCCGGGGTAGCCCTGGGCATTGCCCGTGGCTGCTATGAGATAGCTTTGAAGTTTGCCAAAGAGCGTATCCTCTATGGCAAGCCGATAGCTGTCCTCCAGGCGATACAGTTTATGCTGGCGGATATGAATGTGGAGATTGAGGCCGCCAAGTGGCTGTGCTACAGCACTGCCTGGCAGCTTGACCAGGGCAAAACATCTCGAGACCTAGCAGTGGATATAGCCAGGTGTAAGCTCTATGCTGTTGATGTTGCCAATCGCTGCGCCTATAAAGCGGTGGATATCATGGGCGCTTACGGGTTGTCTCCCCAGTACCGTGTCATCGGGCTACTGAGAGATGCTCTAGAGCTGGGTGTGGCTGCTGGCAGCCAGGAGATAATGAAAGTTACCATCGGAGCGACCATTACCAGGTAATCTAGCTCTATGGGGCTTGAAATCTTAGTTTGTATTAAACAGGTGCCGCACCCCGACCACTTCTCTGAAATTCGGCTGGATGTCGGCAGTGGGCGCATTATCCGGGAGGGTATCCCGGCAATAATAAATCCGCTGGATCGCAATGCCCTTGAAGAGGGGTTGAGGGTTAAGGAGAGGTTTTCCGGGAGGGTAACCGTGATGAGTATGGGGCCTCTCCAGGCTCAAAAAGCTCTGGAAGAGGCCCTGGCAATGGGTGCGGACAGGGGCATACTCCTTTGTGATATGGCATTTGCTGGGGCTGATACTCTGGCAACTGCCAATACTTTATTTTATGCTATCCGAAAGCTGGGCGAGTGCGACCTTATCTATTGTGGTAACGAGACGGTGGATAGCGGTACTGCCCAGGTCGGCCCTCAACTAGCAGAACTTCTTGATATTCCTCAGGTGAGCGGTGTTCGGGAAGTCACTTTTGATGACGAAAGGACTCTGGAGGTCAAGCGTGCCCTGGAGCATGGCTACATGAAGGTGAGGTTAAAGCTGCCGGCTCTGCTTTGTGTAACCAGGGATATTAATAGGCCTCGATTGCCTACAGTGCAGAGTATTATGGAGGTGGCACAGAAAGAAGTGATTGTCTGGAAAGCAAAAGATATCGGGGCTCCACCGGAAAGCATTGGCCTCAAAGGCTCACCAACCTGTGCCGCCGGCGTTTATGAACACAAGGCGGGACGGCGGCGCGAAATAATGCAGGGCTCTACCGAGGAGAAAGTTCACAGGACTGTGGCACGGCTTAAAGAGCTGGGAGCGATATAACGAGGCGCGGAAGAGTGAGTAATTCTGGAGAAATATGGGTCATTGGCGAACAGCGCCGGGGGAGGCTTGAGGAAGTCTCACTGGAGCTTTTGAACAAGGGAACGGCACTATCTCAAGGAATGGGTGTGACCCTTTCTGCGGTGTTGTTGGGGGATGATGTCGAGGAAGCTGCCTGGGAGCTTGTCTTCCACGGTGCTGAAAAAGTTTACCTTCTTGAAGATGCCCGGCTTCGGTATTATCAGAGTGAGGCATATGCCAGGTTGCTGACCGACGTTATCAAAGAGCATGAGCCGCAGATAGTTTTGATTGGTGCCACTGAAATTGGTAAGGAGCTAGCACCTAAGATTGCGGCTAAGTTGAGGACAGGGTTGACGGCGCACTGCATCGACCTTTATGTTGGCGAGGTTAATGACGCTCCTCACCTCATTCATGTAGTTCCTGGCTGGGGTGGCAATTTGGTTATGCACATCATTTGCCCGCACAGGAGACCGCAGGTGGTCACCGTGAAACCCGGAGTGCTACCCAAGGCGGTAAGGGATGAAAATAAGAAGGGCAAGATAATCAGAGTCAAACCTGATCTAAGGGATGAAGATTTCAGTCGGATAGAGACTGTGGAGGTGGTTGAAGAACCGCCCCAAGGTAAATTACTGGAGTCGGCTGATGTTGTGGTTTGTGGGGGTTGGGGCATGAATGCGCTGGGTGACTTTTCCAAGGTGCAGGAACTGGCTGATATCCTGGGAGGAGTTGTTGCCGGCACCAGACCGGCCATGGATAAAGGCTGGGTTGATGAAGCCCGGATGATAGGGCAGAGCGGTAAAACAGTTAGCCCGGGACTCTTCGTAAGTCTGGGGGCCTCAGGGGCGATGCACTACACTACCGGCTTTATGGGTTCTAAGGTAGTTCTGGCTGTGGACCAGAATCCGCAGGCTCCTATCTTTCAGATGGCTGACATCGGCATTGTTGGCGACTTGCGCGAGGTTATACCCTGTCTTATTGAGGAGCTTAAGAAAGGCGCCTAAGAAATTCTGAACTAAGATGAGGAGGAAAGCCAAGACATGGACATTGTTGAAGCTATCAATCAGAGGAAGAGTATTCGAGCTTTTAAACCCGACCCTGTGCCCAGAGAAATTCTGAAGGAGATAATGGAGCTGGCTTTACGAGCTCCCTCCTGGGGGAATACTCAGCCCTGGGAATTTGCCATAGTGACCGGGAAAAAGCTGGAGGAAATAAGACAAGCCTTTGTGGAAAAGGCAGCAGAGGGACACAATCCAGACACAGATATCCCTCGTCCTCGAGAATTTCCCCAGCCCTATGATACTCGTTACCGCGCTTTAGGCAGGAGAATTCTCGAACTGAAGGGAATAAGCAGGGAGGATAAAGAGAAGAGGGGGATGTGGCTCTTGCAAGGCTTGAGACTGTTTGGAGCTCCTTGCGTCATCTATATCTATATTGACCGCTCTTTCTATCAGCAGGGGGACAGGTTGAATATCTGGCCTGTATTCGATTGTGGTTTGGTGGCTGAGAACATCATGCTGCTGGCTACCAGGTATGGGCTGGGAACTGTTCCTCAAATACAGGCTGTCGTGTATCCTGATGTGTTGAGGAAGGTGTTGGGAATACCAGATTCTAAGCTCATAGTGCTGGGAATATCTGTTGGCTACCCTGACTGGGATGACCCTGTAAATCAGCTCCGCTCCGAAAGAGAGCCGTTGGATAATGTGAGCACCTGGTATGGCTTCGATTAGAAGATACAAGTGGTACGTCCCTGAGCGTTAAAAGAAGTAATTCCTGATACCTTTTTATTGGCGATTTAGCTTCGATCTGTACCGCTAGGTCACTCTTGGTTTTTTATGGTGGTGAAAAGTTCGTTAGCAGAAATGTTAACAGCAGGAACTATTGACAATCAAACAATTAATAGATGTATAATAAATAAAAAGGAGGAGCAAATGTTTGGAGCAATAAATAAGAATCATATGCAAAAAGGTGGTATAAAGAAGCCCCTCATTATCGGTTTAGGGGTAGCTGTCGCCGTAATAGTAGTGATAGTGATTATCGTTACGACGCAGCTTTCTGGCATGTTTTCTGGGGCCAAACCGGTTATTGCGGAATTCATGGTAGCTGGGGCGGCAAATAATTCAGAAGCGGCGTATGCCTGTTGGTCTACCCAGTCGGCTACTGAAGAAGAAATAGCCGAATTCATCGATAACAACTACGAGGACGCATTTGCAGGCTACGATCACGTGAATATCAGCAGCTATAATGGAGAGTCCAGTGGGGGTATCACCACGTGTGATGTAAGTGGTGCCGTTATCTATACTGGCGACAAAAGCTTGCCATTAGAAGCTTCGCTGGTGAAGCAGAATGGCGTTTGGAAGATAACTGGTATCAACATAGGCTACTAACTCGGCTGCCTTATTTTTTACTTAGCATGGCATAAATCGGTACGCCTCGAGGCTCCGAGCTGTCTGATTAAAAGATACAAAAGGTTCGTCCCTGAGCGTGAAAAGAGGTGATTCCTGATACCTTTTTATTAGCGATTTAGCTTCGATTTGTACCACCAGGTCACTCTTGGTTTTTCATGGTGGTGAAAAGTTCGTTAGCAAAAATGTTAGCAAAATAATACTTTAGTATAGCAAATGCTCTTTTCCAAAAGGAGCGTCTAAACTGCCAACTTGGCCCTCTATCTGGGCGATAGTGTCAATACAATACGAAACTACGAATTCTGCGTCGTTGGCTTCTAATGGTTGCTTCATTCCGGTAGTATGATGCTTACCATCCATTGTGAAAGAAGTATATCCAGCTATTGCATGATAGCGCATATAATCTGAGTAACGAATACCCAAAGATACATACAGCAATACTTGTTGCATACGTTTGAAAGCCTGAAAAACATCTCTATCGGGTTTTACGCTTCTGCCAAACCCGTCAGACATCATAAACGCGCCGCTAATAAAAGAAGGTTTGCGTCCTACTATGGCACTGTCAACGAGTTCCAAAGCAGTAGACAAAGCTGCAGAGGCATTTTCTACTGCTCCAACATAATCTTTTTTGCTAAGGGCTGCTTCTGCGTCAATCAAAAATTGTTTCACTTGTGCATGTTGAATAAGGTCAGTTAGGCTGATAGCATCAATAGAAATACCCCATAATTGTGTAAGAAATTTATTGTGGAAATCTGAGCAATAGGTGCGACAATCATTAATATCTGAGTCATTAGGATATTTAGCCTTATGTTGCGCATCGTTACGCAATGAGTGAATATGTTGAATGTTTGCCTTATCCGGAATATCGCCCAGGCTAGACGCAGTCATTAGAGTCTCACATTGTTGAATAAGACCTTGAAAGGAATCAGCTGGAGTTTTGGAAGGGTCGAGGCAGCTTACGGCAATTTTTAAAACAGTCTCAACAGATAAGTCAAAGCATATAAGGCCGATGATTCTGGCAACAATACCAGAGGGTGAATGAGTGCGGACAACGGCTTGGTGATGAAGTTGCTTAACCAAAACGAGTTTCTTATGAGTAATGGCGTCAATGGCTATTGTCATTTTAATATTTTAAAGCAATCGGTTTTGTTCATCGTCGCTGGCCTTGCGTGCTAGATTATAGGGTGGGCTTTGATTCAGCTGAATTGAACCTGACTAAAGCATCCCAATTTATTTCGCCATTTATCACGAATTTTTCACTGAACTCAAGGGTAAATCTATTTATTATTTGAGCATATTCCTTCTGAAATTCCTCGTTCTTTTCTCTTGCTGAATATCCAAGAGGTTTAATTATCTTCAAATATAAGTCAGGATTTCCGGATATGAATTCCCAGAACTTCTGACCGCAATATTTATAATAATCTCCCCTATCGGGCTTAGTATTCCTACCATAGCAACATCCGTTTACCGCAACGACATGCAACTTTGAATTGCTGGTTCGGATGGTTTGTTTAGCCTTTCGAAAATCATCCTGCATCTTTCTGATTTGGCTGCTATTTCCCCAGTTCGGGCCAGACTTGATTGCAACAACGTAGCGTATATTATCCTTATTAAATTCCAGGTCTATACCTTGAGTGGATGATTTCCAACCGTTATATGCTTTTTGGTTAACGAAGATAGCTAATCCTTCCAGGAAGTTTCCAAATATAGTTTCCTCTTGGGAGGATAAATGGGCATCAAGTAAGATTCTCACCAAGTCTTGAGCAAGCAGAATGTTTCGAGCCTTGAAAAGATAAGGATTCTTTCTTAATAGAATATTGATTAATTTAAGCTTTCTTAGACTATCTAGCCTACCCGTGTGGAAGCTGCCGATGTTATGTTCTACATAGTGGCGGACTTCCTGTGTTCTAATTACGTCCATAAAGTCATCTGCCCAGAGTTGCCGTTATTTCTAGCTTTCCACTTTTCAATTGATTCAAGTGCTAGTTTGTAGTAGTTGTCCATTGTTTCTATTCCAATATAGTGCCTATTATGAGCTAGGCAAGCAATAGCGGTTGTTCCTGAACCGGTAAAGGGGTCAAGTACTATGTCTTCTTCCTGAGTGAAAAGTTTAATAAACCAAGCCGGTAAAGAAAGAGGGAATGAAGCACTGTGACCCCGATTGGCACATTCAGTGGCAAGGTGTAATACATTCGTGGGATAGACGAAGCGCCTTCCAAGCCAGTTCGAAACGTTCTTACCAAAACCACTTCCGACCTTAGATTCGTCTCTAATAAGGTCTGTTTCACTCAATTTCGATAGTCTTTTTTTGCTCCAATCACCTATTGGGACCATGACAGATTCTTGGTACATCTTGAATTTCTTTTGCTTGTTGAACTGTAAACATCGTTCCCAAGCATCTCTAAAACGATTAGGCCACTTACCTGGGTAACAATTCTTCTTACACCACATATACTCTTCTGTCCAAAGCCAGCCTTGTTTCTTCATTTCAAGTATTAGCTCAATAACATAAGTCTGGCGTTCACCATCTTTTGTTCTTTCTTTTATGTTTAAGACAAAAGTGCCGTCATTCTTTAAAACTCGCTTCAATTCGGAAGATAATGGCAAGAACCATCTGACATATTCTTTTGTAGGGATTCCCTTATATGTCTTCTTCCGGTTATCAGCATATGGCGGCGAGGTGAAAATAAAATCGATGCATGAATCTGGCAGAGATTTCAAAACGGTTAGACAATCCCCTTGGATTATAGTGTCCAACTCCAACTTATTACACGTTTGAATCGTCATTATTACGACCCTATCGCTTTTAGTAAAATTATAGCACATAGCCAATTAACCAGAGAACGTCGTTTTGGTATTTTTGACTATTGACAAAGTGAATGGGTAGTGGGCCTAGCCCTCAGCATCTCCTTCTTCCGCAGCACCTTCTCCACGTCCTTCCTGGCACCAACCTTCTGGAAGATGGCAAGTGCCTCATCGATTAAAAGATAGATTAACGTAAGAAATGCCCCCAAGGGGATTCGGACCCCTGATCTTCAGCTTGAAAGGCTGATGTCCTAGGCCGCTAGACGATGGGGGCAACGTTAAGCATTTTAACGGGTAAATGGCTAAATGTGCAAGGTCTGA
>Ga0187886_1003820_pt1 | contig 11093 bp, 8 predicted proteins | sample June2016WEW_20_1_FD_133001 | JGI IMG/M metagenome (GOLD analysis project Ga0187886, IMG submission 133001) | Peatland microbial communities from SPRUCE experiment site at the Marcell Experimental Forest, Minnesota, USA - June2016WEW_20_150 | ecosystem: Environmental > Terrestrial > Soil >...
AGGCGGCGCCGGCAGGTGGAGCGGCGGCGCCCGCGGGTGGAGAGGCGGCGCCGGCAGGTGGAGCGGCGGCGCCGGCAGGTGGAGCGGCGGCGCCCGCGGGTGGAGAGGCGGCGCCCGCGGGTGGAGAGGCGGCGCCGGCAGGTGGAGAGGCGGCGCCCGCGGGTGGAGAGGCGGCCATCCCGGACCTGCGCGGCGCCGAGATACGAGTCCAGGGCGTCACCGTTCGGCAGCCGGGACGTGCCCTGGATGCGCCGTTCGGGGCGTCGCTGATCGCCCGCGCCGGTGAGGTCGTGGCCATCGCCGGGCCCAGCGGCGCCGGCAAGAGCACGCTCGTCGACGTGATGCTCGGACTCCGATCCGCCGATGCCGGCGAGGTTGCGCTGGCGATGCCGGACGGTCGATCCGTGGCCGTCGCCGCTCTCGACCGCGAGGCGTGGCACCGCCACGTCGCCTGGGTTCCACAACACCCCTATTGCTTCCCGGGGACCGTCGCGGAGAACGTTCGGCTGGCGGCGTCCGACGCATCCGAGGCTGCCGTGCGGGCGGCCCTGACCGCGGTCGGCCTGGGCGAGCTGGATCCCGGGGTACGTCTCGGCGAAGGCGGTTCCGGCCTGTCGTCGGGGCAGCGAAGACGCCTGGGCGTGGCCCGGGCTCTCCTGCGGGACGGCGACTTCCTGTTCCTCGACGAGCCGACGGCCGGGCTTGACGCCGCATCCGAGGCCATGATCCTGCGGGCCGTTCGCGACGCGGCCCACCTGCGCAACCGCGCCGTCGTGCTGGTGGCCCATCGCCCCGCGGCTCTCGCCATCGCCGATCGCGTCGTGACGATCGTCGCCCGGTCGGAGGAGCCGGCATGAGCGCGGGCAGGGTCGCCGGGGCAGGCCGGGCCGGCGGCTCGGGCGACAACGGCGGGCGGGCCGGCGGCCCAGCCACGCTGTGGCGCGTCGCCTGGATGGGCCGGCCGGTCATCGGCAGGCTGCTGCTGGCCGTAGCCGCGGGCGTGGCCGCGGCCGGCGCGGCGATCGGCCTCACCGCCACGTCGGCCTGGCTCGTCTCCCGGGCCGCCGAGCGGCCACCGGTCCTGTACCTCATGGTGGCCGTGACCGCGGTTCGGGCCTTCGGCATCAGCCGCGGCGCGCTTCGCTACACCGAGCGCCTGGCCAGCCACGATGCCGCCTTCCGAGTCCTGTCACGGCTTCGCAGCGAGGCCTACGCCCGCCTCGAGCGATTGGCCCCGGCCGGGCTCGCGGAGTTCCGTTCGGGCGACCTCCTGGCCCGACTCGTCGACGACGTCGATGGCCTGGCCGACCTGTGGCTGCGAGTCCTGCTCCCCTACCTCGTCGCCGGCGTCGCCGCGAGCGCGACCGTGGCGCTGATCTGGCTCCTGGTGCCGGCCGCGGCGGTCGTCCTGGGGATCACGCTGCTGTTCGTGGCATTCGTCATCCCCGTCTTCACGATCCGCGTCGCCCATCGCGGGGAGCAGCGGATCGCCGGTGCCCGCGGCGAGCTGGCCGCGGCAACGCTGGAGGTCCTTGCGGGCGCGCCGGAGCTGCTCGTGGCCGGCGCCACGGAAGCGCGACTCGCGGACCTGGCCGCGATCGACCGCCGGCTGGCAACGGCCGAGGCGCGAACGGCCGCCGGATCGGGCCTTGGGGCTCTCCTCTCCGGCCTGGCGAGCGGCGTGGCCATCTGGCTGGGTCTCGTCGCCGGCATCGCCGCCCTCCGCGCCGGCACGATCGAGGGCGTGACCCTGGCCATCGTCGCGCTCACGCCGATCGCGGTCCACGAGGCCGTCTCCGGACTCGTGCCCGCCTCACAGCACCTTCCAGGGCTGTCCGCGATGGCAGGACGACTCGTGGACGTGATCTCTCGGCCGGACCCCGTGGCCGAACCGGCAGTTGCCGAGCCGCTCCCCGCGGGGCCGTACGGGCTGCGCACCCGGAGCCTGCGGGCACGCTACTCCGCCGGCGGGCCGGAGGCCCTGATCCTGCCCGACATCGAGGTCCGGCCGGGCGGCCGATTGCTGGTGACCGGGCCGAGCGGATCGGGCAAGAGCACCTTCGCCGCCGTGCTGGTTCGGTTCCTGGAGCCTTCCGCCGGGACGGTCGAGCTCGTCGGCTCCGATCGCTCGGTCGACATCCGCCGCCTTTCCGGCGACGACGTTCGCCGGGCCATCTGCCTGTGCGCCCAGGATCCGCACGTCTTCGATACCTCGGTCGTCGAGAACGTCCGGCTGGCCAGGCCCGGGGCGACGGACGAAGAGGTGCAGGGGGCGCTGTCCGCCGCCCAGCTCAGCAGCTGGATCGACTCGCTGCCTGAGGGTCTGGCCACGCTCGTGGGCGAGCACGGCGCGCGCCTTTCGGGCGGTCAGCGGCAACGCCTCTCCCTGGCCCGAGCCCTCCTCGCCGGCGCGCCGGTCGTCGTCTTCGACGAGCCGACCGAGCATCTCGACGAGGGCATGGCCGGGGCCCTGGTCGTCGACCTGCTGGCGGCCACGGCCGGTCGGACGGTCGTGATGATCACGCACCGCCCCGAGCTGATCGACTCGGCGACCTGGACCGCCCGGGTGGACCTGGGGAGGGACGAGGCGGAACTTGACGTCGGCTAGGCGGCCCTGCTGCTCTACGCCACGCCCCAGCGCCGCAGTATCTCGGCCGCCAGCTTGCGGGTCTTGGGGCTGTCGTCGGCCAGTCCGGCTTCGACGAAGCCGATCACCTCGGGCGTCCTCTCCCCCGGCGAGAGGTACGCGTCGAATGCCTCGATGGCGTACGAGCGCAGCAACCCGAGCCGGTCGGGCCTGGCCAGGCGAGGCAGATCGAGAATGCGGGCGGTGATCCGATCCTTCAGCTCAGGGCGGGCCCGGGCGATCTCCGGCGAGACCTGGAGGACGTGCCCGGCCACGCCGACCCTGTCCCCGAGGTTGTCGTAGAAGAGGTCGAGGATCGAGGCCAGGCGACCGTCCTCGTCCGCGGGCGCAAGAAGCGCAATCACATGCGTGGCGATCATCTTCGAGAAGGCGTTGTCGCAGGTGAGCATGGAGACGAGGCCGTCCCACCGATCCAGGATGAGACGCGGCTCCCCAACGGCCAGCAGCCTCAGGGCGGCGGCGCTTGCCTCACGAACGGGCTGAGCGATCGTGTCGGGCCCTGCCGCCGCCAGGAGCGCCGTGAGAGCGGCCGGATCGGCCGCGGCCCCCTCGGCCAGTCGTTCGATCTCCGACGATGGGGCGTCTCCCCGAGCCATACCCACCTCCCCTGGCGTGATGAGCCACGGAGGCATTGTCGCGCCTGAAACGGCTCCCCGCTAACCGCCCCCGTCGTGGCCCGGACAAACAACAACCCGCGCTACCTGCCGAAGTGCGCGGGCCGGTGTTCGGAACAACTATGCCGTTGAGAGGCCGAACCTCAGTCGGCCAGAGGTCCAGAGATGAGCGCGATGGATCCGCGGCTACCTATTCGGCAGCGTGTGCTCGAGACGGGGCGATGAACCAGCCTACGACGAGGCTGGCGAAGCTGACGAAAGCGACTGCGACCATTTCTTGGCTCCTTCGGCTGAACCAGTGGGACTTGCGATCCCGTTCACTGATTGGAAGTCTATGGAAGGACGCCTCGTAAAGCAGTAGCGCGCCGGTGCAGTATCGGTAGCGCTCCGGTGACGCTGGGGTTGCGGTTCGGTACCAGGCGAGACCCGCGCCTCTCGGTAGGTTGGTGTGGAGGCAGAAGGAGATCCGGGCGGGGGCTGGCCCGCCCGGATCTGGGGAGAGGCGAAAGAGTCGAGATGGCGGCGACTCGGCTGAGCCGACGCCGTGATCGGCTACGACTGCCAGGCGACCTCGCCGTGCTGGGAGGAGTCGAGGCCTTCCTCCTCTTCGTCCGCGGCGACCCGCAGGCCAACGGCCAGATCCACAGCCTTGAGGATGATCAGAGTCGCAACCGCGCTGTAGATCCAGGTTGCGGCGATGGCAACCAGCTGGACAACCACCTGGTGCGGGTTGCCGTCGATCAGACCCGAGTAGCCCGCGTTCACAGCCGCGACCGCCAGGATGCCGGTGAGCAGGACGCCCAGCGTCCCACCGACGCCGTGAACGGCCCAGACGTCGAGGGCGTCGTCGATCTTGAGGCGCTCGCGCAGCAGGATGGCGCCGTAGCAGACGGCTCCGGCGAGGAAGCCGATCACGATGGCCGAGCTGGGGTCGACGAAACCGGAGGCCGGGGTGATGCAGACCTCGCCGGCGATGGCGCCGGAGACCGCGCCGATGACGCTCGGCGAGCCCTTGTGCAGCCAGCTCATCGTCAACCACGTGAGGGCGCCCATGCCGGCCGCGGTGTTGGTGACCATGACCGCGTTGACGGCATGCCCGTCGGCGGCGAGAGCGGACCCGCCGTTGAAGCCGAACCAGCCGAACCACAAGATGCCCGCGCCGATGACCGTCAGGCGGACGTCGTGGGGCTCGAAACGATCGGACTCGCGCCGGACGCGCGGACCGAGCACGAGGGCTGCGACCAGCGCGGCAACGCCGGAGCTGATGTGGACGACTGTTCCACCGGCGTAGTCGAGCACGCCCATGTTTCGGAGCCAGCCGCCATCACCCCAGACCCAGTGGCAGATAGGCGAGTAGACCAGCAGGCTCCACAGCAGGGCGAACAGGACGAAGGCCTTGAAGCGCTTGCGCTCGGCGAAGGCGCCGATGATGAGCGCCGGCGTGATGATGGCGAACATCATCTGGAAGAGCGCGAAAGCATCACCCGGGATCGTCTTCGCGTATGGACCCGGATCGGAGCCCACGCCCTTGAGGCCCAGGTTGTCCAGGTTTCCGATGATGCCCCAGCCGTTGACATCCTTCCCGAAGGCCAGCGTGTAGCCGACGAGAACCCACGTCACGCTCACCAGCGCCAGGACGAACATGCACTGCATCAGGATGCTGAGCACGTTCTTGCGGCGAACAAGGCCGCCGTAGAAGAGCGCCAGGCCGGGCGTCATCAACATGACGAGCGCCGTCGCGGTCAGTACCCAGGCCGTATCGCCGCCATTGATCACGCGCGGAACTCCTTCGCTTCCAGCTCGCAGCGAAACCCAGTCGCAGGTTTCGGTCCGGGGAAGCGTATGGAGGCCGAGCATGGGAATCAGTAGCGGTCGGGTAGCCCTCCGGTGGCGCCTGGGTGGCGCGAGGGTTGCCTTTCGGGACGCGTCCTATCAGCCGGTCCGCTCGGCCGGCTCGCGGCCCGGGGGCCGGCTGTGCCGCGGCCGGCCCGGGGGTGGTTTATGGAGTCGGCAGCGGGCAGGACCCGCCGGCGCCGCTAATCGGTCTGCCAGGCAACCTCACCGTGCTGGGAGGAGTCGAGGCCGGCCTCCTCTTCGGACTCCTCGACACGGAGACCGACAAAGAAGTCGACCACCTTGAGGATCGCGAAGGTGGCGATGCCGCTGTAGATCCACGTAGCGGCCACGGCGACCAACTGCTTGAGAACCTGGTTGCCGTTGCCATCGATCAGGCCGGAGACGCCACCCACGGCAGCCACGGCAAAGACGCCGGTCAGGATCGCCCCGAGCGTGCCACCCACGCCGTGGACGGCCCAGACGTCGAGCGCGTCGTCGACCTTGAGACGCTCACGCAGCAGGATCGCTCCATAGCAGACGGAGCCGGCCGCGAAGCCGATGACTATTGCCGCGCTGGCGTCCACGAAGCCGGAGGCCGGAGTGATGGCCACCAGGCCTGCGACCGCGCCGCAGACCGCCCCGACCACGCTCGGCGTGCCCTTGTGCAACCAGCTGACGGTGACCCAGGTCAGGGCCGCCATGCCGGCAGCGGTGTTGGTGACCACGAAGGCATTGGCCGCAAGGCCGTTCGCGGCCAGGGCGGAGCCGCCGTTGAAGCCGAACCAGCCGAACCAGAGCAGGCCCGCACCGATGACCGTCAAGCGAACGTCATGCGGCTCGAAGCGGTCGGACTCGCGCCGGACGCGCGGACCGAGCACGAGGGCCGCGACCAGAGCTGCGACGCCGGAGCTGATGTGGACGACGGTGCCGCCGGCGAAGTCGATGGCGCCCAGGTTGCGGAGCCAGCCGCCCTCGCCCCAGACCCAATGGGCGATCGGGGAATAGACCACGAGCGTCCAGAGGAGGCTGAACAAGACGAAGGCCTTGAACTTCTTCCGCTCCGCGAAGGCACCGGTGATCAGAGCGGGGGTGATGACGGCGAACATCATCTGGAAGGCCATGTAGGCGGAGCCCGGGATGGTGGGCGCGTACTGGGCGAGCGGAGCGGGACCTACGCCGCGGAGGCCGATGTAGTCGAGCCCGCCGATGATGCCCCAGCCGTTGACGTCCTTGCCGAACGCCAGGGTAAAGCCGACCAGCACCCACGTGACGCTGACCAGGGCCAGGATGAAGACGCTGTGCATGATCGTGCTGAGGACGTTCTTGCGGCGGACGAGGCCGCCGTAGAACAGCGCCAGTCCGGGCGTCATCAGCATGACGAGCGCAGTCGAGGTCAAGACCCAGGCGGTGTCGCCGGCGTTGATGGCGGTGGCGGTGGGCACGGGAGTCTCCTTCTTGCCTGTGCGGCTCTTGCACGCAGACCGGGCGGCGAGGCCGTCCGGGTTGGCCGGAGCGTACGGGGAGAGGCCGCAGGAATCAGTACCGCCGGCGTGGACTTTGGGTGGCGATCCGGTCGCGCCCGGGTTGTCGTTCAGAACGGCAGGCGCTCAGCGGCCCTCATGAAGGGGCCGGCGCAGAGCAGCGAGGGCCGTTAGTCGGGCTCTTCGTACTCTTCCGTGGGCAGGATCACGTGCGGCATGTCCGCACATACGACAAGGTGGCCGCGGGCGTCGCGGTCCCACGAGTTGCCTTCGAAATGGCGCCATGCGGCGTCGGGGCCGTAACCGCCGCCGGCCGCTCGTGACTCACGGGCAGTAAGCCGACAGCCGCAGGTCGCGCACATGAGCACCATCGATCCCTTGCGATGGCGGGCGCCGGGGCGGCGATCTATCTCGTCACCAGACTCGGTTCTGCGCAGCTCCATGGTGATCCTCAGACGGCCCAGAAGGATACAGACTGCTGCGGCCAGCCTAGGCGCGACAATCCGCGACGCGCGTTCTGATCGGGTTCGAAAAGGGAGCGAAAGGGTTCTAGATCCCCAGCCGGGCCTTCGCGGCTGAGAGGGCGGCCGCCACACGGGCAGGCGCGGTGCCGCCGATCACGTCGCAGCCGGCAAGGGCCCCTTCCAGCGCCGCGGCCGCGCGCAGCTCCCCGGCGACGGCCGCGTCGCCGACCAGCGCGACCGCGATCGAATCGTCAGACCCGGCCAGGGCCGCGGCGATCGTGGCGTCGTCCAGGCCGTCGAGCGGCACGCCGGCCCGTTCCGCCTCCGCGACGAGCGCGCCCACGATGTGGTGAGCGGCTCGGAAGGCCACTCCCCGCCGGACGAGGGCATCGGCCACGGCCGTGGCCGTCGTGTACCCCTCTCCTGCCGCCACGCGCATCCGATCGCGGTCCACCGTGAGGGTGGACACCATCCCGGCCATGACCAGCAGCGACGCCTCGAGCGTGGCCGCCGCATCGAAGAGCGGCGGCTTGTCCTCCTGCATGTCCTTCTGGTAGGCCAGGGGCAGGCCCTTGAGCAGCGTCAGCATCGCGGTCAGGGCGCCGATGACCCGGGCCGTCTTGCCCCGCACGAGCTCGGCCGGATCGGGGTTCTTCTTGTTGGGCATCATCGACGAGCCGGTCGAGAAGGAGTCGGCCGCGCGCACGAACCCGAAGCGCGGGTTCGACCACCACGTGATCTCCTCGGCCAGCCGGCTCAGATGAACCATGCACAGCGCGAAGGCCGAGAGCGCCTCCACGACGAAATCGCGATCGCCGACACCGTCGAGCGAGTTGGCGGTCACGCCGTCGAAGCCCAGCTCCTTCGCCGTCGCCTCTCGGTCGAGCGGGTAGCCCGCGCCCGCCAGCGCGCCCGAACCCAGCGGCGAGACGTTGGCCCGCCGCCGGCAGTCGGCCAGTCGACCGCGATCGCGCTCGAGCATCTCGACGTATGCCAGCAGGTGATGGGCGAACAGGACCGGCTGGGCGGGCTGGATGTGGGTCATGCCGGGCAGGATCGCGTCGCCATCGCGAACGGCCAGACCGACCAGCGCCCGTTCCATCTCGACGACCGCCCCATCCAGGCCGTCGATCGTGCGGCGGAGCCACAGGCGCATGTCCGTGGCGACCTGGTCGTTGCGCGAACGACCGGTGTGGACCTTGCCGGCGAGTGGCCCGATCCGCTCCCGCAGGGCGGCCTCGAGGTTCATGTGGATGTCCTCGAGCGCCGGATCCCAGGTCAGCTTGCCGGCCTCCACATCCACCCGCATGCCTTCGAGCCCGCGCACCAGCGCCTCGACCTCGTCGGCGGCGAGCAGGCCCGCGCGACCCAGCCCGTGTACGTGAGCGATGGAGCCGGCGATGTCGTCGACGGCGAGGGCATGGTCGAAATCGATCGAGCGGGTGAACTCCGCCATTCGCTCGTCCGAAGTGCCCTGGAACCGACCGCCCCACGTCTTCATGGCCGAATGGTACCGGCCTGCGGGGAGCGCCGTGTCCGCTCCGGACGCTCCGGGCGCTCCGGGCCCCCCGCCAGCGGGCCGCCGCTAGCCAGCCATCGACGCGGCAGCAGGGACTGCCGGCCCGAAAGGCGACCCCGCTTTGGCAGGAAGTGCGACGAGACCGATGAGCCCGCCGATCGCCGCACAGACCGCCCCGGCCCCGAACACGCCGAGCGCCCCGGCGGCCCCGTACAGCACCCCGCCCGCCAGATTCGCGACGATCGCGGCCAGCCCGAATCCCGTCGCCTGGAGGAGCGTCTGGCCCGTGGCCGACAGCCGGGCCGGCAGCAGTCGCGCCATCGCCAGGACGTACGACACCACGATGCCGCCGAAGCAGATCCCGGACGCGAACCTGGTGACCAGGATGGCCAGGGGATCCACCAGCACGATCCAGCTGGCGAGGCAGGCCGCAAGCCCCAGCGAGGAGACCGCGAGAACCCGCCGCAGGCCCAACCTCCACGCCAGCCAGCCGGCCAGCAGGAGGCCGGGGATCTCGGCGAACGCGGCGACGCCGTTGACCAGCCCGACCTGGACGGGGCCGCCGCCCAGATCGGAGATGCGCAGCGACATATACGTCCCGCCCGCATTCACTCCCGCGAAGACGAACGCGATCGAGATTAGGGTCGCGAGGAGCCGCGGCCGCCCATCCAGAGCCTCGCCCACCGAGCCGAGCCGGCCGTGCGGCGGTCCTGACGCGGAACGGCCCGGGCCAGCCGCCGCACGACGCCGGCGTTCGCTGTCTCGCCCGAACGGGATGAACTGCGCGGCGAGGACGGTGGTCGCCATGGCGGCCACGAACACGAGGGGAGCGACGGCGTAGCCGGTCTGGCTGTACAAAAGGCCGCACGCCACCGAGCTGCCGGCTCCGCCCAGGCTTGCGATCAGCCGCAACCCCGAGTACTGGCGGGAGGCGTCGGACAGGGCCGGCACGGCCATGGCATCGGTGAGCGCCAGGGCCGGACCGGCGCCGGCGCTGATGACCACGACGCAGAGGATCACGCCGAAGACGGGCAGCGGCGCAGCCAGCCCGACGGCGAACAGGGCCGCCGGTATGCAGGCCATCTGCAGAGTGCGCCGGGGCCCGCTGACGATGTCGCCCATGTGGCCCCAGGCCGGCAGGGCGATGGAGTAGCCGACGGCGCCGAGGCTGGTGGCCAGCCCGATCAGGGCCGGCTCGAACCCCTTCGATCGAAGCAGGACGGGCATGAAGCCGTACAGCGCGCCGAAGCAAAGCCCGCTCGACAGGTAGAGGATCCGAAGCCAGCGCATCCGGGAATGGTACCGGCGACTCCATCCAAGCACAGAGCGAGGCGCATCAACCCCTTATCGCGACGAAGCCGTGGCGCTACGATATCGACGGCCCAGCGGCCGGGTTCGCAAACCTGGGACAGAACGGGTCGAACCGAGCGGGCTCGCCGCGGCGCAGGAATCGACAGGGACGCGGAAGGAGATCTCAATGACGACGGGGCCGAAGTTCTGCCCGAAGTGCGGAGTCGCTCTGGATCCCTCGTGGAAGACATTCTGCGGCGCCTGCGGCGCCCCCCTCCCGACCGCCCCTGCAGAGCCTGCGCCCGCTGCACCTGCTGCGCGTGCCCGCGTCGCTCGTGCGCCCGCTGCGCCTGCAGAGCCTGCGCCCGCTGCACCTGCTGCGCGTGCCCGCGTCGCTCGTGCGCCCGCTGCGCCTGCAGAGCCTCCGCCTGCTGCGCCTGTGCCCGTCGCTCCTGCGCCCCCAACCATGCAGCCTCAAGCCTACCCAGGCTACGCGCCTGGCTACGCGCCTGCGGCGCCGGCGAGGTCCGGCATCAACCCGGCGATCCTCGTGCTGATTGTCGGCCTCTTTGTCGTCGCCGCCCTCGTCGGCGTCGGGGTGCTCATCGCGGTGAGCGGCGGCAAGTCTGGCGGCACGACCGAGAAGGGCAGCGTGAGCATCGACCCCTCCACCTTCAGCTGCTCCGCCAACGCCACCGTCACGTTGACGGTCAGCCTGCCGGCGGCGCTCAGCGGCGACGACCGCATCTCGACCAAGCTGGACGGCACGTCCTGGGGCGACGTCAAGATCTCGAATCAGTTCGACAAGCAGTCGGACGGCACGTGGCTGGAATCCCACTCTTCGATCCTGAACACCTGTCAGGGCCCGAAGGGCAAGATGTCCGATGGCTCGCACACGCTCCAGATCGTTGATGTCCAGGGTCACGTGGTGGCCGAGACTACGTTCACGACCACGCCCTGACGTAGCGGTCCGCCGGACCGCGCCCCTTGCTCATCAGCGGCCCGGCCGAGCGCCAGTCCGATCGCCGGTTCGACGCGCCCAGGTCGAGGCGCCGCCGAGCACCCGCACATCAACGTGCGTGAGCGAGGAGCGCAGAGGGCAACGTGCCGGCTGCGCTGGCCCACGGCGTCGACCGTCCGACCGGCGATAGGGAGGGCGTAGTATCGCGGCGTGTCCGACAAGTCCGACCAGCTTGACCTGAGCCTGACGGGGGACGTGGCGCACCTGCCGCGGTCGATGCG
>Ga0187886_1003821_pt1 | contig 11092 bp, 10 predicted proteins | sample June2016WEW_20_1_FD_133001 | JGI IMG/M metagenome (GOLD analysis project Ga0187886, IMG submission 133001) | Peatland microbial communities from SPRUCE experiment site at the Marcell Experimental Forest, Minnesota, USA - June2016WEW_20_150 | ecosystem: Environmental > Terrestrial > Soil >...
CGATCCTGGAGCGCCTCGACGCCAATGCTCAAATGCTCCACGCCCATGGCCGCGATGCTATTCAGGTTTGCAGCGTTCAGGTCGTTTGGGTGGCTTTCCATGTGGATACTGCACTGCATGTTGAACCTGTGATAGATGTGTTTCAGAATCCTGGCCAGTCCGGTCTGGAGCATCATCGTGGGTGTGCCGCCGCCGATGTAGAAAGAAGTGACGGGTCGGCTTCCGACGATCTCGGCATACCGATCGATTTCTCGAACGACAGCTTCCGTGTATCGTGCCGCCACGGCCGGGTGATAAAGCTCCTTATTGTAAGGACAGTAGGGACAGATTTGGCGGCAGAAGGGGATGTGGAGGTATAATCCGAGACTATCGATGTCCTGAAAGCGTGGCACGAGAGAGAAAGTCCCGCTTCTCAGGGCAAGTTTCTTTTCGTTGAACAGCAATCCGTTTGTTCGACTACGAAGCCAACCTCTAGACCGCATCGATGCACCTCAGCTCGATCCGCCGCAATGCCTTTGCTTAGTGTCAGTCTGGCAGATGTCAGCCACACCCGCCCGAGATGTTTGCCAACGGTGTTCAGAACCCGCCGCCCAACGAGAAGTCCTCATCGAACCACTCCTTTCCGCCGCAACATCATCACGTTGGCCGTTAGAAACCCGGCGCCCACGACGATGAAAGCCACCCCGCGCGCGAGAAAACTCAAGTCGCTGTCAAAGAATCGCGCAATAATCAACGCAGACAACGCGAACAGACCTAGGTTCACGTTCTCCAACCGGTTTGCTCGGACGCCAGCCACCAACAGCCCCAGGCCGAGCGCAAAAAGGTACACGTTGAACAACGCACGTCCGACCAGTTCGTTTCCACCTGCCGCCGCGAAAACGTACCCGACCACAGCGCACAACGGCGCGAGTCCGACCATCACCCGATCAAGATTGTTCCAACTTGCGGCGCGCGCTTCACGCCCCGCCATACACACGGCGGCAATCGGCAGGAGCGCCGTGATCAAATTCCCTACGACCAAAACCGAGCCGGGCGCCCAAACCTCGCGCCAACCATGATACTGAATCTCTCTCCACGGCGGGCCGAATGTCAGGATGAGCGCCACCACTCCCAGACCGATTGCGCCCACTGATTGCCAAGGCGACTGCCATCCCGTCGTCGCCTCTTTGAACCAGCGCACACCCGCCAGGTACATGAACGCCAGCAAACCCGTGTACATCCCGATCCAGGCACCTCTCATCGTCCCTTCAAGCGCGAACGCAGTCCCCACGCACAGACACAACGCCAGCACCCAGCCAGTTAGTGCAGAACCCCACTGATACCGTTGCCCGCGCCACAGCCGTGCCATGTGTGGCATTGCCAAGGCCAGCAGCCCCCAGTACCACAACGGCGTTCCCGCCGGATACGAGTCTGCAGTGCATCCCGCCCACGCGGTCGCTCCGACGAAATACAAACACGCCGCCACATTTGACCGCATCAGATACACGATCGGCAATCCCAACAGCATCCACGTCAGAAAAAACCGCGCCGTGTCTCCGTGGATCTGGTAAATTTGCGCCACGAGCGAGAGCGTTGACCCGATTGTGAGCGCCCAATACGTTGCCGCCCCTTCACGCCAAGGCTCTCTCTCCCGCCTTCGCAGCAGCACCCACCCGGCCAGGGCAATCGCAGTGAGTAGCGGAATGAACGCCAGCACCGTCCGTGTCCCACGGCTCAGATCATCCCAGTTGTGCGCGACCAACAGAATTACGCCCGCACCGATCAACGCGGCCCCGAGGACCCCGAGGATCAGGATCGCCCATTTTTTCTCGCCGCTTTCTCCCGGTTCACCGAAATGCCGCCGCAGTCGCTCGGTGACCTCCGAAGGTAAGACACCTTCACTCACCAATATCGGGAACTGCTCGTACAGCCACGCCACGTGCTTTCGATCTTTCATGACTTTATCCTCCCGCGAACGCCGGCTTCTGCCGGCATTTGTAAATCGCGCTCCCTTCCGCAGCAATACTTTTTGACGGGTTTCGGCCAATGATCTGTTCGCGCTTGTTGTCGCGGCGATAGGTCAACCCGAGTTTCACCCCGAACAATGCCGGCATCCAGCCAACAGTGAGAAGTCCGCAGCAACTCGCCTCGTGTGCCAGCCGCTACCGTCGTCAGGGGCAACACGCTGAACCGCAGCATCGCCCGTTTCGGTACACGGGGTCGTTCCCGTGTCACGCGGACGTTTTCACCGGACGGAAGTATCAGCAGGACTTTCATAAACTGCCTCGGTTTCATAGGTCCGAACACCTCAAGCGACGGTAGGCACGCGCGGCGTGGCCTGCAGGTCATTTCAGGTAACCCGTCAATCGTTTGACCAGAAGCTTGTCGCAGTCTTCCCTCGAAGTCGGCTTGACATTCTGGTAATCGGGTTGATGCGAATTCTGCATATCCACGATCACCCACTCGCCTTTCCGGTCGCACACGACGAAATGCACAATTCCTTGCTCCCAGTGTTTGGGGTTAAAGACATAGTCCGCATACAGAACGTAGTCCGCATCCGCCGGATTCTTCTTTGCATAATCCCGGAACTCACGCGCCATGTCCCATAATGCTTTCAGCTCATTGGGATCATCATGAGTAGCCTTGAGCAATACGGATTGCTTTGCCGGCACTGCCTTGCACAGTCCCGCATCGGTGATCATCTTCGCAAGGTCGGCGGCACTCGCAGCATCTGCCGCATTTCCACCAATCCGAACCGGAAAAACCACCAAGGTCACATTGGGCATCGCTTTCTTCATTTCCTTTTGGCGTTCGGGGAGAGGCGTCCTTTCGTTTTCGGGGGGCGTTCCGCTCCGCTCGTCCATAAGCGCCGCCATCTTGCCGGGCTTGGCGGCCTTGGCGGTTTCCTCATTGAGGCTCAACTGCGGACTCAACCGCTCGACGAGAAGGACAGACAAGGTCATTGGCTCTATGGATTCCAGACGCTTGACCGCTGCATCCTGCGGCGTCTGGCGGTCGATCCAGACCACCGCACCGGTCTTATCGACGACAACCCCACGCAGCTCGTCCAAGCCTGTTTGACGATTGCCATTGTATTCGGCGTACAACGCATACTCTGTTGTGATTGGGTTCTTCCTGATAAACTCACCGAGAGAAACGGCCAGACGTTCCATGTCGGTCTTATCTTCAGAGTTGAATGCAGCTTTCCCCAGTTCGATATTCTTCAAGCCTTGCCGCTCGAGCAGCCATCCGACAACTTCCGTGACGCGATCGAACGGCCTGCCGGCGACTCGTATCGGGAGAATAGTGAGTGACGCTTCCGGCCCTTTGGATTTCATCAGCTCCAGTCTCGTTTGCTGTTCTGGCGAGACGCTTGGTTTCTGCGGAGCTTCTTGTGCAGACGTCCACCCTGAGGTAAAAAGGACGCTGAGAAGCACTCCGAAAACTCCTGTCTTCCACGCGCTCCATACCGCTTGTTTTATGTTTTTGTTTCCAACCCTGTTTTTCATAACTTGCTCCTTTCTTGTTTCGTGTTTTGTTATCGAATCCTATTTTTCACGACTTGCTCCTGCTGTGAAGCTGCCTGACCGCGCGGCTCACCGGCAGGCGAGGCCGCAAGCTTGGGCGAGCAATCGGGTTGTCGTTGATAGGACAAAGACATGGCGCACTCAAGAACCGGCTCGAAGTTCCCGCCTGTGCAGCCAATTCAGTAGAAACAGAACACCGATGAGAAACAGCGGGCCGGATATCACCAGGCAAACAGACCAAGGAAACCTCCCCCAAGACCAAACCAGATACAGCACGCCAAGCGCGGGGAACACGATTCCGCCAACCCATTCCCAGCGCCACGACATGGCGAGTACGATGAGAATGATTCCCGTTGGTATCAGATGCATCAGCAGAGCCAGGATTGTTTTCCAGAACCCAAAGCCCTCACCAAACACATCGAGGGCAAAGATGCTGATGAAGGCGGTGAACAGAATCCCGAGAATCCTCGGTGCCCAGAACAAGAGTCGTTTCATAGGTTGTTTCATGATGCTTACCTCCTACTGATTATGGTGTTGTTGGTTTGGTAGCATTCCTTTCCTTATCTCTTAGTGTCAGCACTGCACTGCATTGCGGCGCTGCGGCCAGAGCAGGATTGCCGTGCAGGCGAGCGTGAATGCCAGCAGGAAGGTGTCGATTTCGCAGAGTCTCGTTTGCCACTCGGGTGGGTGACGCATGATCGGGATGGCAATCGCAGCTACAGCCGCCGCCAGCATTGCCGCACTTGGAAGTCGTTGTGATGTTTTCATTTTTTGTCTCCGTGTCGGCCTTACGCCTGTCTTATGCCAAGTTCTGAGACTGGACGGTTGTGCTTGGTAATGCAACACTTCTGGAGTTGGTCGTCTTAGGAGAATACTATTGCATAGACAATTTCTGTATAACTGATGTACAGTGAACGCATGAGCATGAGTAAGAATCTATCGGATGCCGACCGAGGTTTTTTCCAACTTGTGGCAAAGGCGGTGGCGTGTAATCCGTTCGAGGATCGGTATCTGGATCTGCTGACCCAAATCGCCGGTGACCCGAAGGCGTCTGGCGCGGAACAGGACAAGCTGGTTGCCGAACGTGTGAAAGAGTGCGTGCAGAAGTTGGAGGCCGACAACGCGGCGAGCGTGAAACAATATGCAGACGCCGACCGTGAAGTGTTACACGACGCTTTGTTGTTCGACGTGTTTCACCGGTTTTATCCAGCGTTCGACCAGCTCATTGCCGACCAGATCGCAGCGGATGACAAATTGGTGCCCGTGCCGTTCGCGGAAGAAGTGTTGCGGCTGCTGGCGCGGCGTGGGTTCAACGCCGAAGAGGCGCGGCGGTACTTCGCCATTATCTACCAAATCCGTCGGGCGTACTTTTTCATCGATCGCGGCTTGGTCGGACGCAGCGATTGCATGAAGGAATTGCGGCGACGGCTGTGGAACAACGTGTTCACGCACGACATCCGTCTTTACGAACGCCATCTATGGAACCGCATGGAAGATTTCTCCACGTTGCTGCTTGGCGAGACGGGCACGGGCAAGGGGACGGCAGCGGCGGCCATTGGCCGGTCGGGATTCATTCCGTTCGACGAAAAGAAAGGTTGTTTTGCGGAGAGTTTCACGCGGAGTTTCGTCGCGCTGAATCTCTCGCAATTTCCGGAGGCGCTCATTGAGTCGGAGTTGTTCGGTCACAAGAAGGGCGCGTTCACGGGCGCGGTCGAGGTGCACGAAGGCGTGTTTGCCCGATGCAGTGCGCACGGCGCGATTTTTCTCGACGAAATCGGTGAGGTAAGCGTGCCGGTGCAGATCAAATTGTTACAGGTCTTGCAGGAACGGACGTTTTCGCCGGTCGGCAGCCACGAGCGGTTGCGGTTCCGGGGCCGTGTGATCGCCGCAACAAATCGTCCGCTGGAAAAACTGCGCAGCGGTGGGCAGATCCGCGACGATTTCTTTTATCGGCTCTGCTCGGACGTGCTCACCGTCCCGCCGTTGCGGCAGCGGATTCAGGAAGACCCACGAGAACTGGACGACCTCATCGTGTTGATTGTCACGCGGCTCACCGGCGAATCTTCCGAGGAAATGGTTCGGGCAGTACGTAAATCAATCGATTCATCGCTGGGGAACAACTACGCGTGGCCGGGCAACGTTCGCGAGTTGGAGCAGGCCGTGCGCCGCATCTTGCTCACGCGCCATTACGAGGGCGACCGCAAAGCCATCGCGCCTGATTTGCGCGCGCGGTTGCAGGCGGGAATTGAGGACGGCTTGCTCGACGCCGATGCATTGCTGGCGGGCTACTGTGCGTTGCTTCACGAGCGACACGGTACCTACGAAGAAGTCGCCCGCCGCACGAACCTCGACCGCCGCACCGTGAAAGCGTACATCGACAAACACAAGCCATCGTGAAGTACGCGGCTGCTTACAGAATGGGAATTCCCCGGCGGAAAAGTCGCCAGCGGCGAGCAATTCAACGCGGCTTACATCATAGAAGCGCATTCCTATCAGTAGTACAATTACCTACTTGAGGTGATAGTCATGACAGGCACACAACCCTCGCATCTGCTGGTGGTGATAGTACTGCTCCTTGTAAGAGCATTGGTGCCTTTGGCAATTCTGGCGCACTTGTCGTGGCTTAGTTTACGTGTTGTGTTTGTCTTAGGCCATCTTTTGGATCGGGCAAGCTTGTCGCTCGTGTATAAGCGCTCAGTGTATACGCGAGCATTTCTCCCCGATCTACTGGAGGCCATGAAAAGGGAATCTCAAAAGGGCCTTCGCATAATCGACACCGCCTTCATTGTCCTAAGCATCGTGGTTTTACCGAGTCGCTTGATAAACCCAGTTCTTTCAGCTGTCAGGATGGGCGACACTTTGGAGAAGTCAGCCGATTCCCTCGCCGTGGTTCTGCCGGCCGTAGTTCCGGTTGCTGGTCTCTTAGCGCTGTCTTACATATGCTCCCTACGCAACGCTAACATACGCTGTTATATTCTCCGCGTTAGGCACTCCGTATCTGGTGTTTCGCGGGTTGAGATTTGCGCTTGTGACGGCGCTTGGGCTCATATTCAGTATGCTGGCGGCACACTACCTTGATAGCTTCATAAGAGATGTTATGAGAATCGGCCCCGCGGCGTTCGGGGCGTGTATATTCCTAAGTGCCTTCGCAATTCGGATGTTTTTTAGCTTGGCCAACAATCTCGCTGCCGAAGGTGTGATTCGATGCACGAGTTGCGGAGCGGGTAGTTCAGAAGTTGCGAGGTATTGTTGGCAGTGTGGAAAAACGTTGTCGGTTCACGAAATTAGCAGTGACGACTGGCGGGCGGGGAATGCGCGCGAGCACGGCTGACGGTCGCATCTTTTCTTTCTGTCAATTCTTCTCCAATCGCACGGCCACGGCATCGCGGCGATAACGGACCCTGCGGTCGGCGGTGGGCGTGAAGGAGAAGCCTGCTGCCGAAACTCGGCACGCAGCGATTTCCGTCACCGACGTTGCGGAGCGGCTCCTTCACGATTCACGAGTTGACGCTGAGCAAGGCCCGCGTCCGCCGCTGCGAGCGGAGAGCGTGACGCAGGTTAACACTCGACTTCGGCGGTATGAATTGTTATCCTTTCTCTGGTGTCGTGGACCAATGGTAATCTTGAGCGCCCTTGGTGCAAAACTTGTAGTCTGCGGTCCGCTCCTCGTCACGTAATCTTTCTTTTGAACCGCAGGGCGCAGAGAGAGCAGGACGCCACCTATGACGGCAACTCGCCCAGCACTGTAGCCGCGAATCGTATTCGCGGCCCTACCGCTCAGACCAACCAACTGCTGCCGCGAAAAAGTTTCGCGGCTACAACGACTCAGGCGAGGGTCTTATGGAATCTTTTTACGGCCAGCCAGAGGGTGGCGGCGCCCAGGATGGCCAGAGCAACCATTTGCGGCCAGAGGATCGCCGGGCCGAGGCCTTTGAGGAAGATGCCGCGCAGGATGATCAGGAAATAGCGCAGGGGATCGAGGAAGGTGAGCCATTGGATGACACGCGGCATGTTGGCGATGGGGAAGACGAATCCGGAGAATAGTATCGCCGGGAAAATGTAGAAGAACGTGGTTATCATGGCTTGTTGCTGGGTGCGGCTGACGGTCGAGATCAGCAGGCCGACCCCGAGCGTGGACATCAGGTACAGGCCGGTGGAGAAGAGCAGCCACAGCAGGTTGCCGCGGATTGGCACATCGAACCAGAAGACGCCGGCGGTGGTGATGAGAATGACATCCACGAAGGCGACCAGCGCGAAAGGCAAGGTCTTGCCGAGGATGAATTCGACGGGCGTGATCGGGGTGACCATGACCTGTTCCATCGTGCCGATCTCTTTCTCGCGGACGACCGCCATGCTGGTGAGCAACAGGGTGATGATCAGGATGATGTTGGCAATGATGCCCGGGACATAGAAGTTGCGGCTCTCGAGGTTCTCGTTGAACCAGGCGCGAGTGGCCAGTTCGACCCGCGCCTGCGGGCGGTTCGGGCCAAGAAGACGCGCGGCGTGCGTCGCCAGGATTTGTTGGGAGTATTGACGGGCGATTTTTGTGCTGTAGTTGAGGATGATCCCTGCTGTGTTGGAGTCGGTGCCGTCCAGCAGGATCTGCAGCTCAGCGGTGCGACCGGCGTCGAGGTGTCCGCCGAAGTCCTTGTTCATCCGCAGAATGGTTTGCACGTCGCTGCGGTCGAGCAATTCTTGGGCGCGCCGGTCATCGCTGACGTAGGCGGCGACTTCAAAGTAACCCGAACTGACGAACCGGCTGATCAGTTCGCGGCTGCGGACGCTGTTGTCGAGGTCGTAGATCGCGGTGCGGATGCGGCGGACGTCGGTGGTGGCCGCGTAGCCGAACACGATGGTTTGGATGAGCGGCGCGACGAACAGCACCGATTTCATCCGCGGATCACGGAAGAGCTCGATGAACTCCTTGATCAACATGTGTTTGATGCGCTCAAACATGGCTACACCAGTTTCTTCTTAGACTTCAGGTTGGCCAGGACCACCATCAGCACGCCAAAAACCGTGAGGAACACGGCATCAACCATCATTACTTTCAGGCCGACGCCTTTGAGGTAGATGCCCCGCAGCAGGGCGATGAAGTAGCGGGCCGGGATGATGTGCGTGATCACCTGGATTGGTTTGGGCATGTTGGCGATGGCGTAGATGAAGCCCGACAGCAGAAACGTCGGCAGGAAGGTGATGAGCATGGCGAGTTGATTGGCCATCAGTTGATTCTTTGCGACCACGCTGATGAACACACCCAACGACAGGACCCCCAGCAGGAAGATCGCCGACATGCCGAACAGCAGCGGGATGCTGCCGCGCAGCGGGACGTGAAACAGAAACTCGCCCATCAGCACCGCCAGCGTCACGTTGAACATGCCGATGACGAAATACGGCAGCAGCTTGCCGAAGATCAGTTCGGGGCCCTTGATCGGGGTGGAGATCAGTTGTTCCATCGTGCCGCGTTCCCACTCGCGGGCGACCGTCAGGGAGGTCAGCAGCGCGGTGATGACCATCATGATGATGGCGATCAGGCCGGGCACGATGAAGTTCTTCGATTCCATGTCGGTATTGAACCACACCCGCGGGCGGACATCCAACGGCGGGGCCAGTCCTGACGCGCCGAGTCGCCGGGCCACGCGGAGCGTGACATCCTGCGAATAGGTCTGCGCCACCGCATCGGCGTAACCGGCGGCGAGGGTGGCCGTGTTGGCGTCGCTGCCGTCCACAATCAGTTGCGCCGCACCTGTCCGCCCGGCGTCGATCTGCCCGCCAAACCCGCGAGGCACGACCAGCGCCACCAGCGCGTCGCGAGTGTCGATGGCGTGCTCGACTTCGCGGTAGTTCTGCGCGTACGCAAACAGGCCGAAATACCGTGATCCCAGAAACCGGCTAATCAACTCGCGGCTGACCGGGGTTTCGTCCTGGTCCCAGATGACCAGCGGCACATGATCCACGTCGAGCGTCAGGGCGTAGCCGAACATCACGAGCAGCAGCATCGGGATGGCAATCGCCAGCCCGAGACTCCGCGGATCGCGCAGGATATGGATGAACTCCTTGCGCGCGATGGCCCAGAGCCGGCGCAGGTTCATCCGCGGACCTCCTCCGTCCCCAGCTTACTGCTGTTCGTGTGACACAAACGTGTAGCGGCGCTTCTGTGAAGCGCCGTGGCCAGCCAATCGCAAAGCCCCGATCTGCGCTTCGCAGAAGCGCAGCTACAACGACTGCGGGTGCGAGCACGCGTCATCGCCGCACCTCCGCCTGCGGTTGCCCGGCGCGGTCGCGGGCTTCGATGAGGGAGACGAACACGTCCTCCAGTGACGGGACGATTTTCTCCACGCGCTCGACCGCGTGTCCCCGCGACCCAAGCACGCCGCGAATCGGCTCGATGACTGACTCCGCCTCGGCCGCCACCACGTGCAATCCTTTGCCGAACAGCGCGACTTCCTTCACGCCCGGGACGCTCTCAATCTCGCTCATTGCATCCTGCGGCCGGTCGCAGAGCACATTGAGGACATCTTCCTGCATGAATTTCGTCTTCAATTCCTCCGGGCTGCCGATGGCGACGAGTTCGCCGCGATAAATCAACGCGATGCGATCGCAGTACTCGGCCTCGTCCATGTAATGGGTGGTGACAAACACCGTCACACCCTTGCCGGCGAGTTCGTAAATCAGGTCCCAGAACTGCCGGCGACTGATCGGGTCAACACCCGAGGTCGGTTCATCGAGAAAAATGATCGGCGGCTCGTGCACAATCGCGCAGCCCAGCGCCAGGCGCTGTTTCCAGCCACCCGACAGAATGCCCGTGCGCGAGTGGCGGTGCTCCTTCAAGCCAGCCATCGCGATGACCCATTCCTTCCGCTCCTGTTTTTTTTCCGGCGCGATGCGATAGATGCCGCTGTAGAAATCGATGTTCTCCTCGACAGTCAGGTCTTCGTAGAGGGAAAACTTCTGGCTCATGTAGCCGATGTTGGCCTTGATCTTTTCCGGCTCGGAGCGCACATCGAAGCCCGCGACCGTTCCCGTGCCGCTGCTGGGCTTAAGAATCCCGCACAGCATGCGGATCGTCGTGGACTTGCCGGCGCCGTTCGGGCCGAGGAATCCGAAAATCTCACCCTTTGTGACTTCGAAGCTGATGCGATTGACGGCGATGAAACCGTCGAACCGTTTCTCCAAATCCCGCACCGTGACGGCGGCGTTGTTCATGGCGAATGTCGACCCGCCCCCTCACCTTGATCCTCTCCCCCGTTGAACGGGGGAGAGGAGAGTTCTCGCGCGGTGCTTTCCCCTCTCCCTTGTCCTGCAAGGGAGAGGGTCAGGGTGAGGGTTCTTCCGCTGTTCATGAAGAATTCTCCGAGCCGACGACGGAGACAAACACGTCCTCCAACGACGGTTCGATCGGCCCGACACCGCCGACCGCGAGTCCGGCTTTGCTGAGGACCTCCTGTGCCTGGGCCATGGCCGTGGCGGCATCGCGCGCCACCACGTGAACGCGGTCGCCGAACAACCCCACCGAACTGGCCGGCATCATCTCGCGCAGCAACATCGCAGCCTTGCGCGGCTCGGCGGCGCGGATTTCGATGATC
>Ga0187886_1003823_pt1 | contig 11088 bp, 10 predicted proteins | sample June2016WEW_20_1_FD_133001 | JGI IMG/M metagenome (GOLD analysis project Ga0187886, IMG submission 133001) | Peatland microbial communities from SPRUCE experiment site at the Marcell Experimental Forest, Minnesota, USA - June2016WEW_20_150 | ecosystem: Environmental > Terrestrial > Soil >...
ACAGGCATGGGCCGAGATGGCTTCGCATTCTTGTGCTCCCAACGGTGCAAGGTCACGAATTGCTCGGCGACAAACAATGGCTCTCCAGTAAACAACGGCAACGGCTTGGTCCTAGGAAACGAGGACGACCAAGCAAACTGTGAGTATAACATAATCGAGAACTTTAATGCTGTCGGCAACTACTCTCATGGAGTACATCTCGCCCAATCTGACAGCGCGATCCACCTTGTACAGTATAACCAGCTTTCAGGATGCGTTCTGGTGAACAATTCACTGAACGGCTTTGTCGAGGACGATAGCTCTTCGACAATTCAAAACAACGAACTCGTCGATAGTCTGATAGCCGGAAACGGCACTGTGCAGGTTACAAAGCAGAACACCTTGGTTCAGAGAAATCAAGGCTACGTAACTGAGAACTATGGGACCGCAACCTTCTCAGGAACGGGGGCGCAGCAGCAATTCACAATCCCACACGGCCTGTCGGCAACTCCAACTGAGGTCAGCCTAAATGCCAAAACGGTTGATGCGGCCGGCGACAAGTATTGGACCGCCGACCGCACTGACATCACGGCCAACTTCCTTACGCCCCCGATCTTAGGTACGAACAATATCGTTGTGAGTTGGAAGGCGGAGGTCTAAAGAACGAGGAATAGCGATTATGCAGTTCAAACAGATGATGGCTCACATACCTCGGTCGCTCAGATTCTGATTGGAGCGGTTTTGGGCCAAATTCTCTCCCTGTTCTCAGGTCCTCGTCAACTCTGTCAATTTCTCTTGGTGGGTGGGATTGCCAATTCTCTTCGATCGGCTCGAACGCGTTACATCAAGAGTCTCATTCAAGGATCAGACGTGATAGTTTGGGCGCAACTGAACGAGAGCGGTCCGGGCATTCTCTTCAGCAGTCTATCCAGAATACTCTCAGATTGCGGCTTGAAGACTGTGGCGATAACTCACGGCTCTGGATCTGCTCTTGACAACGAGGATTTTGCCAGATTCCAGGTCGTCAGTGTTCACAACGTTCTGGATTACCTACGTGTTTGCTCAGCTCTATCCAAAGCACGTCGCACTGTCCTGATCTATCAGCTGACCCTGTATCCCCCTCCCTTCGCGCTTCCGCTCAGGCTACTAGGGCGGTTGCCGATGGTGCCAGTCATCATAGGCTCAAATTGGTTCGACTCAGTCAGACTGCGGCTGATCTCAGGAACGGCACTAGATCGACTAAAAGCACACTGTTATGATAACCTCTATCGGCTTCTCATGAGCGGGCCATCTATAACCGCTTCAACCAAAGATGTAGTCACGCGGCTAAACCGTATCTACAGGGTAGGGCTCAATCACCTAGCCGTCATCGATGCGGCTGCGGTGGGCCCCTCTTTGTTCATGAGCAGCCCATCCCACAATACCTCGGCAGACCATCCCAAAGGGAATACGATCTTGTTTGTCGGGCGCCTCTCAGAAGAAAAGGGCGTTGAGATACTCGTTAAATCAATGAAACGCGTCGCAGAATCCGTGCCAGAAACGAAGCTGGTAATTGTTGGAGGTGGCCCTCTCCGCGCTCAGTTGCAAACACTGGTAGACACGCAGGGAATAGGTCGACATGTCCAAATTGTCGGCCCTGTTCCCAACCGTGATGTGCCAAACTACATGAGAGCCGCGACGGTCGGCGTATTCCCCTACATTTGGGGAGCTGGCGCGGGCAACGCAGTCTTCGAGGCTATGTCTTCGGGTCTGCCGGTGATAGTATCCGAGATCAATGACACGATAGTGGAGCTTTCCCGTAAGAAGTGCGTCCTCGGAGTGCCTCCCAAAGACGACATCGCATTGGCGCACGCAATACTAATATTGCTGAGTGACATGCACCTACGGAAAAGTTACGCCCTCAATGGTCGAACATTTGTTGAAGAAAGCCTCTCGCCTGGGGTAGTCGCCGCCACATGGAACACGGTGATACGCAGGGCAAGAGAACGCGCCCGCTAGATATGATCTCGAAGGAAAGGCGGAGGAAATTTGAGCGGTTCATCATGGATAGTGTTATAGGTATGAGTAAGCTTACTTATGCTTAAGCTGGCATATCCGATGATTCGAATATTATTGGAATGAATATTCGATCTGTGAGCAAAATGGGGCCGAACCTTTCTTGATTGTTGCTTTGGTTTTTTTCACGAAGGGGCCGCAAGCTTGAAGATACTGTTTGTCTCTCTTGGCGGGACGCTTCCCTTCAGAGCGGCAGGGCCTTCCGTAGTAGCATATAATTTGGTCAGACAGTTTGACAAGCTCGGTCTGAACGTTGAATTCGTCTTTGGAATTTCAGAGGCTCAATCTGCAAAAGAAGCGTGCCTTCAATCCCTAGATCTATCAAGTAACGTTCAACTCCTGCCTGTGGTTAAGAACCGAAAATTAGCGACGGAATACAATGCGTCGATTGACCTTCGATTCCTGAAAAGCGCGGTTTCGCTGGCACGTAGAATGCGGAATGCCTTTGATGTGGTCCACTTTTGTACCCTTCCCAACTCCGCCGACGTTTTCATGTCACCGATCGCTTGCATAAGGAACGTACCGTCAATAATCAACATGCACAGTTGGCCGACCCTGGAAAGAACCTACAAGAGAGGAGCTTTGCCATTCTACAACTACGTTTGCCACAAGTTACAGACTCGATTTCTTACGAGAGTAGTATGCAATTCGAGATACTTAGAGCAAAAGGCCCGGCTTGAGGGTATCGATCCACGAAAGATAGCCATCATTCCCAACGGAGTGGATGTTGAGACATTCAGCAATAGCAGAAGGAAAATGGATCTCCCCGGTGATCCGGCACTTCTCTATGTCGGAAGGCTCGAACATGAAAAGGGCGTTGACATACTCGTGAAGAGCATGAAGGAGCTGTTGAGGGACCTGCCTGACGCCGTTTTGCACATATTAGGAAATGGCACAATGATGAAGGAAGTCGAAGCTTTGGTGAGATCCAACCAATTGCAGACCGCAGTTCTTCTGCACGGTACAGAGACGAAAGACGATCTGGCCGCCTTCTACCAGTCAGCAGATATTTGCGTTTTCCCGTCTCGCTACGACTGTCTTCCTCTGACTATTCTTGAGGCAATGGCAGCCGGAAAACCGATCATTGCCACTAGGGTTGGGGCCATACCGGAACGTCTCGAGCACCTTACGAACGGACTCCTCACCCAGCCCGACATGCATGATCTAAAGGAAGCGATTTTGAGATTGTGGAATGATAAAGATCTCATGGAGAGGTGCCGTAAAAACAACCTGCGAAAAGCCGAATGCTATGATTGGGCTCGGATAGCGGACGACTATCTGCACTTGTACCATGGCGTGTTGAGCAATTCTTGACACCTTCAAGGCCCTCATCAGACTCGCTAGTAAGGAGCAAAGGACTGATGCGTGAACTGTCAGATTCTAGGGCCCCGCTCGACGCTCCCCTGAAAGAGACGAGACGCGCCCGAATACTGTGTGTGACATGTGACGTAGAGATCATAGAGAAAGAAGCGGACCTAAGTCGGCTTTTGCGAATCTTCGAGCTGCTCGACTACTATCATTGCAAGGGGACTTTCTTTATCGACGCTTCGTCCCAGAACTTCCGTCTTCTTAAGAGGCTTGACCTAAGGTCATACACCGACATGCACGAATTCGGGTTGCATATCCACTGGGGCGATAGCAGCGGGCCGAACTCGTCGCGATACAAGGGTTTACGATCGGTTCCAATCGAGGTTCTCAAGCGAGAAATGGCAGAAGGTTACGAAAATTGCGCAAGGCTGGGATTTAGACCGACGAGTTTTAGGAGCGGGGGGCTATGTCAAACAACCGATGCCTTGGAACTCGTTAAGAAATATGGATTCACGGTTGATAGCAGTGTCGGTGCGAAACTCAATGAAAAACACCTTTGGTTGCAAAACCACGCAGCTGTTCCTTATAGGTCGTGGTACTTCCCGAGTAAGAAAGGTTACGATGTGCCTGCATCAGATGTTGAGGAGAGGATTGGGATTCTAGAGATACCCGTCACCCGTCTTATTCCTTCGTTCAGGTCTTGGTCACATTATACCCTTACACCCACGAGCTCCCTCCTCCGAGTGATAACAACACAATGGCTCATCAGGTCCTACTGGGAAGACCCACTCGTAATCACTCCCATCTTTCACAGTTGGGGTGATTGGGCAGTCTGGTCTGGAAAACAGTCATTCGAGCGATTCTTGGACAGATTGGGGAAAATGATCGAGTATATGCTGAAAAAAAGGTTGGAACCTATGACACTCACTGAAGTCTATTCGATACTTTGCGAAACGAGTCATGTCGCAAATGCCAAGTGCACTTGTGATGATCTTGGAGAGGCTGGCTGAGGTCGAAGCACCGCTTTCGGAGTTGAGTGGATCAGGAGGGAGAACCGAATCGACGCAGATTAGGTCATGCAAGACCCAATACGAACCCTTGGCGGATATCCACTTACTGGAACGAAGCGATGCGGTTAACGGCAAGGATCAATCTCGTAGTGGACGCATCGCGCGATGTCTCAAGCTCGTTCCAAGATTGTAAGCTCTCTTGATATTGCTTTGAGCCTTCGCCTCTTCTATCGCATTTAACTCAGATCAATCAATAGGCTCATTCACCGTGTACGTTCTTCAGAGGTCGGATTGGCGTTTGACCCTCTGCTCGACTAGAAGATGCCTGAATAGACGTATCCGATCCCATAGTGTATCTCCTGCATCACCAGAAATGACCTTCCCCAATGGCCTACCCAAAACCTGAAATCTCGAACGATGGCATCCATGGATAGGCTCTGAGGAGTTCACTGACGACCCGTCTGGTGTTCGCGGCTTTCTCTGACAACATACGTGGGGATCGCAGGATACGTGGGATGGAATTGAGGAAGATTTCTCTGAAATATGAAGGAAGGCGTGTGAAGTGTGGCCGCTCGATCTAACCAAGCGAAAAGCCAACTGGGCCTAAAGGCATTACGCTTGTCAGAAGTGTTCAGGAGATACAAGCATACCTACAAGAATTATGATGAAGTTCTGTTCAAAGCATTCCTAAACAGCCCAAGGATTACTGCAGTTCTCAAGAATGGCACTAGATGTGAAAACTTGAGTAGACACGATGTGGGTATGTTATCAATGCTAGCTTACCATAGTCATTCTGGTGTTAATTATGATGCGATGCGGCAGTTGCTCACTTTCGATTTTCATGAAAAGCGTGTCAGACTCTTTGATGGGCTCAGGAATGGTGAAGTCGTACAGGTCTTCTCCAATGAGATTTACAAGTGGCTCGATGCAGAAGGACAAACAGTAGTCGATATTGGGGCGAACATAGGAGACAGCACCCTCTACTTCGCGCTGAATGGAGCAAGAAAGGTGTTTGCTTTTGAACCATATCCATATTCGTATAAATGGGCTGTAAGGAACATTGTTGAAAATGGCGTCGCTAAGAACGTGACTCTGATTAATGCTGCTGTTGGCGGTCAGGACGGTAGAGTTGTGATAGATCCGAATTTCGTTGCTGGCACTTGTGCAACCTTGAGGGAATACGCTTCTGGAATTTCCATACCAGTGTTGTCTCTAAAGACAATAGTGAATAAGCACAAGATTAGCTCTGCTGTCTTGAAGATGGACTGTGAAGGTTGTGAGCACGACGCTATTATTAACACTGATCAAGATATCCTGAAGAGGTTTACAAGGATGCAGATAGAGTATCATCATGACTATGAAGACTTGAGAGCCAAGCTGGAAGAAAGTGGTTTTAACTTGAGCATCAGTAAACCTAGGACCATCGGACCCCCCCATTTGTTTGTGGGTTTTGTCTTTGCGACTCAAGAACCCACTCGACCTTGACAGACATTCTTCAAAGGATTGGTTTCAGGTGAGAGCTTGCTTGGTAAATGAGAGCGGTGCTCTCTTTAGGCCCCCAACTTCCCCAGTCGTTTTGTCAACGCAAAGTCGCTGTGATAGCGTGAGACCTTTTCTGTGTCAATCTGGTGCGACTTGTGCTCTGACTCGGCCTTCCATTGACACCAACCTTTGAACGTCCCGTGAGTAGAAGACTTCGACGTTATCTTTGAGGCAGTCGTCTCCTAGACTCCACCACTCCAACTTCAGCAAAGTGTCGATCTCCTTGTCAGAAAATCTGAGTCTGACTACTCTCGCTGGATTCCCGGCCACTATTGCGTACGCTGGAACGTCATTCGCGACGACGCTCTTTGAAGCGACTATTGCGCCGTCTTCAATTTTGACTCCGTCTCTTATGAAAGCGTCGTATCCTATCCAAACGTCGTTACCAATCATGACTCCACCCTTGGAAAAGCCAGTCTCAGGTTCGCACGTCAATTCGTATTTTAGGGCAGACGTCGTAATATCCATGTGATGGCCCCCGCCAATCATGACAGTCAGAGGCTATCGAACAGAAGCTGCCAATTCTTAGCTCGGCGTTTTCATCCCACCCGACGACCCTCACCTTCCCACACGAGTGTCGACCAACGCATATTTTCGGTCTAACTCCAACGACTTCAAAATTGATTTTGCCTACATCGAAGCAATCACTACCTAGATACGTGCGAACCAACAATGACCAAATTGTGGCCACCCTTGCCGGCATCCCAGAGATCTTTTGAAACACGCTGCGCGTTCTTGGGCGAGAGTAGATTTTTCGCGCGACCATACATTCGGCCTCCTCATGATACTAGTCGCGACTCTCCGATAGGAAGTTCATCAAGTCTTCGGTTGTCATTCTTCCACTCTTGCTTGACCATGGGCAAGAAACCGGTCTAAGTGCCTATCTCTTCAACTCTAATCATGTTCGGTCATTGCAAACTGGTCCGATTAGAGGATGAGATTGTGCATATGTGCATATCGCCTCACGCAATCACAAGAGACTTGCGTAACGGACTGCGTAACTCAAACTGTCAAAACGATTCAATATGTTTCTCATGCTCGTCCTGATTTCCTATGAGGAAAGGGCTAGATAGGCCCCCTTCTGGGCGTGTCGTTCAGATTGAGACTACTCGATCTTTTCTCGATGTCTAATCACCCGCGCAGGCGCCCCTACGGCTACGCTCCAGTTCGGAATGCTCCTAGTTACAACGGAATTCGCTCCAATGACACTATGGGACCCAATTGTCGCGCCCTTGAGCACCGCTACCCCTCTCCCAATCCACACATCGTCCCCAATACTGACAGGCTCGCTCCTGAGTCCCTGCCCGTTGATTGGTATGTCCGATCTGGCGAATTCATGATCAGAATCACGTACGCTGGAGAATTCACCGAGCTGAGTGTTCGATCCGATGAGAATGTACTCATCTGCCGTAACCACATTATGACGGAAGAGTAAGCATTTTTCGCCCAGTGTAATCGTAGCACCTTCGCCGCACTCGATCAAAGCGCCTTCACCTATCACACTATCCTTCCCTATTTTCACGTTTGCCCCTTTGTAGACTTCGATCCTGCCACCGTAAACTCTGACTCTATCGCCGATAGTAAGAGAGGACTGGGATCGAGAAAACATCACTGCCAGCATCCGGTGGAACATGACTCCCGATCCAATATTCAACTCCACCGAAAAACCAAGACGCTTAAGGAGCCAAACGAAGAGACGGAGTCTCATGATTCGCGCTGCGCTTACGACTCGTTCCGTCCATCTGAAGATCCGAACAATCATACCACTCTGCTTTGATCGCCTACTGATAGCGTTTCTGGCCGGTGCTGATTTGGTATGATGAAAGGCTCCATGATAATTCGCCAAATGCAAGAAGGCCTGTCCCAAAGTCGTGCTCACATCCCAATTGACGCGGTTGCTCAATAGTTGAAGTCAGGTAAACACTGACGAAAGAGAGGATGTGCTCCGAACACGCAAGCGATATACGTCTTGGTTCGGATTTCTCATTTGCTAGCAGGGGTCTCCGGGTTATGCTGAAAGTACTCTTCTACCATGATATTGATGCTCACGTCCGGTACGCCATCTATGAAGTACTTGGACATCTAGGCGTTCCATTCGCCGAGTTCGAGAATCCGGACGTTCTTGCGAGACTAAATCCCACCAGCACTGTTCTCGTGCTTCCTGAGACGTCCCGCATTTCCAGCAATCTTGGAGCGATGCGGAGCTGGCTTCGAGGGTGTTCCGTCCTAATGTCGGCTGAACTGCTGAACGAAAAGTATGGAGACATTGGGATTCAGCTCCTCGGAGGGTCCGTCTCGAGAAGGACGATTGGTGGAAACGATCCGCCGGAGATATCAGGGTTCTTGAATCTCCCACAGATTGGGACTCTGCCAGTCTTCTATCCGTTCGTCTATCTCGAAGCAAACGGCCCTTGCACGATGGAAGGCGTCATCACAGGAACCGACGGAACTAAGACCCCAGCGTTCTGCTGGTATCGCTCAGGAAGAAACTTGGTAGTCGTGTACGCCATTCAGGCCTTCCGCAATGTGGCGTACCTTCTGGAAGGATGTGAAGCAGGCCTTTCTTCGCAAGATGCGATAGGTCGTAACCTCCGGGATGTTCACGGCAATATCATGGGGCGAAAAACGGAACTCGGCCGAAGAGACCTGCTTAATCTTCCGATCGTTAACTACTATGAAAGATTCGTCACGCACATGTTTAGTCGGATCGCGCAAGAGAAAGACGTTCCATTCGTTCGCAAATCGCATTATCCATACGGCAAAAGCATTTGCATTTGTCCGAGTCATGACGTTGACCGACTTTACAAGGATTCAAGAAAGCTGAGAAGGGATTCCATTCATGAAGCAAGGAGAGGTCGAGTTCTAGCTGCCTTGTGCTGTTTCCTCCTCGCCGTGTTGTCTTCGTCGCCCAAGCTCGTTGGGCGAGCGGCAGCCGCCATGAATAGTTGCGAATATGCATTTGTGCACGAACTCAAAAGACTACTTGGAATATCTTCCTTAAGCTTTGAGTATCTATTTAATCGGCTGCGAGAATCCGAGAGAGAATTCGGGGCAGCGTCCACATTCTTCTTTCTTTCGAATCCTTCAAGGATGGACAGCGACTATTCTTTCCATGACAAGGCCGCTAGAGACATCATGGCTGGTCTTGTAGGTGAGAAGTGCGAGATCGCCTTGCATGGAAGCTACTCTTCGTCTGATCTTGGTGGTCTCGATCGGGAGAAGAGGGATCTTCAAGGAGCGGTGAGTGGTGCATATGAAATAGTGGGAGTTAGGCAGCACTACCTCAGGCTTATCGGGGCTGAATCGTGGAGGCGGCAGGTAGAAGCAGGATTTGCATACGACTCCTCTTTCGGCTATGATGACGCAGTGGGGTTCAAAGCTGGTTGCTGCCTCCCATTTCGCCCCTTCGACCCGACAAGGTCCTCCGCCTTCCCGATTTGGGAAATCCCTCCCATTATCCAAGATTGGACTCTCCACTTCCGGCATGGTTTAGACATGGCTTCGGGAAGTGCCTTGCAGTACTGCAAAGAAATCGCCAAGAGAGTCTTCGAAGTGGGGGGCGTCCTAACACTGATCTGGCACCCCGCTTACGACGATGAGCTTTTTCCGAGATGGAACAAGACGTACCAGCAGGTGCTCGAATACTGTTCGACTCTCAATCCCTGGTACGTCGCGATACGTGACCTAGCCGAGTGGTGGGAAATTAGAAATCAATCAGTCTTCGGCGACTGTTCGTGGAAGAACAATGTTCTTGTGATCAAGATCTGTTCGCCATGCGCCGTTCCCGGATTGTGTCTCGAGCTGACCATTCCGCGCGGACGAGAGCTCAAAGACATCACACATTCAGGAGCAGCAAGTTTGCGGTCTGTGAGGCATTTGGATGGAGAGCTCTTTGTCACGCTCGATATGAAGCCTGGCGATGCAGCAATCACCGTAAACACTCAAGCGACCCCAAGCCCTCGTGGATAATCCTCACTTTGCCGACCATCCTGCGTCAACAGTTCTCTTAAGACCTGTCCTCAGGTCGACCTGCGGCAGGAACCGAAGGGCGCTTTCCATGTTTGATATGTCGCCTATGATGTTGCCGATTCTTGGATCGTCTACGTGGCAGTAAGAAGGCCTTCTTCCAAGAAAGTCCCCCAAAATTTCAGCGATCGTTCGAATACTTGCCCTTTCCTTGCCGGCTATGTTGAGCACGATCGTGCGATCCAGCATGGCAGCTCGGACGGTAGCCTCAACGATGTCAGAGATGTATACAGGATTAGTTATCGGATTCTCTTGGTTATACACCGTTATTGCTTGTCCCTGCATTATCTTGCGAATGAGATTCTGTATCAAATGGTCAGTCTGGTGTGGTCCATAGGGGAAAAAATACCTAAGGATGATCACATCGAAATCGCTCTCATATTGCTTGGCCATAAGTTCGCTGGCATATTTTGTGGCTGCATGGAATTCGCCCGGATTCGCCTCACAAGTCTCTCTAATTGGGTCGGACCGGTACCCATACACCCCCCCTGTAGAAGCATAGACGAATGATTTAGCCCCGGCTCTGGAGGCATACTCGAGAAGTTCGATTGTAGAGCCCGTATTGATCCTAAACATGAGTTCTCTTTTTGTCTCAGGAGCATGCATGCTAACAGCAGCCAAATGAATCACTACATCGATCTTGCCTGGAAGCACATCAATGTCGATCGTTTTGGCCAGATCGTATGGGATGCAGGTGGATCTGTGCGTGCTTGGAAACTCCGAAGTTCTCCGGCAGAGACAGAAAAGGTCGTTCTTGGGCTCAAGCCCTTCGACTAGATGCCTCCCAATGAAGCCGTCGGCCCCGGTGATGAGTATCCGCATATGCTTCGCTCATTTAGCGACTTGTAGAACCTTCTTGAGCGATTCGACTACGTACCGTTGTTGATCTTCAGTCATCGTTTGGAAAAGAGGCAGAGTGAGTGTGCATCGCCCCAGCTCGCTCGAATTTGTAACTTTGCGTGGATCGGCTTTGAGATATCCGATGTCAGATAGGCAATAGGTTCCGATGGTCGTCTCGATTCCAAACTTGGTCTTCAACACGCTAATGAGCCGGTCGCGGTTGATCTTCGTGTCGAGCCGAATCACGTAGCTCTGATAGTTGTGTTTGCACCAGGGCGCTTCGAAAGGCATCGTGACGAACTTGTCACCCTCAAGTAGTTTATCGTAG
>Ga0187886_1003824_pt1 | contig 11088 bp, 12 predicted proteins | sample June2016WEW_20_1_FD_133001 | JGI IMG/M metagenome (GOLD analysis project Ga0187886, IMG submission 133001) | Peatland microbial communities from SPRUCE experiment site at the Marcell Experimental Forest, Minnesota, USA - June2016WEW_20_150 | ecosystem: Environmental > Terrestrial > Soil >...
AATCCGGGTGAGCGCACCTGACGTGCCACATCCGCGGCGACAATGAAAATCCCCGACCCGATCATCGACCCCATGACGATGGTCGTAGCATCCAGCAAGCGAAGGCCCTTGACCAGCTCAACGGCCGAGGCTCCGGTAGGGGTGTTCGTAGGTGTTGGGGTTGCCATGCGTTCACACATCCGTAACGCATTGTCAGTCGCCCGGCGTCACTGACAAACAGACATCGACAAAGAACAATGTCACGAATTACCCAGAGCGCGCAAGAATTCTCTCGCCCGTTTGCCGACATCCGGAGCCCTAAGCAAATCGGCAATGACCGCCACAGAATCGGCCCCCGCCTCGAGCACGTCGCTCACCTTCTCCACCGTTATCCCTCCGATGGCGACCAGTGGCTTGCGCGTTGCCTGGCGCGCCTGCCGAAGGCCTTCCAGGCCCACGAGGGGGTCGGGCTTCTCTTTGCTTTGGGTGGGGAAGATAGGCCCGAAAGCGATGTAGTCGGCAGAAGACCGGTCGGCTTCGCGCACTTGGGCCAAATCGTGCGTCGAGTAGCCCACCCACTTGCCCGGCTCAAGCACCCGACGGGCCAGTTCAACCGGCAGGTCTTCCTGACCCAAGTGCACCCCGTCCGCTTCGACGGCGCGTGCGATATCGGCCCGGTCATTGACGATGAAGATCCCTTCCGCTCGCCGAACCTGCTCTGCAAGCTGACAGCAGATTTCGTAGATCTCTCGAGAGGAAGCACGTTTGGCGCGATACTGGATCAGGCGGACGCCCGCAGCGAGCAGGGTCTCACAAACGGCGGTCGCCTCTCGGCCGCCGTTTTGTGCGGCGTCGCAGATGGCATAAAAGTGCGGGATCAAAAGACCCATACGGGGAGTGAAGGTGTGCCCCTAGATCGCCCCCGCCCCGTTGGGCGAAAAGCGAGCCAGGAAGCCTGTGTCGAATTTCCCGGCGCGGAAATCCGGGTCGGCCATGATCTTCTCGTGGATGGAAATGGAGGTGGAAATCCCCTCCACCATGAACATCTCCAGCGCCCGCGCCATGCGACTAATCGCTTCGGTGCGGTCCTTGCCGTGAACAATCAACTTGGCAATGAGTGAATCGTAGAAAGGCGGAATCACCGACTCTGCGTAGGCAGCCGTATCCACTCGGACGCCCGTGCCCCCCGGGACGTGGAACCCTGTCACCTTACCGGCGGAGGGCGCGAAGGTCTCGGGATTCTCCGCGCAGATGCGGCATTCGATGGCGTGGCCGCGCAAACCCACCGTCTCACCCTCGATGGGCAGCCGCTCCCCAGCCGCCACCTGAATCTGGAGCTTGACCAGATCCAGTCCCGTCACCATTTCGGTTACTGGATGCTCCACCTGAATGCGCGTGTTCATCTCCAGGAAATGGAGGTTACGGTTCTCGTCCATCAGGAACTCGACCGTGCCAGCGTTAGTGTAGCCGATCTTCTCCAGGGCCCGGACCACCTGGCTACCCAGCCGCTGCCGGGTGGCAGAATCAATCTGGGTAGAAGGCGACTCTTCCAGAAGCTTCTGATGGCGGCGCTGGATCGTGCACTCGCGCTCCCCAAGATGAATCACCTTGCCGTGATGGTCCCCTAGGACTTGAAACTCGATGTGTCGAGGCGCGGTGATGTACTTCTCCAGATAGACGTCCGGTGTACCGAAGGACGCAGCCGCCTCATTCTGTGCCGTCTGAAAGGCATTCGCCAGTTCCTCTTCCGTCCTGACGATGCGCATTCCCCGGCCACCGCCTCCTGCCGCCGCTTTGATCATCACCGGGTAACCGACAGTCTTCGCATTCTCCCGGGCTTCGGCCTCGGACTGCAGGACCTCAGATCCCGGCAGTACGGGCAGGCCCGCTTCCGCCATCGTCTTCCGCGCTTTGTTCTTATCGCCCATCAAACGAATTGCCTCCGGGCGAGGGCCAATGAAGGTGAGCTGAGAGGTCTCGCAGACCTCCGCGAAATGTGCGCTTTCCGCCAAGAAGCCGTAGCCGGGATGAATGGCTTCCGCGCCGGTTATCTCTGCCGCCGAAATGATGCTGGCCACATTCAGATAACTCTCCGAACTGCGCGGGGGCCCAATGCACACAGCCTCATCGGCGAACCGCACGTGGAGCGAATAGCGGTCGGCCTCGGAGTACACCGCGACCGTGCGGATGCCCAGCTCCTTGCAGGCGCAGATCACTCGCAGGGCAATCTCCCCACGATTGGCGATCAAGATCTTGTTGAACATCAGCGTCCAGACTATCTGCCGTCAGTGCTCACGCCTCGCCTGCCCGCAAACCTCGTCCCGGGTGAAAGCCGCGTCGCTGCCGCGAGAGTGCCGACAGCGTCAGGGCTTCTTGTGAGAGGGATTGATGGCGAACAGGGACTGCCCGTATTCCACCGGTTGTCCGCTCTCAACGTAGATACGGACGATCTCCCCGGCGACTTCCGACTCAATCTCGTTCATCAACTTCATGGCTTCGATGATGCACAGCGGCTGCCCCACCTGCACCACGTCCCCGGGCTTGACGAACGGAGGCGCACTCGGGGCAGGCGAACTGTAGAACGTGCCCACAATCGGCGACTTGATAATATGAAGCTCTTCGCCTGCTTCCGCTGCCGCCAGTCCCTCCGGAGCCGTTACTGGGCCCGCAGGAGGCACGGCATGAGTCGGCGCAGGCGGGGATGACCACACCGCCGTCCCGTTTGCCAGATAGGCCGCCGGGCCGAGGTCCTCCGCGTGACTATTGCCGCGCTTGATACGGATTCTTGCCCCACCCTTCTCCATCTCAAACTCGGTGATTTCCCGCTCGATAAGGACGTCAATCAGCTCACGGATGTCCTTCAGGTTCCAAGCGCTGCCTGAAGCCTCTCCGCCACGAGGTGGGTTTCTGCCAGGCATTTGTTCCTCTCCTGAGGGTGACCTATTCAGCCGGTCCCCACGTGAGCAAGGCACTGCCTCGCCCCTAAGAGATATACCAATCGTCCTTGGACGCCGGGGTGAGGTTTTCGGAGCCCCGGGCGTCTACCAGGACAGTGTCCTCAATGCGGATGCCCCCGAACCCCTCCAGATAGAGTCCGGGTTCGACCGTCACCACGCAGCCAGCTGCCAGCCGCTGGTTTTCGCCCCGTGCCAGCCGGGGTTTCTCGTGGACCTCCAACCCCACGCCGTGTCCCGTACTGTGCGTGAAGTACTCCGCCAGCCCTCTGCGAGCCAGGGAACGCCGTGCCGCCGCGTCCACGTCACTTGCTTGTGCTCCGGCACAGACAGCCTTCCCCGCCCGCTGCTGCGCCTCCCGCACCGCACCATAAAGACTTCGGACTCGCCGCCCAGGATGGCCCAGGTAAACGGTTCGGGTCATGTCAGCCGCGTATCCGTTCAATATAGCACCAACGTCGAAGATCACCAACTCACTTTTCTTCAACAGTTTGGAGGAGGCGCGGGCATGGGGCCAAGCCCCCCGGGGGCCCGAGGCGACGATCGTCTCGAAGGCAGTGCCGTCTGCACCTCTGCGCTTCATACGGTACTCGATTTCCGCGGCCAAGTCGGACTCTCTCACCCCCGGTCGTATTTGGCGGACCACTTCCTCATAGACCTCCACGGTAAGGCGACCCGCCCCCCGGATACATTCAACCTCCTCAGCATCCTTTGTATAGCGCAATTCCTCAATCAGCCCGCCCGCCGGCTGCAACCGCAACCTTGCCGGGGCATACCCCCGGAGCTCACGGAGTCCCGCGCAGGTCAGGTGTCCATCCTCATACCCAGCCGCCCTAGATCGTCGTGCTCCCAGCCAGCGGCCAACAGCCTTAAGGAGTCCACCCTTCTCCTCGATAACTTCCACGCCGCAAGCTTGCTCCCGCGCCTGCCGTGTATAGCGAGGGTCCACCCAGAGAAGGGCGTCCGATAGGCCCAGGACTGCGAAACCGGCACTTCCCCTGAATCCTGTCAGGTAGAAAATGTTAATGGGATTCGATACCACTAAAAGCGGCAGTCTGCGCACCTCCAGGAGCGCCCGGAGGCGCTCCTGCCGTGGGGCGACAGGATGAGGACGCCGGTCTGGATCCATGCCGAGAAACAAAAAGGAGGAGACTTGCGTCTCCTCCTGCTATCTGGACTGCGGAGCAAGGTGCAGCCCGCGCCTATCCGGGCAATACCTTGGGTGAAAGGAAGAAGAGCAACTCTTTATCGCTATCCAGCACCTTGCTGCTCTTGAAGAGGTTTCCAATGAGGGGAATGCTGCCGAGCAAGGGCACCTGGGTAGCGGAGCGGCTCCGCTGGGTTATTGTCACTCCGCCGAACACCACCGTGCCGCCATCCGGAACCAGAACCTGGGTGGTCGCCTGTTGCGTGTCGATGGTGGGGTTGACGCCAACATACACCGTCCCGAGGGAAGCGTTGTTCACGTTGACGTCCAAGAAGATGTTGCCATCCTCAGTCACCTGGGGCGTCACTTTCAGGGTCAGCGTAGCATTCACGTACTGGATACTGATGGTGTTGTTGATGGTGGTTTGGATGGGGACCTGAGTGCCCTGCATGACAGTCCCCGGCACGTTGTTCTGGGTGACGATGCTCGGCCGCGAGATGGTCTTCGCTTGGCCACGGGTCTCGGCCGCCGCCAACGCCGCGCTGATGAAGTAGCGCGCGCCGACATTAGTTACCGCGATGGCTCCGAACCCGGTGGCAGCGGCAGGCGTTACGCCGATGGTCGGGGCGGGAATACCCCCGCTGGCCGGGATCCCCGTCGTTACCACGGAGCCCGGCCCCGAGGCTCCGCCCGCATTGGTCGTGCCGGACTTGTTGTAGAGGCCGCCACTCAGCGCCACTCCCAGCTCGCGCGAGAAGTCCGCCGTGGCTTGGACAATCCGAGCCTCAATCTGCACCTGCTTCGCCTTCTTGTCCAGTCGCGTGATAATCGACTCAATAACAGGGATCTGGGTTTGAATATCGGAGACGATCAGCGTGTTGGTGCGTTCATCCACCAAGATGTTTCCGCGCTTGCTGAGCGCGCCTCCACCCACCCACGACTTCAACATGGTCGCAATGGTCGAGGCCTTGGCGTAATTGACAGGACGAAAGACAGTCACCAGCGGCTGTGCTTCCTCGCGGGCAGCTGCCAGCTTGGCGACAGACTCCTGTTCAGCGGTGAGGGTTTCCACCCGGGCGATGCGGAGCACATTGCCTTCCAGGGTCTTTCCCAAGCGGTTGTTCTTGAGGACGATGTCCAGGGCCTGATCCCAGGGCACTGCGTCCAAGACCAGAGTTACGCTGCCTGTGACATTCGGGTCGACGATGATGTTCAGTCCGCTGATCTCGTGAATCAGGCGGAAGAAATCCTTCAGGTCAACGTCTTTCAAGTTGAGGGAAATCGGCTCCCCGGTGTACTTGGGCTGCTCCTGAGCGGATCCCGGAGCCTGGCCGAGAGGCGCTGCGGAGATCACTTCCGAACTTCCCACCAAGGTCATTGCCGCTCGAGCGGCCTGCAAGGCTTCAGGGGCTTCCGCCGGCGCTTCGGGTTTGGGAGCTGCTGACACCTCGGGTGAGCCAGCCGCAACCGGCAATGCATTGTGGACATCGATACCAGCTTGGGCGGCCTTCCCTTCGCTCGTCACGGCCTCCTGCTTTGGTGCCGCGACGGCTGGGTCCGCCGTAACGACCGGAGCGAAGACAACCCCGGCCACCTGAACAGGCTTCTCGTCGGCTCTTGCCGGGGAGGGAGCCGCCTCAGTTGGCGGGGATGCTGCCGCCGGCGTGACGGACGGACGCGGCTTCAACTCGACTCGAACGCCACCTGGCTGGGCATGGACATCAAAAACGGGGACCCCGATAAGGTCCGCTACTACCCGCACAACGGAGGGATTCCCCTCGCGGAATTGCCCCACCCGCACGCCCTTGAGCACCTCTGACGAGGCGGAATACGCTCGCTGGCGAGTGCCATTTCGCGCCCCCTCAAGGTCAAGGACGAGCCGCGAAGGATTCGCCAAGTGCAACACACTGTACGCCGTCGGGCGTGTCGTCGTGATGTCAATAAACGTCTCACCCGCCGGCCCCGCCTTGATGGAAATGCCGGCGACCGTCGCGGTGACAACGCGAGGCGTTTCCCGCGGCAAGGCCTGGCTTAGCGGCACTACGGGCGCCGCGACCCGCGGCAGAGGGGCCGCGGGCTGTTCCGCAGCGGCCGCCGGAGTTGCGGACGTTTCCGGCCCGAACAACAGCCGAAGTCCCGCAGGCTCCTGCCGAAGCGTGAACGGCTCAGGCCCTTTCAGGTTCACCTGGACCCGAATCACCGGCTGCCCGTTGGCATCGGTGAATTGCAGGAGGTGGTAGCCGCTCAACAAGCCTGTGGCCCATTGGCCGTCCCGGGCAACCCCATCGACCCTCACTCCCTTGAGGTCAACCAGAACGGTGTCCGCAGTGGCTTGCACCGCCTGGAAGCTGTACTTACCCTCAATGCGGAGTAAGAGTTGGTTGGCCGAGACTGGGCCGGCGGTGGTGACCGCCTTCAAGCTCGCCTGGGGCAGAGCCGACGTCTGGCGGCTCTGGGCGACGGAGGCCATCCCCAAGATCAACCAAGTCATCGTGAGTGAAAGAATAGCTTTTCGTCTCATCTTCCCTCTCCAGGGCCCTGGCTCAGTCGTCTGACCACTTCGCGGACAAGCACATGTCCACTCGCGTCAAGGACATTCTCCCGGAAATAGACCGAGTCAGGTGTGATCTTGCTGACGACACCGCTGTAAACCGCGTCGTTTTCCCGCAGGAAATAGGCGCGGTTGCTGTTGTTGTCAACAACCGCTATCAGTGTGTTGGTCGTATCAAGGCGAACGATCCCTTCCAACTTAAGTTGACTGATGAGCAAGCCGCGCTTGCCAGTTGGCAAGGGACCAATCACTTCTTCTTCGCCCGCTCGGCCCGGAACCGGAGGTGGCGGCAGTTTAAAGGGATCCCGCCTGCCCACGATCTCCGGCACCCGCGCGGTCCCGGCCATAGGCACGGGCGGCCCCCCTCTTGCTGGCTTGGCAGAGGTCCGCCTAGCGGCCACCTTCCGGGGGGCCTTGGATTTCGCGGCCGGCTGCGACGTAGCCTTACCCGCAGGCGCACTGGCCTTCGCACCCGTCCCCGCCTGCACGGCCGGGTCAGTCCCTGTGGGCTGGGCCTTGCCAACTTCCACCCAGGCCCAGCTCGTCAGGACTAGAGTGAGCAGAAGGCCCCACGGTATTCCCGTCCTTACGCAGTTAAGCCCGTTTTTGAGCATGTCTGTCATCCTGCCCTATCTCTTTTTGGGTTGCGGCGGAGGCGCCGAAGGCTGTGCGCGGTTATAGTACGTCGTCACCACACAGCTGGCCCCCACGGTTTCGCTCGGAAGAATCACGAACTTCCCCTGGCCTCCGCCGGCCGGAGGTCCCAGGCCAAGGCCCGTAACGCTCACAATCCGTTGCTGACGAGCCAGCCGATCAAAGAAATTCAGCATGGCGTAGTAGGTGCCGTCGATGCGGATGCCGAAAGGCATCTCCACGTGAAAATCGCGGGCCACCGGTGCCTGGGCGACGAAGGCACGAAGGTTAATCGTCGAGGCTGTGGCCGTATCGTACACCATCTTCACAAACTGATCAGTGGCAGGCTCGTCCGGAACGATCGAGCGAAGGGTATCGAGCTGCTTTTCCAACTGCGCGATGCGGTTGAGCAGTTCCGTCCGCTCTCTTTCCACAGCCTGGTTCTTGAGGTTCTCGGCATGCAAGGCGTCGACTTTGACCTCGAGGCTGGCGCGCTGCGCGCGGAGCGGCAAGACGTAGAGATAGAAGACCACACCCGCCAGGATCACCGCACCCGCGGCGAAAATCACCCCTTGCACGACTGTCGGAAGTTCCTTGAAACTCTTGGGCATCGTCGCTCCCTCCCTACAGTCCGGCCTGCCGCCCTGGGGCGGCAGCAGCGAGCTGTGCCGCAGGAGGCGCAGCAGAAGGTAGTTTGTAAACGCAATCGAGCTGGAACTTGAAGCTCATCCGGTTCTGCTGGTCATCCTGGAAATACTGTCGCAACTGGATATCCTCGAAGCTGCCAGAGTTCTTGAGGTTCGCGATGAAACTGCCAATGGACTCCACCGAATTCGACTGGCCCCGGATGCCAACTCGCGCCCCGTCCGGAGTCACCGTCAACAGGTAGAGGTCATTGCTGCGATTGACCACGTTCCCCAGGGCCGTCATGAAATCCACCGGCCCCACTCGGCTGCTCTGGAGTGTCTGGATGGTGTTGATGCGGCTCTCCAGTTGCTGGCGCTGCTGAAGGTAGCGCTGGTTCTCCACGCGAATCTGCTTCAACCGCTCTGCCTCACGTTGCTCTTCGGCGTAACGCTGATTGAGCTTGTCGATTTCGGCTGTCCAGAGCTTGTAGAAAACACCCACCACCGCGAAGGCGACGATCAGGCTGGCCACGAAGATCAAAGCCTGGCGCGCCGCGGTGGGCGGCGGGGCCGCCGGCCTCGCCGCAGGTCGAGCCACTCCCAGCAGGTTAATCTTGATCATGGCGTGTCAAAGCTCCTTAGCGCCAGCCCCACCGCCACGCTCATGCGCGGAGCGATGTCGTTAATGTAGCTGGTGTCGAACTTAGAGGGATTGATATCCACCCTCTGAAAGGGGTTCATAATCTCGATCGGGATATTGAACTCCTCTTTGAGCAGGTCAACCAAGCCTTCAATTCGTGCCGTCCCGCCACCCACGTAGATCTGCTGGATGTTCTCCGTAGTCGTCGTCTGACGGAAGAAGTCGAAGGTCTTCTGAACTTCCAGGAGCAGGATTTCCGAGACGGAACGAATGTGCGGAGTCTTCGCATCCGCCGACACACTGGGGACTTCCTTCCCCTGCTTGAGCTTCTCCGCATCCTCGAAACTGAGATCTAGCTCCTTCTGTAGAGTGTCGGTGTACTGGTTGCCGCCGACCGAAACGTCGCGCGTAAACAAGGGGACCCCGCCCCGCGCGATGTTGATGTTCATGATGCTGGCCCCAATGTTCAGGAGGGCGATCATCCGGTCCGGCGGGGGCTCGTAGTTCACCTCGAAGGCATTCTGAAGCGCAAAGGCATCGATATCCACTACCGTGGGGATCTTCCCGGCTTGGCTCAGAACGTTGGTATGGTTCAAGATCTTGTCGCGCTTCACGGCGACCAGCATAACGTCAAAACCTGGGCCGGCCTGGGGCTGCCCCAGTACCTGGTAGCTCAGGTTGACGTCTGCCATATCAAATGGGATGTATTGCTGCGCCTCGTACGGGATGGCATTGGCCACTTCGTCCTCAGTGGCGGCGTTTACCGTGATCTTCTTGACGATCACCGAGTGCCCAGAGACCGCCGTGGCCACATTCTTGGTCTTGATCTTGTTTTCGGAGAAAATCTTCTCGATGGCGTTGGATACCGAAAAGGAATCCATGATGGCACCGTCGACCACTGTGTCCTGACCGAGACCCTCTACCCCCAGGTTTGAGAGCTCGTAGCCGGCGCCCTTCCTCCTGAGCTCGACAACCTTGACCGAGCTTGAACCCAAGTCCAACCCGACCAGCCCTTTCGGTTTTCCCATTCCAAACATGTGCGACGCTCCCTACCGCACGTCCGCGCGCACCTTTCGACCCGTGCGCTCTTCGCGTTGCGTGCTCTGCTTCTCCATCCAATGGTCCAGAACCGTCTTCTTGAACTTCCAGCGGTTCCCCAGTTTGAAGGCCGGGATCCTCTCCTCATAAACATACTTGTACAGGGTTTCCCTGGAAACCCCAAGATATTCGGAAGCCTCCCGGATATCCATGACCTCTCGTACCTCAACCATAATACCAGCCTGCACAAAGAACGTTCTGGTGAACCTATCCCCAGATCAAACGACCGATTGAAGGACCCCGGGAAACGGGGCCGTTGTTCGCGCTTATACGTCGGGTGATAGGGCAATGTCAAGCTTTTTTTTAAGAGTTGTAGGTTTTTGAGGGGAAGTCTGGGGGGAGTAGTAGGGAAATCGCTAGGGGGTCCCCAATATCTTGGGGCGAATCGTCGGAGTACTACCGCATATGGCCACAGGGCGGCAGATCCGCGCCGGCAAAACTCCTCCTGTAACCCATTCCCCCGGTGCGCCAGCGCAGGAAGGGACATTCTGTACCACAGTTACCGAGGCACGGCAGCCGCACCTCATCGCCCAAGGTGTGGACTCCTACTCGGAGGGGATTCTCCCAATGGGAATCGGCGCGCGGAACTCCCAGTCGGCGGTGGCGCTCGTCTTGTAGCGAAACAGCTTACAGATCTTGCAGAGTTGCGCCACGGCGTAAGGACCTTTCTGGTTCTCCCACTGGTGGTGGCAGGTGCCTGCCAGCGGTTTTCCCTGCTCCGGCGGTGGCAACTCACGGTTCATAAAGAAGCCCTGCCAGCGAGTCCGTAGCGAGCCTACCGCTCTCTACTTTCCATCTCCACCAAGCTCTCGAATCCAGATGTTTCGGAAGCGGACCGGATGATCGTGGTCCTGAAGTATCAGGGGCAACTTCTCCGGGTGCGCCCGATAAGGAGGTCGCTCCTTGTGGGCAGTCGGGCCCGTGAGTTCGACATTATCCTGGACGAGCACGCCGTTGTGGAGAACCGTCACGCGCGCGGGTCGGAGGACTTTGCCCTCTCTGTCAAATCGTGGCCCGTGGAAGATGATGTCGTAGGTCTGCCATTGGCCCGGCGGCCGAACGGCATTGACCAGCGGTGGGTACTGCCCGTAAACCGCACCTGCCTGCCCATCCGCGTACGTCGTGTTGTCGAACGAGTCCAGCACCTGCACCTCATATAGGCCCATCAGGTAAACCCCGCTGTTGCCCCGGTCCTGATCCTGACCTCTGGGTGGATCGGGCGCGGCCCACTCTACGTGAAGTTGGCAGTCGCCGAAGCCCTGCCGGGTCTGAATGGTTCCGGTTTTCGGAACCACCTCGAAGTAACCATTCTCAACCTTCCATTTGGCCGGCTCGCCTGTGGAGGTCTGCCACTGCGAGAGGTCTTTGCCGCCGAACAGCACGATGGCATCCGACGGTGGCTGCCCGGCTTGGTCCTGGGTGCTGGCCGTGCCGGGTGTGATGATCGGCGGTCGCGGCCG
>Ga0187886_1003826_pt1 | contig 11081 bp, 10 predicted proteins | sample June2016WEW_20_1_FD_133001 | JGI IMG/M metagenome (GOLD analysis project Ga0187886, IMG submission 133001) | Peatland microbial communities from SPRUCE experiment site at the Marcell Experimental Forest, Minnesota, USA - June2016WEW_20_150 | ecosystem: Environmental > Terrestrial > Soil >...
CCGCGAGACGACTACGCGCTTTTCCTTGGCCGCCGCCCCGACGGCGCTTTGCTTGGGATCCACATTGACCATAGCCAGAACCAGATCTGGGGATAGCCCCTGGTGGACGCGCAGTTTCAACATCGTGTTGTCCTCGAGAAGGATCCCGCCGGCGTCCATATGTAGGAGGTCCAGGATCCGGTCCAGGGAGACGGTGAGCACCTCCTCCAGCGCCAGGGTTTGGGAGGACACTCGGTCGATGGCGTAAAGCGTCGAGAGCCGGTGAGTCTGGCGTTCCACCGCAGAGGAGAGCGTGCCGTTCCAGTCGGCCATCTTCAGCCGCATGGTTTCGAACTCCCGGGAGAGCTCCGCCGTTTCGTCATTCCCGGTAACGCGCATCGGCGTGGCCAGGTCCCCGGCCGCCAGCCGCTGCGTGGCCCGCAACAACTCGCGAATCGGACCGAGCACCAGCTCTTCCTCCATCCACGCAAAGACGATTGCCAGCGCCAGGATGCCCCCGCCAAAATACACAAATTGCCAGCGAAGGGAGGTGAGCAAACCGAACACCTCGGTCTCCGGCCGCTGGACAACAACCGTCCACTGCGCGTCCGTAAGCGGAGCCAGTACCGCCACCTCGTTATCCGATGTGTGAATAAGCGTCTTGTCCAAACGGATGATCCCGGAAGTCGGTTTTTCAAGATACGGTTGGAGAACGTCGTAATACGGCGCGGATTGCATGGCGAGATTTCCGTCGGCGCCGATCTCCAGGCTGTTGCCGCCGGAGTCGATCACCATGGCCTGATCGGTGCTTTGCCCCGCAAGCAACCGCATGAAATCCTGGATGGTCAGGGAGGCGAGGTCCGCCGATCCGCCGATCCATCCGATGACGCTTCCGCCGGAATCGATTATCGGTGCCAACAGAGTGATCTGGGGTTGGTCGCGATCGTCCCGGGAAAATCCGCTTGTCTGGCGATGTTTTGTTTGAAGCGCCGTTTGCACGACCTTTGAGGTCTGCAGCGCTTGCGCGGCGGCCGCGTCCATCGCGGGTTGCGATTGCAGCACCTCGCCCGAGCGGTCCAGGACAAAAACCCCTCCCGGAAACATCCCCGTATCCTTCAACCGGGAGAGAATTCCTTCGGCCGCTTTCGAGATATCCTCCCCGCCCTCAACCGTCGACGTCTGGTGAACCAGCACGCCGAAATAATCCTCCAGCCGGGAATCGATGCTCGCCGCCGCCAGACCGGCGTTTCGCAACTCCATCTGCTGGATGTGCGCGGTGCTTTGATTCAGCGCGGTAGAGCCGAGGAAGGCGAAGACGCCCAGCACGGCGACCACGGCGCCGATCACGACCACCAGTGTGCGCACGAAAATCGGAAATTGACGGAGCCAACGGATCATTTATTTTTCCCGGGCAATGGAAAATCGGTCGAAATCTCTTGCCACAATCGCCTCCGGGAACACTTCCCGGGCTTCTTCCTGGACTTCCCGGTCGCGGTAGCGCCGTGAAATATGGGTGAGGAGCAATTTGCGTGCCTGCACCTGGCGGGCGAGATCAGCCGCCTGGCGGGCGGTCAGATGCGAAAACTCCCGCGCCAGATCCGCCTCCCGCTCGAGGTAGGTGGCTTCGATGACAAGCCCATCCACATTCCGGCAAGGCTCGACCAGGTTTTCGGTCCGTCCGCAATCGCCGACAAACGCCAGACGCGTGCCGGGCGTGAGCGGCCCGAGGACGTCGTCCGGCCGGACCTGCGAACCGTCGGCAAGCGTGCAGGTCTTCCCCGCCACCAGGGTCGCGCGCATCGGGCCGGCCGGCACCCCGAGCGCATCGGCTTTGTCGGTGAGGAACGGACGGCGCGCTTTCTCCTCAAAGAGGAATCCAAACGTGCCGCCGCCACGATGGCTCACCGGAAACGCCGAGAGCCGGAAGGTGTCGTCTTCCATCAATGCGCCCGGTTCGATGATGTTGATCTCGAGCGGGATGGGCGGAGAGGCACCCCGCAAAACCACCCCGTACAGCAGGTCGCGGATTCGGTTGGCCGCCGGCGTCCCGGCCCAGATCTCGAGTTTTTCGATCGCCTCCCAGCGCATGAAGGTGGAAAGCAGGCCGGCCAGACCGAGGATATGGTCCAGGTGCGAATGGGTGATAAGGATTTTATCCAGCCGTTTGAATCCGAGGCCGGATTGAAGGATTTGTCGTTGCGTACCCTCGCCGCAATCGATGAGAAACCGGTATTCCCGATGCAGCACCATCTGCGAAGGCAGGCCGCGCTGGATGGAGGGAGCCGAGGCAGAAGTGCCCAGGAACACAATCTCAAACAAGGCATGCTCCGGGAAAACGAGGATGGAACGAAAGGGATTCTACCCCAACGAAGAGGGTGAATTTACGCGGATTAAACAACCCGGCCAATCCCCGGCATTTGCGGGCCTGGAACATGCGTTTCCGATCCGGCGCGGCTCAGGGCAGGATATCCCGCCTCTGAAAGACAGCCAATCCCGCTCCAAAGCATACGATGGAGAGGAGGATCAGAATAGCGGCATGAACCGGGAAGATGCCTGTCGAGAGCGGACTGCTGGCGGAATACCAATAATACAGGGTCCATTCCTTGACGGGCGCGAGTTTTACAGAGAGTGGAACCAGGCCGTTGAGGATGAATCCGCCCACGGCAAGCGTGGCCGCTGCGCCCGCCGCGGTTGAGCTGCCGCGGACGGCGGCGGCCAGGCCGAAAGCGACTGACCCGAAGAAGAGCGTGATCGGTACCGTCTGCAATCCAGCCAATATCCATTTGACTGCCGGCACGTCGGAGCCGATGATCCAGCCGCCGAGTGCCATGCTCGCGCCGATCAGCAGCCCGATCCCCAGGATGGCCGCGGCCAGCGCGGCATACTTTTCCAGAAGGATCTTCCAGCGCGGGACGGGATGCGAGAGCAGAAATTCCATCGTCCCCGTGTCTACCTCCGCCGTTACCATGCCGATTGCCGCGGCGACGGCATAAATAGCCAGCGCCAGCGGGAGGTAGATCAGCAGCGAGTAGGTCATGTAGCCTTCGACGGAGCCGACGTATTGCACGTTGCCCAGGAAGGCCATGAACCCCTGCGGCAGGCTTCCGATGAACTTGTTCAGTTGATCGTTTACCGACAGGGTCGGGTAAAAGAGTTGGGTGAACACGGCGAGCGAACCGATGCCGAGCCCCCAATAGAGCACAGCCATCGTTTGATCACGGAGCGTTTTCAGGAAGATGTTACGCAGCATGGGAACCTCCTTCCCGGTAGAAGGCCAGGAAGAATTCCTCCAGGTTGGGTTCATAGGTGACAATATTGCGCACGGGGTAGCGGGCGGCGGCCTTGATCAAGGCATCCAAATTACCCTGGACGACCATGCTCAGGGTGAAACCGGAAACCCTGACCTCCGTAACCCCGGGGATGGAACGGAAATCGTCCGCGCTTACCGGACCGTCAAAAATAAAATCGATCCGGCGAATGGCTTTTTGTTTCAGACCGGCAACGGTTTCCACCGCCGCAAGCTTTCCTTCTCGAAGCAAGCCCACCCGGTCGCAGAGGCGCTCCACTTCCGGCAGGACGTGCGAGGAAAAGAAAACCGTGCGGCCGTCTCGGCGCACCTCGTCCAGGAGTTCGTAGAGCACCTGCTGGACCAGCGGGTCCAAACCGTTGGTCGGTTCGTCCAGGATGACCAGTTCCGGTTTGTGCATCAGCGCGAGGATAAGCCCCACCTTTTGCCGGTTGCCGTGGGAATAGGCGCGGATCGGGCGGCCCAGGTCGATATCCAAAAGCCCGGCCAGGCGGACGATTTCCGCATGGGGCACGCCGCCCCGTAAATGGGCGGAGTAATCCAGAATCTCGCGACCGGTGAGGCCGGGATAGAGCGCCAACTCACCCGGCAGATAGCCCATCCTTTGCCGGATCGCCCGCCCGTCCTTGCGCGGATCGAGCCCGAGGACAAGCGCCGTGCCGCGTGTGGGGCGGAGGATATCCAGCAGCAAACGGATTGTGGTGGTTTTTCCGGCGCCGTTGGGTCCGAGGAATCCGAAGATCTCGCCCCGCTGCACGCGGAGATCGAGTTTCTCGATCCCACGCGATTTTCCGTAGGTTTTTGTCAGCCCATGCGTTTCGATGACCAGATTTTCCATAGCGCTGAGATGCTCCCTTCCGGCAATCCGTAGCGGGGATGTGTTCCCAGAGCAGGTTTGCCTTCTTCCGGAGAAGTGGAAACGATTTTAACCCCCTTTAGAAAAACCGTCCGTTGACAAATTATCCGCAGGCGATTATATTCAATAAATTGAATATGTTTCCCATGGAAGACCTGGAGCAAGAAGCGGAGATTTTTAGAACCTTGGGCCACCCCGTGCGGTTGGCAATCGTGGATGCGCTCCGCGGCGGCGAACAATGCGTTTGCCATCTGGAAAACGCGCTGGGATTCCGCCAAGCCTACATTTCGCAACAACTGGCGATGCTAAAAGAAGCGGGCATCGTGCAGGACCGTCGCGACGGGTGGAACATCTATTATTTTGTGAGATGGCCAGAAGTTTTCACCCTTCTGAAAACAGTACATCAGGCGGCGGATCCGGGGGCAAAATCGGCCGACCGGCCGCTCCCGCCGAAGAAACTCCAAACCGGATGTCCCTGCCCAAAATGCTCGGCCCCGGGGAATGGTAAAAGACGATCCCCCGCCCTTCCGGCTTTGGGAAAACCCGTTCCAAAGACAAGAAGATAACACCATGAATCGTTCTCTTCCATCATCCGCCAATGGTTCGCGGACATTCGGAATCCGAATATTCGCATGGATCGTAGTATCAGCAGCAGCCTGGCTGGCGGCCTACTCTCTGATCCAGCCGCTGACGGATTGGCTGACTTTTTCCGCGCTCGGCCTGCCGCGGAACTCTCCGCTCGGCCAATCCATCGCATTCTTCCTGTACGATGTCCCGAAAATCATCCTGCTCTTGGGCGGCATGATTTTCCTGATCTCATTCCTGCGCACTTTCTTCAGCGCGGAGCGGACCCGCGCCCTGCTGGGCGGGAAGCGCGAAGGCGTCGGTAATGTTCTTGCAGCAATGCTGGGAATTGTCACGCCGTTCTGTTCGTGCTCGGCCGTCCCTCTTTTCATCGGCTTCGTCGAATCCGGAATCCCACTGGGGGTGACCTTCTCCTTTCTGATCGCCGCCCCGACCATCAACGAAGTTGCGGTGGTGATGCTTTTTGGATTGTTTGGCTGGAAGGTGGCGGGGTTGTACATTGCATCCGGGCTGGTCATCGCCATCCTAGCCGGGATGGTCATCGGGCGGCTGAAGATGGAACGCTACGTGGAAGATTTTGTCTGGCAGCTTCAACAGCAGGGAGGTGCCGAGGGCGAGAAACTCGACCTGCAGATACGCATTCGGCGTTCGTGGGAGTCGGTCAAAGAAATCGTCGGCAAGGTCTGGCTGTACGTAGTGATCGGCATCGCCGTCGGGGCGGGGATTCACGGCTACGTGCCCGTAAGCGCCCTCTCTAGCATCATGGGCAAGCAAGCTTGGTGGTCCGTACCGGCAGCTGTACTGCTCGGCATCCCGCTGTATTCCAATGCGGCGGGGGTGATCCCAATCGTAAGCGCGCTGATGGAAAAAGGCGCCTCGCTCGGCACGGTGTTGGCTTTTATGATGTCGGTGGTTGGGTTAAGCCTGCCGGAGTTGATCATCCTGCGCCGCGTTCTCAAACCTCCGCTGATCGCGGTGTTCGTCGGCGTCATCGCTATGGCGATTATCCTGACGGGGTATTTGTTCAACGGAATTTTATGAATCCGGAGTCCCATCGCCTGAAACATCGACCCTTACCCTGAGGAGACGGAAAATGGCGAATCGGGCAGCCCGTTGGGTCTCGATATTTTTCGACAGTTCGTTCCTTTCGCTGCCGATCTTTTTATTAATCGGATGGCGGGAGCGGGGTGCATCCGGATTGGCATGGGCTGCCATCGCGCTGCTGATCGTCACAGGTATTCCCCTGATCTATATGATCCTTGGAAGGAGGATTGGCGGGGTAAGCGATTTCGAATTGAGCCGGCGCGGAGAACGTCCGCGCTTTATTGCGGTAAGCATATGCAGCGACCTGCTGGCACTCGTACTTTTAATTTTTCTCGGCGGTCCGCATCTACTGCGAGTGATGGCGCTAACCTATCTCTGCCTGGGGATTGCCATGCTCATGATCTCGAGCTTCTGGAAGATCAGTCTGCACATGGCGGGTTTCAGCGGCTTCGCCACCGCTCTGACCTTCGTCTTTGGACCGGCCGCGCTGATAGCCTTTCTTGGTCTTCCTGTGTTGGCGTGGGCGCGGTGGCATCGACGCAAGCATACTGTTGCACAACTTATTGCCGGTGCGCTGGTCGGCGGGTCGATAACCTTCCTGGTGTTTGGATGGATAGGAAAATGGGTTTAGGGCAATGGAATCCAAAACCATAATCCCGGAAACCGAAGATCGTGTATCGCTGCCGGCAATTTTTCTGGCCTATTTGGAAGTCGGTCTGACAGCTTTTGGATTCTCCATTCTACAGAAGCTGAGGGCGCTAGTGGAGAAGAATCGCTGGCTGAGTGAGGAAGAAATGGAGGAGGGTTTGTCTTTAGTGCAATTGTACCCCGGCCCGATCATGGTGGATTTTACCGCCTACGTCGGATACAAGTTGCGCGGCGTACCCGGCGCTATTCTGGCCACCCTGGGTTTCGTGACCCCCTCCTTCTTTTTAATGCTCGCGCTTTCCGCGGCGTATTTCGCGGGCGAAACCCTGCCCTGGGTGCGCGTGTTATTTTCGGGGTTGGAGGCGTTGGTTGTCGGCGTCATGGTTCATGTAACGCTCGATTTCGGAGGCCGCGCCCTGAAAGGCCGGGGGGAGGCTGCGATCGCATTGGTCGCATTTTCCGCGATGCTTTTAAAGATAAACGCCGTTTCGATCGTGCTGACGGCCCTGATTTTAGGCGGATTGTTTCTCCACCCGGCAATTCCATCCGGCTCGCAATCGCAAACCAACCGCCAGCCGACGTCCGGAAAAATGTGGTTGTCCATCGCCGGGGTTGCCGTTGTGGTCGTGGCGGTCGCGGTTTTTTCGTGGAGCCTGCACTCGGACGTTGGAAAAATGGGATTGTCGTTCTTTAAAATCGGGTCGGTCGCCTTTGGAAGCGGCACCACGATAACACCCCTCGTCCAGGCCGACGTGGTGGATGCCTACCACTGGTTAACGATGAATCAGTTTGCCGACGGGATTGCCCTGGGACAGGTTACGCCCGGCCCGTTCCTGATAACCGCGGCCTTCATTGGATACAAATTGGGCGGTATCGGGGCTGCTTTGCTGGCGACGTTTGCCATTTTTGCGCCATCCTTTGCCATGACTCTGATCTTAACCGAGGTCTTTTTCCGATTGCGCAGTCTGAGCAGAGTGCGCTGCGCGTTGTCCGGCGTGCTGGCCGCCTTCGTCGGCTTGCTGGCGGTAGTCGTTCTTCAATTAGGTACGGTCGGCATCACCAGCGCAATAACATTCATAATGGCCGGCTCCGTATTTATCGCAGTACGGTATTTCAAATTGGACGTCCTTTGGGTTTTTATCGGCGGAACAGTTTTGTGGGGGTGCCTATCCATCTTGGGGTTGATATAGATTTCCCGGGGCGACAAAATTGCAATGTATTTCATGGCAAACGCCTTGGGAGCATTTTTCGGAGAAGGACAATAAACGCGGAATCCATTTATTCTGAGGTAACGATTTATCCAAGGGATGAATCCAATGCTCAAAGGAGGCAGAATGCTAACGATTAAAATTCTCGGCTCCGGTTGCGCCAATTGCAAGAGGCTGGAAGCCCTGGCCCGACAGGCGGTGGAAGCCTCGGGCGCGCCCGCCGAGATCATCAAGGTAACCCAGTACGAGGAAATCATGAAGTACCCCATTCTGTCGACGCCGGGACTGGTGATCAACGAAAAGCTGGTTTGCGCCGGACGCATTCCCACCTCAGCCGAAGTGGCCGGATGGCTGACCGATGCTGAGAAACCCTCCGCGTGAAGCGCAAGCGGCTTCTCGGAGATTCCTATGCCTCTTCTTGACCATTTTGATATCCTGGCTCCTCTTTATGAGACATTCATCCGGCCCGCAGATCCGCAGGATTTGTATGAAAGGATCGGTCTGCCTGTATTGGGCGCGCTGCTGGATGCCGGCGGCGGCACCGGCCGGGTATCCCAATACCTGCGCGGCAAGGCCGATCCGATCGTGGTGGCCGACCTCTCCTGCAGGATGCTTGCCGAAACGCGAAGGAAACCCGCCTTGTACCCGGTATGTTCACACACGGAGAGGCTGCCTTTCCCGGATCAGTCTTTCGCGCGCGTTATCATGGTGGATGCTTTCCATCATGTCTGCAACCAGAGGAAGACCGCGGCCGAACTCTGGCGGGTGCTCCAAGTGGGAGGCCGGCTGGTGATAGACGAACCAGACGTGAGGACCTTCGCAGTGAAGCTGATCGCAGTCGCTGAGAAAATGGCCTTGATGCGGACCCATTTTCTTTCACCTCTCTGTATTGCCGGCCTGTTCCGATATCCCGATTCCCGCGTGCGCGTGGAGTTGGGAACCTGCAATGCGTGGATCATTGCGGAGAAAGAATGATTTCAAAAAAGGTAGTTTGAAGTGTATGGCTGAATTCAACATCTGCCGGCCGCTCGTGGAAGTGCCGGTGATGATCGGGCTGGTCAATGTCGCGCTCCGGCTTCAAAAAACCCTCTTCCGTCCGGCCGGATAGGCCCGCCAGTCGGATTCCCTCCGGTGCGTTTATTTTCTGCAGACTTTCTCGAAGGTAAATTCCGCGTATCCGGGAATCCGACCGGAATTTGAGCATTATCCTTGCGATTACCGCGCTTTTTTCCATCTTTTTTCATATCAAAACGATTTTGGCGTTTAATATCCGGATTTGATTATTATCGCATTCTTTATATCGATTCGATTCGCAACTGTTTAAGATATTTCTTACCATCGGGTTGTATAATTTTGTGATAACGGCCGAAGGCGAAATATTACCTGCGGAGGAATGCATGCAATATAAGCATTTGGGAAGAACCGGATTGAAAGTCTCACGTCTGTGTCTGGGGACGATGAACTTCGGTCCGCTGACGGCCGAAGCCGATTCCTTCCGCATCATGGACCGGGCGCTCGAGGAGGGGATCAACTTCTTCGACACCGCCAACGTCTACGGGTGGAAGACCGGCGAGGGAATAACCGAACAGATCGTCGGGCGCTGGTTCGCCCAGGGCGGCGGGCGGCGCGAGAAGGTCGTCATCGCCACCAAAGTGTTCGGCAACATGGGCGACTGGCCCAACCAGGAAAGACTCTCGGCATTGAACATTCGCCAGGCTTGCGAAGGGTCGTTGCGGCGGATGCAAACCGATCATATCGACCTATACCAGATGCACCACGTCGACCGCGAGACGCCTTGGGAGGAAATCTGGCAGGCGATGGAAGTGCTGGTGCAGCAGGGCAAGGTGATCTACGTCGGCAGCAGCAATTTCGCCGCCTGGGATATCGCCCAGGCCAACAGCATGGCGAAAGCCCGTAACTTTCTCGGGCTGGTCTCGGAGCAGAGCCTGTACAATCTCAGCGCGCGGATGATCGAGCTGGAAGTGATCCCGGCCTGCCGCGCATTCGGCCTCGGAATCATCCCCTGGAGTCCGCTGGCGGGCGGAATGCTGGGCGGCGCGCTGCAAAAAGCAAAGGAAGGCCGCCGCGCCGAAGAACGCCGGCAAAAGGATATCGAAAAACGCTGGCCGCAACTGGAAGCGTGGGAGAAATTCTGCGGCCAGCTGGGAGAACAACCGGCGGACGTCGCTCTGGCCTGGTTGCTCGCCAATCCGGACGTCACCGGCCCGATCATCGGACCGCGGACGATGGACCAACTCACCGGCGCGTTGCAAGCTCTGGAGATCAAGCTCGACGAGGGGGCGATGAAAAAATTGGATGAGATCTGGCCGGGACCGGGCGGCGAAGCCCCCAAGGCTTACGCCTGGTAGGGAAGGTCCGGGACCTGCCAATGGAAGGTTGCCATGGAAGCTACTGATATTTTGATGGAAGAGCATCGGATCATCGAACGGGTGCTTTCGGCGCTTGAAACGCAGACCCAGCGGCTGCAGGCCGGATCACCGGTGCGACCGGGGTTTTTCCTGGATGCGACCTCGTTCTTCCGCAACTTCATCGACGGCTGCCACCATCGCAAGGAGGAAGAGTCGTTCTTCATGGCGATGATGGACGCGGGTCTCTCCAATCAAACCGGACCGATCGCAATTATGATTTCCGAACACGAGCAAGGCCGGGAATACACCCGCACAATGGAAAAAGCCGCTCGAGCGCTCGCCGGCGGGCAGACTTCCGCCCGGGATGACCTGACCCGCACCACGCTGGAATACATCGCGTTGCTCCGCCAGCACATCCGCCGGGAAAACAATCTCCTGTTCAAGATGGCCGAGCAGTTGATACCCCCCGCTCGGCAGAAGGAATTGACGGTGGAATTCGAGCGGATCGAACGCGAGGAGATTGGCGCGGGAATCCACGAGAAATATCACCGGCTGGCCGAAGCGATGGAGAAAGAAGCATCTGCGTAATTGCCCGCGACCGGGATGCAGACCCCGTTGTATATTCCTCTCGACCAATAGAAAAAGGGAGCAAAGTAATGGCCGCCAAACATCCGACGGAAGCATTGGAACGCGAACACCGCTTCATTGAAAAGGTGGTAAAAGCCTGCTACGTAACGGTGGAAGAAATCGGCGGCGGAGGCGCAGTCGATCAGGAGCTGCTCCGGCAGATCATCGAATTTATGCGCATCTACGCCGACAAATGCCACCACGGCAAGGAGGAGGCGCTTCTGTTCCCGGAGCTTTTTAAAAGAGGCGTTCCGTCCACAGGCTGTCCGATCTCCGCGCTCACCGCCGAGCACGTCCAAGGCCGTCGCCTGGTGACGGGGATGGCCGATGCGCTCGAACGTTTCCGGAGTGGCGAGCCCGGCGCCGCCGAAGCCGTCCTGGAAAACCTGCGGGGCATAACCGCACTCTACCCGAATCACATCTGGAAGGAGGATTACCTCCTCTTCCCGATGACCCTC
>Ga0187886_1003830_pt1 | contig 11067 bp, 10 predicted proteins | sample June2016WEW_20_1_FD_133001 | JGI IMG/M metagenome (GOLD analysis project Ga0187886, IMG submission 133001) | Peatland microbial communities from SPRUCE experiment site at the Marcell Experimental Forest, Minnesota, USA - June2016WEW_20_150 | ecosystem: Environmental > Terrestrial > Soil >...
AAAAGCTAAAAGCCAAGTGTTCAGAAAAGAGTAAAAGGTGATTTGGATGCCTATGGCATATTTGTTGATAAATTCAGAAGAATATCACCCACAGTTGATGAAAACATTGAAGGAGATTAAGGGAGTTGAAGAAGCTTATCCTCTCTACGGCGTCTATGACATCATTGTAAGAACAAGAGCGGATACTATGGACAAGCTTAAGGAAATACATGACAAGATAAGGAAATTGGAGAGAGTTAGACAGACACTGACGATGATCGCGCATGAAGGATAGAAAAAGGCTTCTTCTTTTGGCGCGCGCTAGAAAGAGTCTTCACGAGCATAAACCACCTTTCCGTTAACGACGGTCATCTCCACGACAACTTTGTTGATCACGTTTGGTTCAATGTTGAACAAATCGTCCGACAGAACCGTGAAATCCGCCAGCTTTCCGACTTCAATCGTTCCCTTTTTGTCTTCGTCGAAACTGGCGTAGGCCGCGTTCAGTGTGTAGCTCTTCAGAGCCTCCTTCACGGTGAGGCTTTCGTCTGGACTTCTTTTCGCTGCGGCTGCCCAGATGCCGAGTAGGGGGCTGATGTCCTCGATGGGGCAGTCGGAGCCGGAAGCGACGACCACGCCCTTCTTCACGAGCGTTTTGAAGGGGTAGACCCAGCGAGCGCGTTTTCTGCCCACGCGGTCGACGATCCAGGGATCAGATACTACGAAGTGTGGCTGGACGGAGGCGATGAGGCGCAGCTTTTTCATGCGTCTGATGAGTTGGGGGTTGAGGACGGAGCAGTGTTCGATTCTGTGTCTGTGATCCTCCATTGGATACCGCTTTAAGGCCTCTTCGTAAGCGTCTAGAACGTTTTCGATGCCGCGGTCGCCTATGGCGTGCACGCCCACTTGAAACCCGGTCTTGTGGGCTTCTAGGACAAGCTGGCACAGCTTCTTCGAATGAAGCAGTAGCCCAGTTGACTCAGGCTCGTCGGAGTATGGTTCTTTCAAGGCTGCGGTTCGGGAGCCGAGAGAGCCGTCGGCGAAGAGCTTGACAAAACCCATTCTGACCATGCTGTCCATGGCTGCGGTTGAAAGGCCGAGGTTGGCAAGCCTGTCTATGAGCTTCAATGGAACGCCCAGATAGGCTCTTATAGGCAGTTTTCCCTCGGAATCGAGCTTCTTTATTGCCCGAATCTCATCTGTGGTCTCTACTAGCCAATGAACACCGGTGAGTCCAGCTTCCACTGCCTTCTTACACGTCAGGAGGCAGACTTCTTCCAGAACTTCTGAACTTGGTTTGGGAACGACTTTCCAGATGAGACGCATGGCGTTCCCCCTTATGATTCCGCACGGCTGGCCGGAGACTTCATCCAAGTCTATCTTTCCACCCTCGACGACGGTTTCCTTCGTTATGCCCGCCAGTCGGAGGGCTTCGGTGTTCGCGACGCCGATGTGGCCGCAGACGCGGACCAAGAAAACAGGTCTGTCCGATACCGCAGCGTCCAGGTCCCAGCGGGTTGGATACCGCTTTTCGCCGAATTTTTCTTGATCCCATCTTCCTCCCTGAATCCAGCCTTCTCCGCCAGTTTTGGAGGCTTGTTCCCGGAGTTTCTGTTGCATTTCTTTTATGGACCGTGTGTTTCTCAGGTCGGGGGTTTGGAGGAAGAAGCCGAATTCTGTCATGTGGACGTGGCAGTCGACGAGGCCTGGGACGACGGTCTTGTTGTTGGCGTCCATGATCTTTGTGCTTTTGGCTATGTGTTTGCGGATTTCGGCGTTGGAGCCTACGGCGACTATTCGGCTGTTGTGAATGGCTACTGCCGTGGCTTTTGGCTGTTTAGGGTTTAGTGTGATTATGTTGGCGTTCAGTATCACAAGCGAAGCTGACATAACCAGTGATTATTGCCGAACGATAAATTAAGGTTTGAGAAGTTGGTTAGACCCAGTTTTGTCCGGGTTTTCTCTGGAGAATCACGCGTTTCTCGAAGTTGCGTCTGTTGCGATACCTTGGAGTCGGGCTTCTCTTGGGAGTGGACTGTATCTTGGGAGTCTGAGATCTGACTTTCCCAGCCTTTGAAAGTGAACCGTGAGTTGGCAAATCAAATCACCTGTCCTATGCAAAGCTTATAGTAACTCTTAAACCTTTTCACATGCACCAATAACATGCCAGGCGGGGGTCGCCAAGCTTGGCCAAAGGCGTAGAGCCAAAAAAACAAAAAAGAGGCGCGAAAGCTTCAGGAGCCTATCCTGTAGAGGTTCGTGGGTTCAAATCCCACCCCCCGCACCACCTCTTTCTAAAGCTTTTTTCACGCTATTTTCGTGAGAAGGCCACGAAATATGTGTTATCTTCGTCGTGACGAATCCTAGTGCTCTCAAATCGCAATCCGCGCGCGCAAGCCTATCTTGCTGTCTCACTAATAAGCACTTTTCAGGATTTATCAGATGATCTTTGCGTCTAGCTTCAAGTGAACAGGACTTTCTCTTTTTTCTCTTTTTTCCGACCTTTGATGCGCAGACAAAGTTGGACGTATCCATATTGTTCAGAACGATTCTTCCCTAGTATTAGGAGCGTGTGTTCAGAGTTGTTGCGTTACTCATTGGCACGTTTCAAGTTCTCATTATTTTCTTGTGGAATTACCTTGCATTAGATTCATTGAACCTGGCACTGCTTGTGGTATCCTTCGTACTCTTCATTATCAGCCTTTTCTCTCAGATGTGGGACTCAGTATCAGCCAAGAATATAGCGCTGGAAAAATATCGTCACCACCTTAGGCAAAACGGCTTGGGGCACATCATCGAAGAGGACAATCGTTTTGTTAGAGATAACTACAAGTTTGTCCTCTATGCACCCAAGATCATGAAGAAGAAACTGGAAGAGGCACCTCAAATCGCGGTTTTTTCTTCACATATAGAAGATGGACATTTAGTCGTTGAAGACTACGAATGGCCGCTTGCCGAGTATAGAAAACGAATTGCCCAACTGGAAACTGAAGCCCCTTAAGCCTATCACAGAAACTGAATGCTCTCATACTTTCTCAGCAGCGCGCTGTTCAACCGTCAACACTTCTTTTGCAAGTTCAACTTCTGGAAGAGCATCAAGTCCCCCAATCTTTGGTCCAGTTCTCCATGGACTGCTCGTGAAGTAATCAGCGCGCGCGCTCCCTAATATCGGACCAGCGTTGGATTCTGGCATTATCGTCGGTGCAGGTCCATCCAAGTTCTTTTTCCAAGGATTCTCTTATTTTAGTATTTATTTGTTGAGGAGTGTTGCGGACATACATCTCAGCTTTTTTTCGAGAGTTGTCATCGAGCTTTCTTAAATACGCAATAGCGTTTTCAGATGTTAACTCGGTTTTGCATATTTCTTTGAACTTCGGTTTTAGGTCTGTCCATACCACCGCATCCAGTCCCTTTTCCTTTGCCCACGCTTCTATCCTGAGGACCGAATCCTTCAGACGGCCTTTTTTCCTTCTGTCGGGAACAGAGATGAATCCTATGTTCTCGCTAACAGTGTCTTCGCGGCAAGCAAGATTTCTAACTGCTTCATCTAAAGTGCTGCAATCAGCGGGTGTCCACAATGTCTTTACTTTTCGTGCTCCGCTACAGATTACAAGTGTAAGTCTTCCATCTTTCGAAACTCGAGCAAATTCGATCGGCAATTCCGGACCATCATTTCTCCAAGTCCCACCCGTCCTCAGGTTGCGTGGATCCCATACAAGTGATCCCCATCCGAGGAAAGCAATGTTCATGGATGAGCATCTCTTTCAGACAGTTTGCGAGACTTCAGCGGGCATTTCTAAATTAACGCGAGAAAGGTGTCTGTTGTTCTTTTTTGCGGTAGATCTCATCCAACTCTGCTCTTTTGATTTGCCTGTCTGAAGCCCCTCTTCTGACAAATAGTCCACTGTTGCTCAGAACGTATGGTTTGTTCGTTCCTTCTACAACGTCAATGATAGTGATAGGTAACTTGTTGAGTTCTTGTTGCCGAATTTGGACCTTGATTGATGGATCGCAACGAGCTGCAATCATGTCCACAATTTTGGCATCGACGTTCTCCTTGAAACCCGTGATTCGGCAATTGTCATCTATTCCGATAAAAACCGTTCCACCAGATGTGTTGGCAAACGCAACTATTGACTTCAACAGCTCAAGCGCCTGCTTCTTTGCATCGAGTTCCCTTTTGAATTCTACGGTTTCGTTCTCTCCCCTGCTAATCATGTCAAATAGTTGTGCGTCGCTGTTTTCTATCACCACTCCTTCTTGCTGCGAGGTATAGCGATAATCGAAATTCCTACTGTCAATGCTGTCGCCTTCTAAGGTCGAGATGATGTGGGCTTCGACTGAGAATGGCTCTTCATCGCTTGAAAAGCTTGCACACCCATTCTCAAGAGGGACATCGTCGGAACAGTAACTCCTTTTTTCGGTCCTGCAGAAGAATTTCGCTCGCAAGTTTGTTTCAGCTATTTCTTTGTTTTCCACTTCTATGGTCGTTTCTTTTCCTGTTAGCCTTAGGTTCTTGATTCTGGCCCGGTAGTCTGGCAAGAACAGACTGAAGCGATTGTCCAGAGTATACCAGTCTTTTGGCAGGTTCAGTTCAAAAAAGACGTTTGTTGCCTCTGTACTATTCGGAAATAACGGCAATCCAAGCCTTGACAATGAACCTTGGGGGAAAGTTCCTTTTGTTGTATCATCAATCATACCGTATGCATATAGCGTTGGCCATTCATCTGATGCGTATCCATAACGGCTTCGGCTTTGAAGAAATCTTGTTTCAGTCATTTGTATCTTGAGGGGGATTTCGGGCCAATCGTCAATCTTCAGGGCTTGTTTCTCAAAGATAGAACTCATAATATCCAGAACTTCTTTCACTTCTGTAGATTTCCTGATAAGGTCAAAGTTTCCATAATCGTATTGCATTCCCTTGGCGCGAGCGTCTTTTCCGAGGAACCTTATTTGGCCAAAACAGAGTCTGCCCTCGCCTTTTTCATTCTTTGAAAGGGCAAGACTTACCACAGCCTCTCCATAGGTTGCCTCACGTTTCTTGATAACCCGGAATAGTTCATCCAAAATTCTCCGATTTCGCTCATCGACAGTCATCACGTCACCTGCTGTGTGATCTGTCATTTGCCCTTCGCCTTATAAAGTGGAGCGTACGCTAAGTTCATCTGAAAACGGTATCAGCGGTGTGATCAACGATGTCAAGAAATCTCTGTGACTTCTCAAACACTCACAGCATTTACCCTTTAGATTACAGTTGTAAGTGCAAGGGCACTTTTCCAGGTTGATTTTTAGGTTCTGGCACTCACGCAAATCCTCCACTCCCAACTCGCACACAACCTTCAGGCCTTCGGTATTTACGTATTTACGTTCAAAATCATGTTTCAAATAGCGCGGGCGTAGCCTTTGGCGCGCGCTAATCAGACTCTCGCCATTTAGGTATTTGTGTCCTTCTCTTTTCTCCTATTTGTCCTTTATTTGGCACGAATTACTGTCCAGTGATGGAACTTTGTTTCAAAAAACAGATAAGCATCTTGTTGGCTGTTCCTAATTGGATGGTTATTTGAAAACTGGGGGAAGGTGTTCTCAGGTGGAATCTATAGGTTCTAATTTTGTTGCTTTCTCAAAAAAAATGCCGAAAAAAATGCTTGTCTGTCTATTGGTCATGCTGATTTCTTTACCGTGCTGCTCGCAGTTGCTGGGAAAGGCTTTTGCATATCCAAACTCAAACGAATCTACTTCAAGCCTTCTCGGAGGATTCGATCTCTCTGATTCTACGGGCTCTCTTTATGTAGTGGTTTTAGATTCTTCTGGTTTGCCTCTGCATCCTGAAACGATAATTTTGTACGACTCATCTTATACGGAGATAAGCCGGGTAACACCTCTACTCAACTTCTACACTTTCAACTTTCTCTCGGCTGGAACTTACAACGTCGAAGTCTACATTGATGACATGTTCATAGGAGCCGCAGGAAACGTTGCTGTCCAAGCGGGTCAAACTACTTCTCAAACTATCCAAGCCTCATGGTCAAAAAAGACGTTGACTGTGACCGTATGTTACAGCGACGGCTTAACAATTCTGCCGGGTGCAACTGTTGAAGTTTACAGCTGGGATGGTTATCATAAGCAGTACAACCTGAGAACATTTTCTGTGACAGACCTTAATGGAATGGCCAGTTTTGATCTGTGGCCGACTACGATTGCTGCAGAGCATTATAGGCTGGAGGTTTCCTATTTGCTGTCCGGAAATATCGGAGAGGAAGATAATGTAAAAGTGGACAAATACAACGGCGGAAGTGCAACAATAACAACGACGTTGGCAACTTCGGGCTATGGCTCCATATCCGTGACAACCCTGAATCATGATGGTAGCTCTCTAACTCCTGACACTCTGATTCTATACAATTCCTCCTACAAAGAAGTAAGCAGAGCACACCCCCTTCTCAACACCTACACTTTTGACTCTCTGTCACCCGGGACCTACAACGTCGACGCATACGCTGATGACATGTTCTTCGGTGCAGCAGGCAATATTATTGTTTCAGCGGGTCAAACTACTTCTCAAACTATCCAAGCCTCATGGTCAAAGAAGACATTCACTGTCACCGTTTGCTATAATGATGGCGCAACAGTGTTGCCAGGAGCATCAGTCCAAGTTTTCAGTTGGGACGGGCACAATCAAATCTATAACCTCCGGCTAACCCAGCTGACAGACACCACTGGGAAAGCAAGTTTTCTTCTATGGCCCACTACTATCGCAGCTGAACATTACCAGATCAAGGTTGAATACCTTCTATCAGGCACCATCGGCGAAAATGACAATGTCAAAGTCGACCAATACAACGGAGGACAGGAAACAATGACCACAACGCTTGCTCCTTCAAGCCTGAGTTCGGGTTCCATCTCGATCACAATCCTTGACTCCTCTGGGAATGCTCTCACTCCAGAAACCTTGATCCTATACAACTCATCTTACCAGGAGATAAATCGCGCCACCCCCTTGCTCAATACTTACACTTTCAGCTCTCTGTCACCCGGGACCTACAGCGTCGAAGCATACGCTGATGACATGTTCATTGGTGCAGCAAGCAACGTGCACGTTCAAACGGGCCAGATCGCGTCTTGCACAATTCAAACCTCTTGGTCCAAACAGACCCTAACGGTAACTACCTACTACAGTGACGGAGCTACCCCGTTATCCGGCGTCACAATAGAAGTGTTCAGCTGGGATGGATACCACCAACGTTATGACCAACGAAGCTCAGCCGTAACCGATGGCACGGGGAAAGCAAGTTTTCTCTTGTGGCCAACCACGATAACCGCTGAACACTACAAGCTGGAAGTAACGTACTCTTCATCACAAATCGGAGAGGAAGACAACGTGAAGGTCGACCAGCACAATGGAGCAAGCGAAACGATCACGACCACGCTGGTTTCATCAGCTCCTTCTTCCACCCGCTTCTCTCCAACCGTCAACGGTTATCACTTCGACAACACCATTCCAAAAGAAACTGTGAGTTTCTCAGATGCCAGCAACGCTCTGAGTTCTTGCGCTTGGTCATCGTCCATCCCAGTTGAAGCGCGACCCTTAATAGCCATGTTTGCGGTTGACGTCAACCAGCTGCAGTTTGGCAACTGTTTCGGCATGTGCTACACGGCAAAATACTATTATGAGAATCCTTCATCCTTTGCTTCAAAGTATTCTGGTTCTGGAGATATGTATGGCGTCAGTGAAACCGCAGCCTCACCTGAAATATTAGTCAACCAGTTTCCAGGTCAAGAGATCATGCAGCCCCATTTGTTTAACCTTGCACTCACATACCTCGGGCTTAATTCCTTAAATGATGAAGCTCAATGGATAATGAGTGAATGTGATAACTACCGACCGGTTCAACTCTACTTGACAGCGCTACAAAACAATCCATTCTTCATGCACTCAGTAATTGTTTACGACTACAAATTGAACGGAAACCAACTAACCCTGTACATCTATGACCCAAACCACAGCGGCACAACCTGCTACATTACATTGTCAAAAGGTCAAAATGGCAACTTTGCTCTAACACGTACAAACAACTCAGGGGACCTCGTGTCTGAATATGGCTTGACCAATATTGGCACCGGCGAGCGTACTGCAGTAGATTGGAATCTTTTATCCGCTCACATGAACGAACTGATGCAAGCGGTATGGGAGCTTGCGCCCAAGACAGTTGAGAGCTTCTTAGGGACCGAAGCTAATTGTCCAGTTAACATGTTGATCAGAGCCTCAAATGGCTCAAGAGTAGGATATGACTGGACGACTGGAAAAACAGTGAATGAACTGAATGGCGTGTTCTATTCTGGAAACGCAACGGAGCCACAAGTAATAATGATACCCGACCCAGACAACGGTCCGTATACGATTATGCTCTCAGGCACTGCAATAGGGAACTACACATTGACTGTTGAGCGCTACGATCAAGGACAATTGATCGGTTCACCATCAACAGTGAACGGGGAAATCGAAACAGGTCAGCTGAAGGAATACACACTCCAACTTGCTGGAAACGCACCATCCATACAAGAAACGCCCGAGGGAATCAACATCTGGTGGGTCGGCACCGCTGTCGCTTTGATAATTGCGTGTACTCTATTCGCAGTCTACTATCGAAAGTACAGGACTTCGCGCTGGAAAACAAAGAAGTGACCTGAGATGACCCAGAAATCTGCCATCTTGATTGTTACCGTTTTCATAGTTTTAATGACCATTACTTTCTATCACGTCGCACCAGCAAATGCTATTATCTGGATTGGAGGAAACATAACTTCTGATACTACTTGGACTCCTGTAGACACGTATCGTATGATTAATAATACATATGTTGACTCGGGCGTGACGTTGACCATACTTCCAGGTGTGAACGTCCAGATAGCTGATGGCTTTTCACTCATTGTTCAAGGAAGCTTGAATGCAACTGGAACCGATGCTAACCCAATAGTGTTCACATCCAGTCGTGCTAATCCAAGCGCTGGTGCGTGGAATACCATAGATTTCAACGGAGCTTCAAACTGCTCTTTCACCCTTGACCACGCCACCATAGAGTTTGCAGTCAACGGGATAACCATCGAAAGCCAAGGATATGCGACAATTGCGAGAAGCGAACTCTTCAACTGCTCCCGAAGTGGGATAATGATTAATGGCATAAGCAACGTAGCCATTGAAGAGAATACAATTCGCTACAATCAGAATGGGATTGCAACTGACTCTCACGATCATGCAGGTATAGTAATTGGAGGAAACATTATTTCGTCTAACACGCAAAACGGAATATACTTATACGCTTTAGAGTACTCTATTTATAATGTGACTTTTTCTTCTAACACCGTCTCGTCTAACGCGCAAAACGGAATATACATATACGCCTCTACTTCAAACGGCGTTTGGGGGTACTCCGGTATTTATAATGTGACTTTTTCTTCTAACACCGTCTCGTCTAACGCGCAAAACGGAATATACTTGAACGGATACGTCCCTGGCGCAGGAGGTTGGGGCTATATGCGCTATATCTATAATGTGACTTTTTCTTCTAACACCGTCTCGTCTAACGCGCAAAACGGAATATACGTTCACGGGGGACCTTTGTCGCCGCCCGACGTGACAGCATCAAACAACAGAATTGCTGGCAACCAAATAGGAATGTATTTTTGGAATTCTCAGTCGAACATTACTGAGAATTCTGTCCTGTATAGTCAATGCGGAGTTCTGTATCAAAGCACAACTCGCAATCTTGCCACCCGCAATGACATTTATTCGAACACTTATGGAATGAATGTGACTCAAGGGGCAACTGTGAACGCTGAATATAATTATTGGGGCGACTCAACAGGACCATATCAGTTATCCGTTAATCCAGAAGGAAAAGGCAACCCTGTTAATGGAAATGGAGTGGACTTGGACTTCATTCCTTTTCTGACTTCACCGCAGGGACAGATTCGTCAACGTCCAGTTGCTGCGCTTTCAGCTAACGAGATAACTCTCGGCATAAATGAAACCGTGACATACAGTGCCATTTACTCGACCAGCGATGGTCGAATAGATTCCTATTTCTTCGATTTTGGTGATGGAACCAACAGCAGTTGGACAACGCTGCCTGAAGTTTTGCATCAATATGGTTCTGCAGGAACTTACTATGCAAACCTCACGGTTATGGACGATTATGGAGTGACAAGTAACAACACGGCGATCCAGGCAATCACTGTAAGCACTCAAATCCCGGAGTTTCCATCGTTTCTTATTCTACCATCATTCATGATAGCAGCACTATTGGTAATCTTAGTAGACAAAAGGAAACATACATCAAAAGTAAATGGAAGATAGTTACATACTGATTTATCAAGTTCCAGCTCAAGGTATCGTTGTACTCGGATAGAAATCTATACAAATCACCTCAGACCCGCCATAGTGATGGTGTTTTTACCGGTAAAGTCGGGCGGGGGTCCCACCCCCCGCACCAATACGTTGAAAGATGACTGGGGTTCCTGAAATCAACGTTTACTGATCGGAAGCCAAATGATATTTGGGTTTTGCGGAGATTTGCCGCCGTCAGCGCATTCACCCGTATGGTACTTCCATCCATCTTCGATGAGAGCGCAGGCTTCGTTGACGTTATGAACTACCTTTGCAGCGTATTCTTGTTCGTTTTTGAATAGCGCACGCGTCTGTTGCATCAAAACTCATAAATAGAAAAGGTGGCGAGCTTAGGTTTTGTTTGAGGTTGTTATCTTATGTCTGTTGCGTTTCATGGTGCAGGTTTCTGTTGGATGAACGGTGAGGTCATCGGGACGGAAAGGGCGCTTGTCTCTGCTATGGAGCCCATCCATCTTGGCATTTTCGAGGGAATAAAGGCTTACGTGGAAAATGATGTCAACGGCAGTGGAAGTTTGAACGTTTTTCAATGGAAGCCTCACGTTGATCGGCTGCGGCGCTCTGCGGCAGTCTGTGGGATGAAAATACCTTACACTGACGAGGAGTTATTGGAGGCTACAAGGAAGACTATCAGGGCAAACGGTTTCAAAACGAACGTTTACATTCAACCCAGAATTTGGCCAAAG
>Ga0187886_1003833_pt1 | contig 11063 bp, 9 predicted proteins | sample June2016WEW_20_1_FD_133001 | JGI IMG/M metagenome (GOLD analysis project Ga0187886, IMG submission 133001) | Peatland microbial communities from SPRUCE experiment site at the Marcell Experimental Forest, Minnesota, USA - June2016WEW_20_150 | ecosystem: Environmental > Terrestrial > Soil >...
CTCACGCCCGGGTTGGGCGAACTTCGCCCCGATCGCGGCCGGCAACCCGAACCCCATGCTGCCCGCGCCGCCGGAGGTGATGAAGCTATAGGGCTTCTCAGGCGGATAGTATTGCGCCGTCCACATCTGATGCTGGCCGACGTCGGTGACGATCAGCGCCTCACCCTTGGTGGCCTTCCAGATGTCGTTCACGATTTGCGGCACGTGTAGTTTGCCGTTGGTCGGCTGCACCAGGATGTCACGCTGGTGGCTATCCTGTTTCCATTCCTTGATTTGGTTGAGCCATTCCTCGTGCTTGGCGTTGGGGATGCGAGAATCCAAATCCTTCAGAACGTTCTTTACGTCGCCCATCAGCGCAACGTCCGCGCGGATGATTTTATTAATTTCGGTCGGATCGATCTCGACGTGGATCTTGCGCGCGTTGGGTGCGTAATTTTTTAGATTTCCGGTCACCCGGTCGTCGAACCGCATTCCCAGGGCGATGATCAGATCGGATTGTTGAATAGCGAGGTTGCAGTGCGCCGTGCCGTGCATTCCCATCATCCCCAGCGAAAGCGGGTGCGAAGAAGACAGGGCGCCCAACCCCAGGAGTGTCATGGCCACCGGGATATTTGTCCGCTCGGCGAACTTGCGCACTTCCTCGACGGCTCCCGAGATCATCACGCCATGCCCGGCAAAGATCACGGGTTGTTTTGCCGTGCGGATGAGCTCCGCTGCCTGCTCCAGCCGGACGGCCGGGGCGTGGGTCGGCGGGTGGTATCCGAATAGATGGACGTCCGACGGTTCCAGAACCTCCGTCTTGGCGACCTGGGCATCCTTGCAGAAATCGATCAGCACCGGCCCAGGACGACCACTGCGGGCGATGTAGAACGCCTCACGGACGGCCTGGGCCACCTGGTCGGGGGAAGTGATCAGGAAGTTGTGTTTAGTGATCGGCAGGCTGATGCCTGTCATGTCGACTTCTTGGAAAGCATCGGTCCCGAGCAGGTTGCTGGGTACCTGTCCGGTGATGAACACCACCGGCGAGGAATCCATCATCGCCACGTCGATTCCGGTGACCAGGTTGGTCGCCCCCGGGCCGGAGGTGGCAACCGCTACGCCCACTTTTCCGGATGCCCGGGCATACCCGTCGGCCATCATCGCCGCGCCCTGTTCGTGCCGCACCAGCACAAAGTGCAACTGCGGATAGTTGAGCATGGCGTCGAATGCCGGAATGATCTGCCCCCCGGGGAGTCCGAACATAACCTCCACACCCTCGCGGATAAGGGACTCCCACAATACTTCCGCACCTGTCTTTTTCATCCTTCTTCTCCTTACCCCCCGCCTTTTCCTCCCCTCATTTGTTACACAAATGGGGGGAGGCCGGAAGGGAATGTATTAACTTTCGAGAACTGCCCCGGTGCTGGCGCTGGTTACAAGCTTTGTATAGCGTCGCAGCCAGGGGCTTTCTGTGCGCGGCTGGAACGGCGGCAGCGCCGCGATCCGGGAACGGATCTCGCGCTCGTCCAGACGGACGCTGAGCGTGCGCCGGTCTAGATCGATGTCGATGATGTCCCCCTGGGTCAGTGCCGCGATCGGACCCCCGGCGGCCGCTTCCGGGGACACGTGCCCAATGCACGCGCCGCGCGTGCCTCCGGAGAACCGCCCGTCGGTGACGACCGCCACGCTCTCGCCCAACCCCATCCCCATCAGGGCCGAGGTGGGTGAGAGCATCTCCTGCATCCCCGGGCCGCCGCGCGGTCCCTCATAACGAATGACAACCACCTCTCCCGCCTTAACTTCCCCGGCAAGAATGCCGGATAACGCCTCCTCCTGGCCGCCATACACTCGCGCCGGCCCGCTATGCTTGCGCATCGCGTCGGGCACGCCCGCCGCCTTGATCACCGCCCCGTCCGGCGCCAGGTTGCCGAAAAGGACCGCCAGCCCGCCAGTTTGCGAGTGCGGATTTTCCATCGGGCGGATTACTTCGTGGTTGCTCGCCGTCCTTCCCTTGATATTTTCCCGCAACGTCTTGCCATTTACAGTGGGACGGTCCAGATGCAGCAGGGCGCCGTCCTTGCGCGCCACCTCGTTGAGGAGCGCCGGTACGCCCCCGGCGCGATGCAGGTCTTCAATGTGCCACGGCCCGAAGGGGCTGATTTTCGTCAAATGAGGAACCGTGTCCGATAATGTATTGATCCGGGCGAGCGGGTAATCCAATCCGGCCTCGTGGCAGAACGCGAGCGTGTGCAAAACGGTGTTGGTGCTGCCGCCCATCGCCATATCCAACGCGAAGCCGTCGTCCACCGCGTGCACGGTCAGGATATCGCGCGGAAGAACATTGTGCTTGACCAGTTTCATGATCAGCGTGCCGGCTTTATCGGCCAGCGCGTTGCGCTCGGCGGATTTAGCCAGCGCGGTGCCATTGAAGGGCAACGCCAGCCCGAACGCCTCCAGAAGGCAGTTCATCGAATTGGCCGTGAAGAGGCCGGCGCAGGATCCGCACGAAGGGCAGGCATATTGTTCCAACACTCGCAGTTGTTTCTGATTGATCTTCCCAGCCTTGTATGCCCCGACGCCTTCGAACACCGAGATCAGATCGACGGACCGCCCATCGGGAGTCTTCCCCGCACGCATGGGTCCGCCGGAGACAAAGATCGTCGGAATGTTCACCCGCAGCGCGGCCATGACCATCCCGGGAACGATCTTGTCGCAATTGGGGATGCAGACCATGCCGTCGAAGGCGTGCGCCATGATCATCGTCTCGACGCTGTCGGCGATCAGCTCGCGCGAGGGCAGGCTGTATTTCATCCCGGCGTGGCCCATCGCGATCCCGTCGTCGACGGCGATAGTGTCGAACTCAAAGGGGACGCCGCCCGCCTCGCGGATGGCCTGCTTCACCCGTCTGCTGAACGACTGCAAGTGGACGTGCCCGGCGACGATATCGGTGTAGGAATTCGCCACGGCGATGAAGGGTTTGTTGAAATCCTCTTCCTTCACACCCATCGCCCGCAAAAGCGCCCGGTGCGGCGCATGCTCATATCCTTTTTTGATCAAATCGGAACGCATAGCATTCTCCTTCTTTCGGGCCGGATAAAGAAAAAGGCCGCCTTGCTGGGCAGCCCTGGTTTTATTTCTTTTCGGTTGTCACTTCCATTCAGCTTCGCTTACTTTTCGAGGGCTGCCCACACGCGTTTATGGCTCTCGCCAAGAACGAGGACCAAAATAGCGATTTCGACAGCCAGCAGAATTAAATACATCAGGGATTCCTTTTCAATCTATTTTGAAATTCTAACCTATCTTTTTTCCTTTGTCTATAAGCATATTTCATAATTATCACCTACTTTCGTTGTACAATATGCACAATAAGGCTTGAAAAGAGCGAATAAATAAGATATTATCTATCTGATTATGGCTACTGATCAAACAACCACCACGTCAATGACGCTTGAGGGTATCCTTTCAGCCATCCCGATCGAAAGCTTTCGATGGGTGACCGGGAAGGATCTCGCGTCGGTTACACCGATCAACTGGATATCCTGCGAGATATCCGATACCGAGCCGGGCGATTTATTACTGCTAGGATCGGACGGTAAAGATCATCCAGATTTTCCGGCGGCTTTAGCCGGAACCGCCTCGGCGATTGCGATCATCGGGGATATGGAGATCGATCGGACTTGGATTTCGAGCAAACCGGTTGTTCAATTTCCCGATCCTTCGGTTTTTGTCTCCGGCAATCGGACGGGAATACACGCCGTCCAGCAATTATTACTACGCACCCTGCTTTCCCAAAAGTCGATTCTCCTGGAACGTGGCGTACAAATTCAGACTCGTCTTACGCAAATCGCCGCTCATGGCGAAGGGTTGACCGGGTTGGTGGCGGCGATGCGCGAAATGACCCAACGCGGAATCCTGGTTCAGGATAAACGGCTCCTGCCCATCGCCTCCAGCCCGAGCGTTTCCCTGCGGTCGATTTGGGACGACCTACTCGAACAACTGGAGAATTTTTCGACGCTGCCCGAAACGCTTCGCGACCGGCGGCAGGCGGGGGAATCCCCTTCCATCGCGGTCGAAGAACTCCCGGGGGGATTGGAGCGTGCGGTGGTGCCGATCGTCGTCGACGACATGGCTCGCGGATATCTTTCCGCGATCGGCATAGCTGGCGAACTCGATCAGACTGACCGTCTGGTGATCGAGCAGGGCGCGTTGGTGTGCGCGGTGGAAATGGCGCGCGCGAAAGCCGTGCGCGAAACCGAGAAACGCCTCCACGGCGATTTGCTCTCCGCATTACTGCATCAAACCCTGTCCGCGCGCGACGCGCGCCTGTGGGCTCAGAACATGGGGCTCGATCTTGGGCAACAGCACACCGCCCTGCGCATGGCGTGGGAAGCGCCCGCACCATCCCTGCGCCGGTTAGAAACCCTGGTCAACGGGGAAGTAGCACGTTCGGGGTTGCGGGCGATCGTTTCTTCCATCAGCGCCGAAGTGATTTGCATATGCCAGAACCCCCACGAAGCGGGAAGGCCGGCGGCAGCCATCGACCTGGCCCAAGCGGTAGTCGATCTGGCAGCCAAGGAATTCCCTGGCGCGGTTGTCCGCTGCGGGATCGGCACACCGGCCGGCGACCTCGGCGAATGGCAGCTTTCTTTCCGCCAAGCCGGACAGGCACTCGACATGGCACGCCGTCTGGGAGAACGAAAACCGCTCTACTACATGGAACTATCAGTGTATCGTTTGCTTCTGCAATTGGAGGATCTCCCCGACCTGAAGGTGTTCCTGCAAGAGACCCTTGGTCCGATCCTCGCCCATGAAAACGCGGATGAATTCCTCGATACGCTGGAAGAATATTTTGCCCATAATGGGAATCTTTCCCAGACGGCCGAAGCGCTGTTCATCCATCGAAACACGTTGACTTATCGCCTCGAGCGGATCGCTGCGATTTCCCGGCTGGATTTGACCAACCCGGATACGAGGTTAGCGGTTCAACTGGCATTACGCATTCGCCGGATGTTGGCAGCCCAATAGGACCTCGGATGGCGGCGAAAGACGGTTCTCCCCAGCGAATGCCTTCGGCTCGAAAGACAAATACCGACAGCCCATTACTGTTCACAACGCGGATCGTGCGTCTTTTCGCCTACGGATCCCTCTCCGTAGTACTTGTCCTTTATCTGGCCCGCCTCGGGTTCTCCGAAGTTAAAATCGGGCTAATGCTTACCCTGACCCTGGTCGGGGATGCGGTTATTTCCCTGTGGCTCACAACGAACGCGGACCGCATCGGGCGCAAGCGGATGCTCTGGGTCGGCGCGGGGCTGATGATCTTCGCCGGTATTCTGTTTGCCGTTTCGGGAAATTTCCTTCTGTTGCTCCTGGCCGCCACCATCGGGGTGATCAGCCCGAGCGGTTACGAAGTGGGTCCATTCCTGGCAATCGAACAGGCTTCCCTTTCGCAAATCACTCCCAATGAATCGCGAACTCGGATATTTGCGTGGTATACGCTGGCCGGTTCCTTCGCCACGGCTTTTGGTTCGCTGTGCGGAGGCGGCCTGGTCCAACTGCTCCAAAATGCTGGAACCGCCGCGCTCATCAGTTACCGGGTCGTCATTTTGGGATACACAGCCTTTGGAGCAATCCTCGTTCTGCTGTTCGGAGAATTGTCGCCGTCGATTGAACCGCCGCAGACAATACACAATTCTCAAAAACCGGGATTATTCCAACCCAAGCTCGGACTCTATCGTTCGCAAGCCAAAATACTGCGATTGGCCGCGCTTTTTTCCATCGATGCATTCGCCGGCGGGTTCGTCCTTCAGAGCATCGTCGCGTATTGGTTTTTTCTGCGGTTCAATGTTTCACCGGGCGTTCTGGGGGGCATTTTCTTTGGCGCCAATCTGCTGGCAGGGATTTCCGCATTAAGCGCTGCATGGGTCGCCCGGCGCATCGGTTTGGTCCGCACGATGGTGTTCACCCACCTTCCTTCCAACATTTTGCTGATTCTTGTGCCGTTCATGCCTACCCTTCCGCTCGCCATCCTGGTCCTCTTCTTGCGTTTCAGCATCTCCCAGATGGATGTGCCATCCCGTCAATCGTATACGATGGCGCTGGTCGAGCCGGATGAGCGCTCCGCCGCTTCCGGAGTCACCAACATCGCCCGTACCATCGGATCGTCGCTCGCCCCGGTGCTCGCCGGTCCGCTGCTGGCCAATCCGCTGCTCCTCAACGCTCCGTTTGTCATTGCCGGCAGTCTCAAGATCGTCTATGATCTATTGATCTATATGGGGTTTCGATCCTTAAAACCGCCGGAAGAAAACTCTCCTCCGCCGTTTGATTCGCCAGCAATTTCCAGCCCCGTTGGAAAGTAGAAGTGATGCGATGAAATGGATTACGCGCTCGCACGTGCATGTGGACCGGGTTGCATGCCCCTGGCTAATCCGCAGATTCATCGACAAGCAAGCGGAGTTCCTTTTTGTCCCGGTTGGCATCCTCAAGGAGACGGCGGAGAAATTCAACGCCATCCCGTTTGATGCGCCGGGTGTGGAGCTGGGCCATCAGGCCGGTCTCTGTTCATTTGAATCGATCATCCAAAAATATCAACTCAAAGATCCCGCATTGATTCGGATGGCGAAAATCGTGCATGCCGCGGATATTCGGGAAGATGCCGATAGCGATCCCATCGCGCTCGGCTTGGAGGCTCTAGCCGCCGGTTTCAGCCTGCGGTATCCGGATGACGAGGAAAATCTGTCGCATCAATTCGAAGTTTATGATTCGTTATATGCATGGTGTCAGTTTCAAATCCAAAAATGAACTCCCCAGTAGCCTTCGGCCATGAAATCGATTTATTCGTGAAAAAACCAACAAATTGAATTGTCAAAACTGTGCAAATAATAGGAAATAGGGAGACTTTATAGTGTCTATGCGAACAAGGCATTAAAGAGGATTGTTTCCAAGTTTATAATTCCCCCTCTTCAACCTGTGATCGTAATAAAGGAATGATTATGGTCGAAGAGGTTTCAGCCCATTAATATTTTTCAGTCGGATGCCGGTATCATTCGGATTGGGTAATTGATTATCGACGGAGGTTAAATGCAAATCCGAACCGTTCAAAATCACAAGGATTTGGCGGAGTTCATCGATCTGCCGTATCGATTCTACCGCCAGGATACGAACTGGATCCCACCGCTGCGGACTGATCAATGGAATCAGTTCGATCCGAAACGCAATCCAATGTTGGATCACTGCGAATACACTTTGTTCCTCCTTCAGGAAGGTTCGCAGACCATCGGAAGAATCTCCGCATTCATCGATCGCCTGGCCGTTGACTGGTGGAAGGAACCGATCGGATTGTTCGGTTCCTTCGAATGTATTGCTGACAATCGGGCGTCGCGTCTTTTGCTGGGCGCCGTCCAGGAATGGCTTACCGCCCGCAAGATGAAAGCCATCCGCGGCCCATGGTCTTTCGCATCGCAGGAATGGGGGCTGGTGCTGGAGGGATTCTCCCCTCCCCCGGTTATCATGGCTCCGTATAATCCGCCTTTCTACAACGATCAATTAACCGATTTTGGATTGCGCAAAGTGAAGGATCTTCTGGTGTATTACGTGGATAGCTCGGAAGGTTACAGCATTCCGGAGCGTTATCTGCGGCTCACGGACCGGGTGCAGCAGCGCTACAAGGTAACGGTTCGTTCGATGGATATGAGGAATCTGGACAAGGAAGTGGCTACCTTTGTCCGGCTGGCGAATCAATCCATTGCGGACAATTGGGGGTTCTATCCCGTGACCGAAGACGAAGGGAAAGCCCTCGCCCATGATATGAAACAAATCGTGAATCCCAAATTGCTCCTGTTTGCGGAAGACGTACGTGGGAAGGCGATCGGCTTTGCCATGGCCTTGCCCGATGTCAACGTACTTCTTAAAGGATTGAACGGCCGCTTGCTCCCGCTGGGATGGCTCAAACTGCTCTTCGGCCTCCCACGCATCCATCAGTACCGGATGTGGGCTCTGGGCGTGGTGCCGGAATATCAATCCAAAGCGGTGGATGCACTCATGTATCGCAAGTTGTACGAGACTTTGATGCCGGGGCCGGTCCGATTGGAAGTAAACTACGTTCTGGAAGACAACTACCGGATGAACAATGCGATTAAAAATCTCGGGGTGAAGAATCTCCGCAGATATCGTGTATATCAAAAACCTATATAAAAGGAAATTCCTTCCGACCGGCGAAGTGCGTTCCTGCGCCGGTCGATCCGCCCGATTGAAAACCCAAACTCTGGAGGAGAATTCCATGACCCAAACTGCTAAAAATTACCCGCTAGAAAACGCCCCGATCTCACAAGTTGGGATTGTTGTTCGTAATGCCGATAAAGTGGCGGCTAAGTTTTCCGCGTTGACAGGCCTGCCCATTCCGGCGCCGATCATTACCGATACGTATGAAAAGGCGCACACCGAATTCCGCGGCTCCCATTCCAACGCGCGCGCCAAGCTGATCATCTTCAATCTGGAGCAAATGGCCGTAGAGTTCATTGAGCCGCTGGAGGGCGCGAGCACCTGGCGGGAATTTCTGGATCAGCACGGGGAGGGAATGCACCATATCGCTTTTAATGTGAAAAATTGCGCACTCGCCGAGGAACAGGCCGCGCGGTTGGGCGTGCCGCTTGTCCAAAAAGGAGATTTTACCGGCGGGCACTACACCTATATCGACGCCACCGGGTCGTTCGGCGCGATTGTGGAACTGCTTGATAATATTGCATAGACTTGCGCGGCGCGGTTTTCAGCCGATCGGCGTTGAATCAACCGATGAATGCGGGCACAAATTCTCGGGGCGCATCCTGGGTTCGGACGAGATTTCGGAAAACACCGCGTCGTATTCTTCCGCGCGGGAACACCGGACGAGCCGGTTGCGATATTCTCCCACGCCGATCCAGTGATGCACGTAACGCACCGCATCTTTGCGGAAGATCACCGGCCCCAGGCGCGGTCCATACAACTCGATCATCAGCTCCAAATGGCGGCGCGCCATGCGGACGCATTCCTCCACCGGCACCTGCTCTTTGTCGCGGCGCGAAAATATCCACGGATGGCCGATGGCCGCGCGTCCGATCATCACCGCATCGCAGCCGGTCTGCCGTTTCATTGCCTCGATGTCGGCGACGGTCCGCACATTGCCGTTCCCTAGAATCGGGATGCTGGCGCGCTGTTTGATTTCCGCGATCGCATCCCAATCCACCGGGCCTGCAAAGGCCTGATCCTTGGTGCGCGCATGGACGGCGATCAGCCGGCATCCGTTTTCCTCGAGCGCCCTGGCCACTTCCAGATAATTGCGGCTGCGCTGATCCCATCCCAGCCGGATCTTCGCGCTCACCGGAATCGTCAATTCGGCCGATAGCCTGGCAAACAACCGGCCGATCTTTGCCGGATCCTTAAGCATTCCGGCCCCGGCGCCGCGTTCGGCGATCTTCCGTATGGAACATCCCAGGTTGATATCGATGATGTCCGGGCCGCGGTCCTGCAGACGGCGCGCGGTTTCCACCAACCGGTCCTCGAGATGCCCGTAAATCTGGAACGCGATCGGCCGTTCCCTTTCCGAGAATCGAAGCTTCAAGTTGGCCGAACTCTCCGGATTGCGCGAGAAGGCCACTTCATCCACGTTGACAAATTCCGTATAGGACATGGCCGACCCGAGCTGGCGGCAGAGGATCCGGAACGGACTGTCCGTAAACCCGTCCATCGGCGCCAGGATTAATTCGCCGAAGATCGGAACGCTGCCAACGAAGAAATTCGGGGTTTCGATGATGGCTCCGGGGAAACTCAGACTTTCCTGCGATCGATCGCCAACAGGTCGCACAGGATGGCGTACCCGGTTTCCAAGCGGCCGGCGCCCGGTCCGATCAAGGTGACGTCACCAAGCAGTTCGGTCGTAAAGGTGATCGCGTTAGTCGCACCACGGACCGAAGCCAGCGGATGGGAACGGGGAATCCGCTGCGGGCGAACCCGCGCCTTCACGCCATCCGGTTTCCGCTCCAGGCCGGCGATCAATTTCCACACGTCGCCGCCTTCCTCCGCCTCGCAAATATCCTCTTTCATCAGACCAGTGATTCCCTCCCGTTCAACGTCGATCAGGCCGATCGGCGCATCCATGAGCACGTTCGCCAGAATGACCAGCTTACCCGCCGCGTCGTAGCCTTCCACGTCTCCGATGGGATCGGCCTCGGCGTATCCCTTGGCCTGCGCTTCGGCGAGCGCCTCGCTGTATGGCTTTCCATCCTGCATCTGGGTCAGGATGTAATTCGTCGTCCCGTTGATAATTCCTTGAATGCGAAGGATCCCGGCGCCCTTCATATATTCCGTACCCACCCGGAGCGCGGGCGTGCCGCTCATCACCGTCCCCTCCACGCCGATCTCCACGCCATGCGACTCGGCGATTTTCTTCAGCGCCCGATACTGCAGAGCGATCGGCCCCTTGTTGGTCGTGATGGCATGCTTCCCGGATTCCAATGCTGCGCGGATATGTCCGACGGCCGGCTCGCCGGTTTTCAAATCGGTGGGAGAAAGTTCCACCACGACGTCCGATTCCGTCTCGCGGATCGTGCGCAGCGAATCCCATCCCGTTTCCTGCGCCGGAACCTCCGCCAGCGTCCCCTTCGCCCGGACGGAAGCCAATAGCACCGCCGGGTCAAATCCCTGCGGTTGATAAACGCTGCCGAGCTTGACGTCGCTTACGGCAACGATCCGGACGCCCAGACCGAACTCCTTCCGGATCAGTTCGCTCCGTTCCGCGAGAATCTGCGCCAGCCCTTGACCGACGTTGCCGAAACCAATGATCGCCATTCGATATTCGTGCATGCCAATTCCTCCCATGGGAGATCTGGAAAATAAAATTTTACCCCCTTCCGCGGCGCGGGGGAGATGGAGGAACCGGAAGCACCCGGCGGGCGTACAATTGCTTACACGGGAACCATACTGGAATTCAGGAAAGGCTGTCGAAGCAAGCGGAATATGAACGAACGCATACTCGTTGTGGAAGATGAACCGGCGCTGAGGGACACGCTCGAGTGGAACCTCCGGCATGAAGGCTATCAAGTGAAAACCGCAGC
>Ga0187886_1003834_pt1 | contig 11063 bp, 6 predicted proteins | sample June2016WEW_20_1_FD_133001 | JGI IMG/M metagenome (GOLD analysis project Ga0187886, IMG submission 133001) | Peatland microbial communities from SPRUCE experiment site at the Marcell Experimental Forest, Minnesota, USA - June2016WEW_20_150 | ecosystem: Environmental > Terrestrial > Soil >...
CGCGCCCACCGGATACGCCATCAATCCCGCGCGCGACCTGGGGCCGCGCCTCGCCCACGCGTTGCTGCCCATCGCGGGCAAAGGTGATTCCGACTGGAGCTATTCCTGGGTGCCCATCCTTGGGCCCGTCCTCGGCGGCGTGGCGGGGGCGGTCGCCTACGTGGGATTGTTTGGACGGTGAGATGGCACTGGGCAGCGAGCGCCTTGTGTGAGTCCCGGCGGAGTCGGGATAGGCAGAAGGCAAAAGAGAATTGAGTCACTCGGCGATTGAGCTATTGCACCATTGGCCCCGCGCAGGTTCTTCCAATGACTCAATGACTCGATGACTCAATCACCCAATCTTCCGGATTCTGACTTCTGACTCCTGACTTCTGGCTCCTACAATGAGACTTCGCCCCGAATTCGAGATCGAAATTGCTGGCCGAGCGGTTCGTCTTGGCAAGCGCACGCTCCTCATGGGCGTGCTCAACGTGACCCCGGACTCTTTCTCTGATGGCGGACTCTGCTTTGCTCCCGAACGCGCCATCCAGCGCGGGGTGGAGCTGGTTCGCCAGGGAGCCGACTGGATCGACGTGGGCGGCGAATCTACGCGGCCCGGCTCGCAACGTATCTCTGTGGAAGAAGAACTGCGGCGCGTGCTGCCCGTCATTCGCGGCCTGCGGCGCAGGCTGCACTCCGTCCCCATCTCCATTGACACCACCAAAGCCGAGGTCGCCGAGCAAGCTCTCCGCGCCGGCGCGAACATTCTGAATGATGTCAGTGGGCTGCGCTTCGAGCCGCTCCTCGCGGAGGTCGCGCGCCGCTACCGCGCGCCGCTCATCTTGATGCACCTGCGTGGCCGCCCGGAGACCATGCAGCAGAAGCCCTTCGCGCAGGATATCTGGCGCTCGCTCACGCGGAGTTTTGAGACTTCCCTTCGGCGCGCGCGCGCCGCCGGGGTCAGCCGGTCGCAGATCATCCTTGATCCCGGCCTAGGCTTCGGCAAATCGCGCCGGCAGAACTATGAAATTCTCGCCGGCCTCGAAAGACTTCAGCGTTTCCGTCTTCCCATCCTCGTCGGCAGCTCGCGCAAGTCGTTCCTGCAGGCCATCGTGGCGGGCGAAAGTCTTGAGCCTTCGCGAGTAAGGGCGCATCCCGATGAACCGGGACAGGTCGGCCCCCGGCCCGTTACCGGCACGCCCGTCCCGGCCCTTCGGATCAGGAACGGGCCGGGGAGCCGGGGCGGGCATGCGCCCCTGGCGACCTCCGCCCCGCTCGCCATCGGCGATGCCGCGGCCGTGGTCGCGGCCATTCTGGGCGGGGCGCATATTGTGCGCGTGCACGACCCCGGCACAGTCCTCCCCGCCGTGCGCATCGCCGACGCGCTCCTCGCGGCGAATAATCCCAGAAGACCCTGATTTATCTTCCGAGCTGCGGGTGACAGCGGACGGCCCACGGCTGCAGCGCCGATCTACTTGTCCCCATCTGTTGTGTCGGGATGACCCACATGAGAGCTGGCGGAGTTGGTCTGTAACCCTTCGGCTCTCGGACGACTGCCAGTTTGCAGGCCGCGGAGTTCGAAACCCGCGAACTCCGCGCTACCAGCTCACAACCGGATCCCTGAGTTCCCGGCGTGTCCAAGGGTGAAGGCCAAAGCAAGGATAATCCCGAAGGCAATTCCGACGCCAGCGAGAATGTAGATTGCCGTGTGTGTTTTCCCTCCAATCTGCTTAACAGACTTCACATCGCCAAAAGCGAGCTTGCGTGTCTCGATCTGGTTCCCCTTCGCAATCTGGACGGTGAACCCCTCATCGGAGACGTCGCCAAGTCGGCCGCGGAATCGCTCCTTGTTGAGCAAGCGCACTTCCACCTGAGATCCACCCGGAATTTGGATGACCTGCTCTTTGAGGGTTGGCTTGTGAGAGGTACTCGCCTGTGAAGTGGCGCCCGCCCCAACAACCTCTGCCTTAGCGGATAAGCCACAATGAACCCAAAGAATTGACGCTAATAGAACCGAAAATACACCTCGGCCCATAAGAACCTCCGGTTTGAGATCACTGGAATGCTCTAGTTATCCTCCGCCCACCGACCGGCACCATGTGACCGGCCACGTCACGTCGTAGCACGTACTATCGCTGCCTTTTACCACGAGTTCGCTGTCTCCTCAATAGTGCACACAATGCCTTAGTTTGTGTGGGACGAATTTGCGCGACCAACTTGGAGCGGGCAGCGCAGAGTTTATGTAGCTCACACTCTGCGGCCATTGTATTAATTTGTAGGGTTATAATCGCTTTCCTGTTTCTCTGCGCCACTAAATATGATCGATCACCTGTTGGTGCGCGACCCCAAGCCAGTTCTTCCCGCCGTCCGCGTCGCCGACGCGCTCCTCGCGGCGAATAATCCCAGAAGACCCTGATTTGCCCTCCTCGCTGCGGGACACGGCGGTTCCGGCGGGCAGCCACGGTCAGGGTTTTTCTGACCGCGGGGTTTTCGCGCGGTCAAGAGCCCACGGTTCATCCAAAGAGCGGATTAACCGAGTCTACCTGCTGTCGCTCCATCAAGCCGCGGAGCGGCGGCAGAAGGTAGCCCCGGGCGCAAGCCCGGGGATCCGGGGTGCCCCTCACCCCCTTCCCCTCTCCCCGCTCGCGGGGAGAGGGGAAGGGGGTATGGGGTGGGTCCGCTTTCCGGGGGCGTTGCCCCCGGCTATTGATGGTGCGCCCCTGCGGGGCTTGAGGCGAGCGCCTTCCTCGCCCGTGGGCTCTGCGCGCATGCCCCCGTGGTGTCATCCCGACATAAGCCGTCGGGACAGGTTCCCGCCCCGACGCAATCGGGGCAGGCTCCAGCGGGAATCCAGGTCGAGGGTGGCCCCCCCTCCGGGCCTGGGACCGCGACGAGCACGCCCAGACCTTGGCCTTGGGTGTGCGGGTTGTCCCTCCGAAACGGAACTGCGGACCTGGCGACGAGGTCCGCGCTACGCGGCCATGGCCAAGGCTCCGACGTCAGGAGTCCGATGGACTCCATCGGAGTCCCGAAATCGGACAAGCCTTGGCCCTACGTGAGCCGTCCGCCCCTCGCCATGCCCCCCAGCCCCGCCTTGCGGCAGGTATCTTGCCTCCTGACCTTGGCTCCGCCGGAATTTCCCTGCTGCCCTTCGTCCCGTTACCTCTGGTATAATGGCCGCCGCAACAGAACCCGCAAGGTCAACGGGCTTTTACGGGATGGGCGCCCGAGCCTTCGTACCTTGCGAGCCTCCCGCAGCGAATTGTGCCGATGCTTTTCAAAGCCTTGAGTGCCGCCGTCTTCGGCATTGATGCTTACCCGGTTGAGGTTGAAGTGGACATCACCGCGGGCAATGCCTTTTTTACTACCATCGGCCTCCGAACGGGGAAAAGCGGTTCAGGCTTGCGATGTCAGCGCATTCGACCTAAGATTCTTAGCAAATAAACGCCTGAAATCTGAACGGATGGGTTTGAGCACCTGGCGAATACTGTGACGCTGTCATCGATTTACGGACAACTCGAGAAGGGAGCCAAGCTCTCGCCTGATTCGGTCGCGATCCTGGCCCCGGAGCGGGCTCCGCTGACCTTCAGCCGTTTGCTCGCGCAGGCCCGCGAGGTTGTGACGCGCTTGAACGCGCTCGGCATCCAGCGTAACGACCGGGTAGCGATTGTCCTGCCCAACGGCCCCGAGATGGCGGCGGCATTTCTTTCCATTGCCTGCGGAGCCGCGGCAGCTCCGTTGAACCCGGCATACGGCGCCTCGGAATTTGATTTCTACCTGTCCGACCTGGAAGCCAAGGCTTTAGTGATCCAAGCGGGAGTGACTTCGCCGAGTGTGGAGGTCGCCCAAGCCCGCGGAATTCCCGTCATCGAAATTGAGCCGAAATGGGAGGGTCCGGCAGGGCTTTTCTGCTTGCCGGGAGCCGGGTCTCGGCCAGGCTCGTCGCCCCGCATCGCCGAGGCGGAGGACATTGCCTTGGTGCTCCACACCTCCGGAACGACGTCCCGGCCGAAGATGGTTCCTCTCACCCATCAGAACCTGTGCGCCTCCGCTGAGCACATCCGCGACGCCCTGGCACTCACTCCGTCTGATCGCTGCTTGAACATCATGCCGCTGTTCCACATTCACGGCCTCGTGGCGTCGGTCTTGTCTTCCCTCGCCGCGGGAGCGAGCGTGGTGGCGACACCTGGCTTGGATGCCCCACTTTTCTTTCACTGGGTCGCCGCTTTCCAACCCACCTGGTACACCGCCGTGCCGACCCTGCATCGAGCCATTCTGGCCCGCGCCGCCGACCGCCCGCCAACCGTTAACGGGGCGCGTTTTCGGTTTATCCGTTCGTGCTCTTCTCCGCTTTCCCCGACGGTGATGGCCGAACTGCAAGGCCGGTTCGGCGCTCCGGTTGTGGAGGCCTACGGGATGACGGAGGCTTCCCATCAGATCGCGTCCAACCCTCTTCCTCCCCGGGTTCGCAAGCCCGGTTCCGTGGGTGTGGCGACGGGTACGGAAATTGCCATCATGGAAGCAGGTGGCGAGCGGCTGCTTGGCCAGGGCGAAGTAGGCGAGATCGTCGTGCGTGGGCCGAACCTCATGCGCGGCTACGCCCGGCAGGTGACGGACCAGGCCTTCACCAACGGCTGGTTTCGCACGGGAGACCTGGGCCGCCTGGATGCGGACGGCTATCTCTTCATCGAGGGGCGCATCAAGGAGATCATTAATCGCGGGGGTGAAAAGGTCTCACCGCGCGAGGTGGAAGAAATCCTGTTGCAGCATCCGGCGGTCGTCCAGGCGGTGGTCTTCGCCCTGCCGGATGAATCACTCGGGCAGGAGGTGGCGGCAGCGGTCGTCCTGCGCGATGCGCAGGTCACCGAAAAGCAGCTTCGGCAGTTCGTGGCTGCACGCTTGGCCTACTTCAAGGTGCCCCGCCGGATCGTGGCGGTTGACGCCATCCCCCTGGGACCGACCGGCAAGCCTCAGCGAATCGGCTTGGCTGAAAAGTTGGGCTTGGCGGAGGAGGCTGCGCCCCGCCCCGATCAATCCGGCGAGAGCGTAGCCCCCCGCAACCCCGTCGAGGAATTCCTGGTCGAGACTTGGCGCGAGGTGTTGAAGATCCCGTCCGTGAGCATCCATCAGCGCTTTCTCGATTTGGACGGAGATTCGCTGCTCGCCACGCGGGTTGTCGCCCGCGTGTGCCAGCAGTTCGACGTGGACCTCACTTTGCTCGATTTCCTGGATGCGCCGACGATTGCGGACCAGGCTCGGGTGCTGGCTGATAAGATGCGACAACAGGGCGAAAGCGTTGAACGCCACCGCGCTGAACCGCCCTCTTCAAACCAGGTTGGGGGAGCCAAGTCTCTGTGAAAGGCACGCCTGCCATCCCGAGCGGACCTGAGGGAATTCCACAACAGGAGCCTGCGCCGGTCGATGCAAGTGGGCGGGAAAAGCCGCCGTCCCGCCGCGCTCTCCGGGGTATTCCGCGGCTTGCTGACCGGCAAGCCCCGCCGCTCTCTTTTGCGCAAGAGCGGCTCTGGCTCCTGGACCAGTTGGAGCCGGGCAGTCCTGTCTATAATCGCCTGCTCGCACTTCGGCTGAGGGGACTGCTTGACGCGTTCGCGCTCCGGCAGGCCCTTCAGACCATCATCGATCGCCACGAAGTCCTGCGCGCCCGATTCACGGCACGCGAGGGCCAACCGGCACAGGTTATTTCCCCGAGGCTGGCCGTGGACCTGCGCGTAATGGAGTTCCACGAACTGCCTCCCACCCAACCCGAGTATCGGGCGAGGCAGGTGGCAACTGAGGAGGCGCTTCGGCCCTTCGACTTGGCGCGTGGTCCCATCCTGCGAGCCACGTTGTTGCGGCTGGGTGACCAAGAGCACGTCTTGCTCCTCGTCTTCCATCACATCGCTTTCGACGCGTGGTCAGCTCGGGTGTTCGTGGATGAGCTGACGAGCCTCTACCGCGCGTCGAGCACAGGGACTCTACCCGCACTCGCCGAGATCCCCATTCAGTACTCGGACTTCGCTCACTGGCAGCGCCAGCGCGTAAGCGGGGAATTGCTCGAGCGCCAGCTTCTTTACTGGAAACAGCAGTTGAGGGGCTGTGTCCCCGTCATCCTGCCCACCGACCGGCCACGGCCGAGCCTTCAGTCGCACCGGGGCGGATGCACGGAGATACTCCTCCCCGAGCCATTTACCGACTCTCTGAAGGCGCTGGGCCGGCGCGAGAGTGCCACGCTGTTCATGGTGCTCCTTGCCGCGTTCCAAGCGCTGCTTTCGCGCTACACGGGATCGGTGGACATTGCCGTAGGATCGCCGGTGGCCGGCCGGAACTGGGTCGAGACCGAAAAACTGATCGGGATCTTCATCAACCTCCTGGTCTTGCGCACGAACTTAGCGGGGAATCCCACGTTTCGTGAACTGCTGGGGCGGGTGCGGGAAACCAGCCGCGGCGCTTACAGTCACCAGGATTTGCCCTTTGAAAAGCTGGTGGAAGCGCTGCGGCCGGAGCGCGACCTGAGCACCACGCCGTTGTTCCAGGTGATGTTCAACCTGGAGAATCTGCCCGAGGGAAGGAATGAAGTTCCCGGCCTACGCATCGACGAGTTCGAGTCTGAGGTCCCTGTGGCGGCCTACGACCTCACTCTCGAGATCGTCCCGGGGGGCCGGCAGTTGAGGTGTTCCTTCGTCTACAACTCGGACCTGTTCGATAGCGGCACGATGGAGCGGATGGCCGCCCACTACCGGACCCTGCTGGAGGGCATCGTCGCTGATCCCGATGGCCGGGTCGCCACACTTCCCTTGCTGACGCCTGCCGAGCGACATCAGACCCTCGTCGAATGGAATCGCACCGAAGCGGAGTACCCGCGCGACGCTACAATCCCGGAATTGTTCGAGGCCCAGGTGGAACGAACACCGGGGGCCACCGCGTTCATCGGGGAGGGCGGAAGTGTGAGCTATCGTGATCTGAACCGCCAGGCCAATCAGATCGCGCGTTGTCTCCGGAGCCTTGGGGCGAGACCTGAATCGTTCGTGGGACTGTGCCTTGACCGTTCGCTCCAGGCGGTCGCGGCGCTGCTGGGGATCCTGAAGGCTGGCGCGGCGTTCGTTCCGCTCGATCCCACCTACCCGCGGGACCGCCTTGCGTTCATGATCGCCGACGCGCGACTGCCCATTGTACTCAGCCGGCGAAAGGGGTGGCCCATGGTGCGTCACCACGGCGCCCGGGTAGTCTGCCTCGACTCGGACCGCAACCTGATCGAAGCGCAGGGGGACGAGAACTTGCCGAGCGAGGCGCGCCCCACCAGCGTCGCCTATCTGCTCTACACATCGGGTTCCACGGGCGAGCCCAGGGGCGTGCTGGGCCTTCACCGTGGCGCGCTCAACCGCTTTGCCTGGATGTGGAGGAATTTTCCTTTCGGGCCCAGTGAGGTCGGTTGCCAGAAGACATCGTGGAACTTCGTCGACAGCCTCTGGGAAATCTTTGGGCCCTTATTGCGGGGGATTCCCAACGTCATCATCCCCGACCAGACGGTCCGCGACCCGGACCAACTGGTTCAGGCGCTCGCCTCGCAGGGGGTAACCCGCATCGTGACAGTACCTTCGCTGTTACGAGTGGTCCTTGATCGCTACGCCGATCTCGGGGACCGCTTGCCCTTGCTTAAGCTGTGGGTCTCGAGCGGTGAGGCGCTCCTGCCCGACCTTTGCAGGCGTTTTCACTTGGCGATGCCGAATGCCACGCTGCTCAATCTTTATGGATCAACAGAAGTCTCGGCAGACGTCACCGCTTACGTTGCCGGCTCCGATCCGCAACACCCATGGACAGTTCCCCTGGGCCGCCCAATCGACAATACCCGGCTCTACGCGCTTGACGGACAGCTCCAGCCGGTTCCCATCGGTGTCCCTGGTGAGCTTTATGTCGGAGGAGACGGACTGGCGCGCGGTTATTGGAATCGCCCGGAAATCACGGCCAGACTCTTCATCGCAGACCGGTTCGGTGACCAGCCCGAGGCCCGGCTCTACAGGACGGGAGATCGCGTCAGGTATTTGCCCACCGGAAACCTGCAGTTTCTGGGACGCGCGGACAATCAGGTCAAGGTCCGCGGTTTCCGTGTCGAATTGGAGGAAATCGAAACGGTTCTCGCGGAGCATCCCGCCGTATCGGCTGCGGCGGTTGTGGCTCGTGAAGAGAGCGCGGGCGAGAAGCGGCTGGTAGCGTACATTGTGCCTCGTCACTCGACGACCTTGCCCACCTCGAAGACGTTGCGTGATTTTCTGAAGAAGAAGCTCCCCGACTATATGGTGCCCTCCGACTTCGTGACCGTGGAAGCGCTGCCGCTCACCCCCAACGGCAAGGTGGATCGCCGGGCTCTGCCCACCGGGAGTCAGCCACGCCAAACTGAGAACCGCTACATCCCGCCCCGGGACTTGCTTGAATGGCAGTTGGCGGGAATCTGGGAACAAATTCTCAGCGTGCGCCCGATCGGAATCGAGCACGACTTCTTCGACTTAGGCGGTCACTCACTCCTCGCGGTGCGAATGATGGACCGGATCGAGGACGCCTGTTGCCAACGACTCCCGCTCTCAACCTTGATGGCTGAGGCAACCATTAAACATCTGGCGGAGTGCCTTCGAGCTGAGTGCCCCAAGGAGTCGCAGTCAGGATTCGTGCCCGTCCAGCCCCGTGGTGCCCGTCCGCCTTTCTTTTTCCTGCATGCGGAGTGGACAGGGGGACTTTACTGTCGGAAGTTGGCTCGGTTGCTCGGCCCGGAGCAACCGTTTTATGGTTTGATGCCCAATGGGTTCGATGGCAAGCCCCTGCTGCCTTCTGTGGAAGCGATGGCCGCAGAGAACATCCGACATCTGGTTGCTCTGCAGCCCCGTGGTCCGTATCTCTTGGGCGGTTTTTGCAATGGAGGGTTCGTCGCGTATGAAATGGCGCGGCAAATGGAGCAGCAAGGCTTGCAGGTGGGCTTAGTGATTCTGCTCGATGCCGCGGTTCCCCGGTGCTTCGGCTGGCTGAAAACCCTCATTCGATACTGGGGGTGGCTGGCCAGGCTTGATGCTGACGAGCAGATAGGTGCTTATTCGCTGCTCCGTAAGTATCTGATCCGCGTCCAGGAGGCCTGGCAAAAGGGGCGAGGGGCACTCATAGATTTTCATCGGCAGACGGTGTGGAAAGAACTCCGGCGGCGGGTGGCAACTCGGCTCAAAAAGCCCAGCCATGCCACGCCAGTTGGCGAGGATAGCCAGCAGGCCCTTCGTGAGCTACGCTTCGCCGGTGTCATGATGAACTACCGGCCGAAACCCTTCCCAGGGCGTGTCGTTCTGCTGCGGACCAAGTCACTGGATCGCCCTTATCCCACGGACCGGACAGCCGGTTGGGGCAAGGTGGTTTCCCAACTGCAAGTTCACGAGGTGCCGGGAGATCACATGACCTTACTGGTCGAGCAGATTGGCGCTGTGGCCGAGCACATGGGAAGTTGCCTGCGCGCCTTTCATGCGGACGCTAGGGGCGAATCCACCCATGGCGCCCGTCGAACCCTCCTGGCAAAGAGCGCTCCAGCCGGTCAATCTGCGTCCTGATCGGGTGCAGGTTTGGCGCGCTGATCTGGATGTGGATTCGACTGCGCTGTGAGCTGTGTCTCGTCATGTGGTCGCGGCCATTCTGGGCGGGGCGCATATTGTGCGCGTGCACGATCCCGGGGCAGTTCTTCCCGCCGTCCGCGTCGCCGACGCGCTCCTCGCGACGAATAATCCCAGAAGACCCTGATTTGTCGTCCTCACAGCGGGGCACGGGGGTCCCTCCGCCGGAATTTCCCTGTGCCCATCGCCCCGTTACCTTTGGTATAATGGCGGCCTTTACGGAACGCACATGGTCAACGGGCGTTTACGGGATGGGCGCCCGGGCCTTCGTACCTTGCGAGCCTCCCGTAGCGAGTTGCGCCAATGCTCTTCAAAGCCTTGAGTGCTGCTGTCTTCGGTATTGATGCTTACCCGGTTGAGGTTGAAGTGGACATCACCGCGGGCAATGCCTTTTTTACCACCGTCGGCCTGCCGGACGCGGCGGTGCGCGAAAGCCGCGAGCGCATCAAGTCTGCCATCAAGAACTGCGGCCTGGAATTTCCTTTTCAGAACATCACCGTGAACCTAGCGCCCGCAGACGTGAAAAAGGAAGGTTCAGGATTCGATCTCCCCATCGCGCTGGGCATTCTGGGCACGACGGGCGCGGTGCTGAAGAACGAATTGAAAAACACGTTGTTTCTCGGCGAGCTCTCGCTCGACGGCGGCCTGCGTCCCATCAAAGGCGCGCTCTCGATCGCTACCATGGCGCGGCAGAAGGGCCTGCGCAGAATGGTGGTGCCGCTTGAAAACGCCTGCGAAGCAGCCGTCGTGCAGGACGTGCAGGTTTTCGGCCTGCGTTCCCTGCCGGAAGTCCTTGACCTGATCAACGAGACGCGCGAGTTCAAGCCCGCGCACGTCAACATCGCCGAGATGCTTGCGCAAGCCAGCCAGTACGCGGTGGATTTCCGCGACGTCAAAGGCCAGCTCCACGCCAAACGCGCCATCGAGGTCGCCACCGCCGGCGGTCACAACATCCTTATGATCGGCCCGCCGGGAGCGGGGAAGACCATGCTCGCCAAGCGCATTCCCACCATTCTGCCCCCGCTGACCTTCGACGAGGCGATTCAGACCACCAAGATTCACAGCGTGGCGGGCATGCTGGAAGCGGGCGCGGGCCTGGTGGGCACGCGGCCGTTCCGCTCGCCTCACCACACGATTTCTGACGCCGGATTGATCGGGGGGGGCGTCGTCCCGCGGCCCGGCGAGGTCAGCATGGCGCATAACGGCTTGCTGTTTCTCGATGAGTTGCCGGAATTCCAGCGCAACGTGCTGGAAGTGCTGCGCCAGCCGCTCGAAGACGGCATGGTGACCATCGCGCGCGCCGCCATGACGCTCACCTTCCCTGCCCGCTTCATGCTGGCGGCGGCCATGAATCCTTGCCCGTGTGGATTCTTCAACGACCCTTCGCGCGAGTGCACCTGCACGCCGCCCATCATCCAGCGCTATGTCTCGAAGATTTCCGGGCCG
>Ga0187886_1003835_pt1 | contig 11063 bp, 18 predicted proteins | sample June2016WEW_20_1_FD_133001 | JGI IMG/M metagenome (GOLD analysis project Ga0187886, IMG submission 133001) | Peatland microbial communities from SPRUCE experiment site at the Marcell Experimental Forest, Minnesota, USA - June2016WEW_20_150 | ecosystem: Environmental > Terrestrial > Soil >...
CCCTCAGCTTTTTTTTTGAAACCTGGCCCCTGCCCCTTCCCCCCCCCCCGCCACCCTTCCCCTCGCAAGGAATTTCAAACGGGACCCCACCCCCCCCCCCCCCCACCCCCCCCCGGCCAACAAGCAGCCATGGCCATGCCGTGTCAAAATCTTTTGGCTTGCAGCCGCCATCGCGGCCGGGTGTACCCTGCTCCATATGGCCAAGATCACCTACGGCCCGGCCATCAGCGAAGCCAGAGGCAAGATCGGGGACGTGGTGTTTACACGCACACGCGGGGGAGCTACAGCCAAAGCACTCAAGCTCGGACCGCTCGCCGTGCGCGCGTCCAACTGGTTCTCAGGTGCGATACCTCCAACAACCATCCCCGGCCAACTGAACCAGGATCTCTACCTCAACACTGCCAACGGCAACGTCTATCAGCTCCTCAACGGCGCATGGACACTCATAGCAAACATCAACGGCGCCGCCGGTCCCCCAGGTTCAAACGGACCACCCGGCGCACGTGGCTCATGGTGGTACGCAGGCACAACCACCCCACCAACAATCTCAGGTCAGGAAGACACGGACCTTTACCTCCGCACCACCACAGGCGACGTCTACCAACTCATCGGCGGCACATGGTCCCCGATCGCCAACATCACCGGGCCACAAGGGCCAGCCGGCTCAGGCCATAGCGCCGCCTACACAGAAACCGATCTCACGTGGGGCGCAAGTGCAACGGTCTGCAGCTTGACCAATGCCTTCCCTGCCAACCAAACCTTCACCGCCTTCAAACGCATCCGGATCCGCTACACGACCCGCCTCGTCTCCCCAAACACATTCCACAACCTGCTCATCACCAAGGGGAGCAACATCGCCTACGTCCTCGGCGGCTCAGCTAGCGTCACAGCCCAGCCCGCATGGGTCCAGTACGCCTATCCCACCAACCACTTCGACACCAAGGTAGGGAACACACCCGGTATTTCGGTGTACGGATGGAACTACTTTGAACTAATCATCGACGTGGCGGCCGCGTCCTCCAACGTCCTGTCCCTGGTGGCCAACGGCCTCCTCTACTACGCATTTGCATTCGACACCAACATCGACATGACCACAGGGAATTTCACGATCTACGCCTGGCAAGGTCAGGCGGGCGGTCCACCAAACCCCGGCGACTCTACCAACCACGTCGACCACGCCACCGTCGAGACCTGGTGACCATGCCCAGCAAAACACAACCCGTGCACACATGCTGACCCTACCCTGCAAAACCGCCATCGTCGAAATACGAGGCAAACTCGGCTCATGGGTCTACGCCAGAAATCCGCAGGGCCCACTGCGCCGCCCCTGGAGGTTATCTACCGTGCCCAACTCTCCCGCCCAGAATTCCTGGCAGACAAACTTCAAGAACGCCGCCCTCCGCTGGAACTCCACACTCACCGAGACCCAGCGCCAAGCCTGGCGCCAGCTCGCAACCCAACGCGTCCGCATGGACAGCTTGAAACAAAGCTACACAATGAGCGGACAGAACCTCCACGCCGCCTGCAATGCTGTCACCCACGGCTACAGCGGCAACTACCTCGACGACGCCCCTGCACACCTGCACGTTCACCAGCCCACCGGCCTGTCAATCATCACCGCCTCCTCTTTTGTCCAGATACTCCACATCGCCCTGGACGGCACACTCGACGCCGACGAGCTCTGGATTCTCGCCTCCACACCTCAGTGCAAACCCGGCTTCAATTCCCCCCAGCGACTCTGGCGAACAATCACCATCGGCTCTACACCCCTCCCCACCACGTACTCCGCCATCAGCGACTACACCACAGCATTCGGCCCCCTCATCCTGGGAAAAAAACTCTACGCCAAGCTCAGCATCGCCAACATGTCAACCGGCGCGGTCTCCCAAGCCCTCAGCGCCCAGGCATTCGTCACGTAGATCCCACCGGCCGCAAACCGTGTACACAACCGCGATCGCCATGAAGGGACTTGACAACCATAACCACCACGACTAGCCTCTAACCCAGTGGGATACTACCGGCAGCAATTTGCCAACCCCACACCGGGCGCACCTGCAGGATCCGGAACCTGCACCGCCCGCACCCAGGAGGCACAGCATGGCCAAACTTACCTTTGGCCCCATCGTCTCTGACGCCCGCAAGAAAATCGGCGGCGTCGTTTTCAGCAAGGCCAGAACCGGCGCATACGCCCGGAAAAAAGTTTCACCTATCCAGCCCAGGTCCACCTACCAGCGCGCCGTCCGCGCGAATTTCACGGCAAATGCCAAGGCCTGGTCCGGCACTCTCGACAATGCCGCCCGCCAAAGCTTCGTTGCCCTGGCCCAAAACCTGACCAAGAAAGACCGCCTCGGCCAGTCGTTCACCCTCACCGGCGCCCAGTTATACCAAAGCATCGCACGCAACCTGCATGTGATCGGCATCGACCCCCTGCTCGTGGCTCCCCCCGACCAGGGCATCTCCGATCTCGGCGGCTGCAACCTGGCCGAAGTTTGGACGGACTCACCCCCTGGGCCTGGCCGCGGCATCACCGTCGAGCCATCCAACTGGCCCGCGCCAGACGAGTACCTGGTCATCAGCGGCGCACCACCGCAAGCACCTGGCAGAGCCTTTGTCGGCAAGGGCAAGTTTCGGCTGCTCGCCACCGGCGACCCCAACGCTTCGCCCCCCGACTTCCCCACCCCCTACGACATCACCGACGCGTACACCGCGCGCTTCGGCGCACTCGCGGGCGGGCAAGTCATCCATTTGCAGATCAACAACATCAACTCTGTGAATGGGGCGGCAGGCAAACCCTACCCTGCCGTAATCACACTGACATAGGGCGCGCTTTCTCCCCGCGTGGCAGGGAAACACGCGGGTCTTTGCCGCCCAAGTGGGGCGTCCGCCAACAGGCGCCCCACACTGTCTCAACACGCTCATGCTCGTATCTTGCCTCATGCCCACCCGCGACCGCCGCGCACTTTTGCCCCTCGCCATAAAGTCCTTCATGAACCAAACCTACGCAGAGCGCGAGCTCATCATCCTGGACGACGGCGACCAGCCACTGCTCGATCTCATTCCGGTACACCCGCGTGTTCACTTCCACTCCGGCCCTGCCTCCCCACAAACCATCGGCATGAAAAGGAATGTCCTGGTCAAGCTCGCCCACGGCCCCGTCTGCGTGAACTTCGACGACGACGACTGGTCAAGCCCTGACCGAATAGAGCACCAACTCAAAACCCTGTTGACAAGCGGCAAAGCACTCACCGGCTTCTCCACGTTCTACTTTTGGGACTCCACTACCAGCCTCGCCTTCGTATGGGACACCCCTACCCCTTATCCACCCGCTCCCGGCGCATCACAAATGTTCCTGCGCGACTGGGCGCTCCGCAATCCATTCCGCCCCATCAACATTCCCGAAGATTTCTTCTTCGAGCAAACTGCCCTCAAACAAAATCAGCTCACCTCCGAGCCCGGTCTACCCTACCTCGTCGCCCGCTACCACGGGGCCAACACATGGAAGGCCAACATGACCACACGCAAATACACCATGGTACCGCGCGCCGCTCTCCCTCCCCAGTTCCTGACCGACGCGGGGATCCTCTAGGTGTACACTGTCGTCATTCCATCCTCAAACCTCACCAACCTCACCGCCTGCCTCTCCCATCTGCAGGAACGGCGTATAGTCGTTGTCCGCGAAACACCATTCATCTTCGCCCGAGCCTGCAACGCAGGAATCCGTGCCGCAGACAACGACGACGTCGTCCTGCTCAACGACGACGCCCTCCTCGCCTCTCCATCCTCACTCCTCGAGCTCGAGACCCTCAGCAAAGCACACCCGGAATTCGGGCTCATCTCCGCCGCCATCGACGGCGTCTGCATCCACACCCACCAGCACCCCCGCCCCGGCATCCAACACTGGCTCGCACCTTTCCCAACCCTCGCGTTCATCTGCGTGTACATCCCCAGGGCAACCATCAATCGTATCGGCCTACTCGACCAGCAGTTCATCGGCTACGGCTGGGAAGACGACGACTATTGCAGGCGCAACAGAAATGCCGGCATGGCCCAAGCCGTCTGCGGAACCTGCATCGTAAATCACAAATCCCTCCCCAGCACTTTCCGCCATCAAAACGCTGCCAACTGCAACAAACTCCTGGCCATCAACCTTGCCCTCTTCCGCAAGAAATGGAACATCCCCTTGAATGCTGACCCACGCTTGGGCTAGACTCCACGGCATGACCCTCGATCAACTCGCCTTGAAACACGCCACCGACAAGTCATCCCACGACCACGATTACTGCCGACACTACGAGCACCTCCTCTCACCCCTGCCGGCAGCACCCTTCACACTTCTCGAGATCGGCGTTGCCTACGGCGCATCACTCCGCATGTGGGCCGAGTGGCTACCCCAGGCAACAATCATCGGCCTCGACAACGACGCGGACCGCCCCTGCTGGCGCGGCGATCCCCCGCGAATCCAGGTCATCATTGGCGATCAGACCAGCCCACACGACCTCACCCTTCTAAAAACCCACGGCCCATTCCAGGTCATCGTCGACGACGGCGGCCACCTCCCACACCAACATCTGGCCTCATTCGACGCCCTCTGGCCTGCCCTCTCCCCTGGCGGCTGGTACATCATCGAAGACCTCCCCACCGTTTTCTGGCCCCACGTCCTCCACCTCCCCAACATCCTCAGCACACTTTGGGCACGCCTCGACTCCATCCTCCGCACCGACGACACGATCCAGGAGATCCACATCATCGCCGGAAGCACAGGCCAGCTCACACTGGACGGAATCCTCCTCCTCAGAAAACGCCTCACGTAAACCGCCCCCCTTCCCCCCTTGCCTCACTCCCCTTTCCCGCGGTACCCTGGTACACATCATGGCCAAGGCAATCTTCGGCGCCATCGTGGCAGACGCCCGCGGCAAAGTCGGCGGCATCGTCTTCTCCAAGAACTTCTACGGAATGTTCTTCAAGAAAAAAACCTCCCCCACACTTTCCGACACCCAGGCCTCCGCCGCTGTTAAGAACAATTTCCACGCCTCCGCCAAAACCTGGGCCTCCACGCTTACCCAGGCGCAAAGAAACAATTGGCTCGCCTACGCTTCCTCTTTCACCTATCTCGACAAGTTCAACAACCCTCAGCACCTCACCGGCATCGCGGCTTTCATTCAGGCCAACGCAAACCTTCGAACACTTGGCCTCCCTCAGCTCCCCGACATCGATTCGGTCCCCCACAGCTTCCAAGACATCGGCGGCATTGTCGCCACCTACGTCCCCACACCCTTGAGCTTCACCATCGCCGTCACCAACGGAATCAGCGGCGCAGACCAGATCGTCGTCTACGCCTCAACTCCACGGCCCGCTGGAAAGCAGGCCTACAAACTAGGCTCTCTCCGCGTCCTCACCTTCTTCCCGCCCGGCATCGCCGGCACCCTCGACATCACCGACGCCTATTCCGCCAAGTACCCCATCCCTCTCTCCGGCCACAACATCTGCATCGGCGCAGCCGCCATCCGAAACACCAACGGAGCCGCAGGCCCGCAATACCAGTCACTCGTCTACATCTAGACCCCGCCACCTTTCACCTGTACACTTCACACGTGCTCTTCAACCCCAAGCCCGGCGCGCCGCCTCTCCCTTTCCCAACCGCCCTGCCTGGCTTCGGCGCCTCCGTCGCACAGCCCATCTCCGGCCAGCACGCTACCAACCCCACGAAACTTCGGCACTTCTCCCTCCGCTCGCGCCGTGGCCATGTCAAGCGCCCGCCCTTCCCCTACTGGCACTCCATCAGCGAGCCCTATTACGGCAACGGCCACCCCATCCCCATCGAGCAGGACAGAGCCAATCAGCGCTGGCTCTCCCACTACTGGAAACAAAACCTCAGCTCCACAGATCAGGCCGCATGGACAGCATTCGCCGCTGCTCATCCCATGCAGAACTACTACGGCAAGACGCTCTCTCTATCCGGCTGGGGCTGCTTCATCCGTTGCAACAGATTCGCCATCACCGATTTCTCGCCCCCGGTCCGTTGGCCTGTCGACGGCGATCCTCCCCGCTGGCCCACACCGCCCCCCGACTGGCCAACACTGGCTACAATGACCCCCACCGCCTGGGCGCTCAAGATTCGCCAGCCCGCTCCACCATCCAGGCTCACCGTCTACTGGTACATCAACTTCACCATCTCCTGGCCCTCAACGCCCAGCGACCTGGCAATCTTGCTCTACCTTTCCAACCCAGGAAAAATCATCTCGGCAAGGAAGCAAGGTCCCCTCTTCTACGCCTGCGGCACCTACACCACGGGCCTTCCTAACCGGCATCTCTCCCTGCTCTCCAACCTCTATCACCCACTTCTTCAGGTTGGCCAAACCATCACCCTGGCCTATCGATTCTACCGATCGACCAACGGCGGCGAGTCTCCCCTGACGTGGCTGAACCTGGTCGCCATTCCGTACTGACCCAACGAAAAAACCCAAACAAATCACTTGACAAGACCATCGTCCAAACGTGTACACTCTCCCTCGAGCTACCGTGTACACAGAGGGCCGCGGTTCACATCTGCAGGAGGAGTATTCCATGCCCAACAACAACGGCAATTCCCCGGTCCCAATCAGGGACTTCCGTTCCCACATCAAAGAAATGCTCAATCGTCCACACCCTTTTACACTGGGCTCCACCCCCAACCTGCGCGCCATCGTCTGTCCACTGCCACCCCTGCCCTACTACCCACGCGCCACGGCCCGCCATGCCCTCGCAAAGCTCAAGCGCGATTTCCTCACGCTCCTGGCGAAACTCCGCAAGTCCAGATAGTACAAGGCCCACATCCATGCCCATGGACCTAACCAAGTACCCCCCCAACTGGAAAGCATTTTCCTACCCCATCCGTTTCGCCCGCGCACAGGGCCGTTGCGAGTGCACCGGCGAATGCGGAATGCATTCACCCAACCCGAGCCCCCGCCGTTGCACCGAGCGCCATGGCCAGCCCGCACAGTGGGCTAAAGGCAAAGTCACCCTCACCGTTGCACACCTTTGCGACTGCGACCCACCTTGCGCGACCCCATCGCACGTAAAGGCTATGTGCCAACGCTGCCACCTCCGCACAGATCTCCAGCTCCACATCGCACACCGCCAGCTCAAACCCAGGTCCCCACTGCCACACCCCTTGACATAGCCACACCCCTGCGCCACACTTCACCTGCGCGCTCCCCGCGCATACCAGCGACACCGCAGGAGTCCACACACATGGGCCTACTCTTCAAGGTTTTCTCCATAATCACCTCCACCATCTCCGCCGTGAACACTGCCGAGCTCGCCTACACCAGCCAGCCCGGCGCTACCAAAAAGGGCGCAGCCCTCACCGCCGCACTCAGCGCAGCCCAGGCCATCGCCGGCTCCACACTTCCCTCCGGCAGCGCCGAGGCACTCCACGCCGCCATCGGCAGCGTCATGGACGGCTATGTCGCAATCGCGAACCTTGTCGGCCTCTTCCATCACAACCAAACGCCTGGCTAATCATGTTCGTCTTCGACATCACGACAGGCGACCTCACCCAGGACGGCGCCCAACTCGCGCGGGGCTACTCAGGCAACGGCCCTTCCATGGACGACCCTTCAGCCCAGGCCTGCCCGGGCATCGGCCCGCTTCCCGTAGGCCTCTACACCATCGGCATCGCGCGCAAACACCCACACCTCGGCCCCGTCGCCATGCCGCTTACCCCTGACCCTTCAAACGTCATGTACGGACGCAGTGGCTTCTGGATCCACGGCGACTCAATCAAACACCCAGGGGAAGGCTCCCACGGCTGCATTTGCCTCCCCAGGCCCGCGCGCCTGGCCATTGCCACCGCTACAGACCGCCGCCTCACCGTGATAGCTGTTGAAAAGCCCCCCACAGCCTGAAACTTCCACAAGCAACCCCTCCCTTTCCCCATTTCCTGGCCACCAGTGCCACCAGGACGCGCGCCGGCCCTCCAGCCATACCAATGTGCCAACAATCCCTGGGGCTACATCCCCTCTCCAAACACAACTGGAGGGGGGGGGCGCGCAAAGCTCCAGGAGGGGGGGCGTACTTTGACCCCCCTCCTGGAGCGGGGGGGGTGGATAAGAACTCACCCGAGCGGAGCGAGCACCACTTCAATCTATCGTGGTAATACAAAATAACAGCCCATTAGTAGTAGTAGGCGAACCGCCTTTTTTCGGCAACATAACTCAACTGCGCCATGCCATAAACCACAGTAACCACGTGCCACAACAGCAACCTACAGGCAAAAGCCGCGTAGTTAACACATTGGACCTTATCAGACATACCCTGTGGAAAAGCCTGTGGAAATCCTGTTAGTAACCTGTGGACGTATGTGCAAGAAAACGCTACTCACCAATCCCGAACCCCTTGGCAACCAAGTTGCAGTAACGGCACCACGGCGGTTCTGTGGCGGATTCTCACCCACCACTAACCGACCAGAAGGAGGTCACAAATTGGCCTTTGATCTACCTAAACCCGTGTTAGAGAAGCTCCGTAACCTGTTCAATGCAAACCCATTACAACTCAGCGATACTGAGCAATCCATAGCAAAACGCGTGGAAATATGCGCTATTTGCCACTATGTGTGGTATCGCCGGGCAGGTAAAAAACCAGCACGATGCGCCGGATGCCACTCCCGCCTCTGGGACCGCCCGCTCATCTCCGCACTCGTCGAGGCCCACACCGCTACCCATCCCACCACATCCACAACCCCGCCCGTCGCCGAACCCCCCACCCCCCGAAAGCGAAAGGAAAGCGAAACAAAATGAACACTGACTACCTCGCCATGGTCTTTCTCGCCCTACTCCTCTTCGCCCTTCTACCCCTCGCCATGCGCATCTCCGATCGCATCACCAAACGAAAGCGAGGCCCACAATGACCAACGGTACATCTACACTCGCCCAGGCAATCACGGGCCTCCGCGCAGACTCAGTTCACGCCATGCTCGCACTGTGCGACATCATCACAACGGACCGCGTCTCACCCAAGGCCAAGATCCTCGCCGCCCGCGCCATCGCCAGTTCAGCCCAATCCACAGCTCTCCTCACCAAGATCCGCCGCGAGCTCACTTCAACGGGAGGTAAATCATGACCAACGCAAAACACCCCAACGGCTCTCCCATGATCGACCCGCGGTCAAAATCCGCCCTGTACCTCAGGGACGCATGGCTCGCACTGGACAACGCCCGCTACCTCATGTCCTGCGCCATCGTGGACGCCGGCGAAGACCAGGCCACAGCCCGAGAGGCCATTTCCCTCAACCTCATCCTGGCTGACGTCCTGCTCCGCCTTTCCCGCATCACTCCAACCCCCAACCTCACAACTGACCAAAAATGCTGACCCTCCACGGGCGCCCCATCACCAGGGCGCCCCCCTCCACCAGTGGGTTGTAGAATTCTAATTCACGTCAAATCGGTCTTAATCATCAATCAAACATCCGTTAACTCATGTAATGGTAAGTCTAGAAACAGACTCCACTCGACTCCCGCATAATCATAAGTAGAAGAGAGAACATCTACCCCCAACGCCACTCCGCAAAGGAATTCCTATACACAAGAATCGACACACACTGCTCCCGCAAAAGAGGTATAAGTAAAACCAGTTCACCCGAAACCTACTCCTGCCTACACAACACGCCGCGGAGCTAGGCCTGCAAATGAACCCAAGTCAAGCGCACACTCCCGCGAACGCCAAGGAGTACATGGGCGTTCCCCTCTCCATTCCCGCTGGCGCTGGTTTCCAGTACATGTAAAGTGCATGGGGGCGTTTGACGAATCGGCCACAGCGCAACATCCGCGCTTCTGACCCACAAGGCCAGGCCTGATCTACTTCCCCCAGGGCCTAGCGTGGACAGCGCGCCCAGCGGCTGCAAGCAAAGTACTCGGTCCGCCAGGCCAGTGAGCCGGTGCCTAAACGGTCTTTGGCCCTGCACGTGCTTGCGGAAGAACGCACGTGCAGGGCCAAAGACCAGGCACCTTTAACATAAGTCGAACCTGAATTATCGGACGTGGGGCCCCCCGGTTTCAAAGAACGGAAACCGGCCCCCCACGTCCCGATAATTCGACTTATGTTAACTCCACTGGCCGTCTACATTCGCGCCCTGTGGACACTCCTTCTATCACTCTGTGTTTGCTTTTTTTCTCGCCTCTGCTCGAAAGCCTGTGCCCACGCAGCCGCACGGGCGCGCTAAAGTACAGCGCGCACGTGCGGCTGGGCACAGGCAATAAGGAAGTTCTCTTAGTCCGCCCCTCCACTGGCCCCATACAAAAACGGGGGGCCAGTTCCGGGGCGGACGAAAGAACAGAACAAACCCTCCATCTGGGGGGGGAGGTGGGGTGCGTGCAAAACCAACCCTCGCGAGTTCCGTCATCACCACCCCACACCCACAGCTAACACCACACCCTAGCGGGTGTGGGTTTCTCCCTGTACACCATGGGACACACCATCTGCGCTTCAGACCCACCAGCACACACTCTCCTGGCCGGCCTCTGCGCTCATCCTCAGCCCCGTTATCTGCGGTCCGGGTCTTGGTCCGCCCCGCGCGCTGGGCCGGGGCTGGGGAGCGCCCCGCGCGCGCGGGGGTTGGGTGGCTTCATGGCACAGGCCAGCCACGGTCCCGCCGCTGAGGAGCGCGGCGGGCCGGGCCTGGCCTGTGCCACCCACCCCCGCCTCTCCGTGCATTGCCCCGCTGTCGCGCCCACCCCCGCCTCTCTTCTGCTCGCTGCGCTCGCGCGGGCGGTCTCGGGCTCGCTTCGCTCGCCCCTCTGCTGCAGTGTAGACATCCGTGCTCGCCCCTCCCCCCTCCTCCCCCTTCCATCGCCTCCCGTTCTATCGCCGCTCTCCAATTCTCCCTGCTCGCTTTTTCCTTCGAGCTTCTTTTTGAAAACCTGGCTCTGGCCCGTTCTCCCGCACCGGCTACATTTCGCTGCGCTAGGAATTTCAAACGGACTCCTGCTCACCCCCCCCCCCCCCCCCCCCCCCCCCCCCACCCACCCCACCCCCCCACCCCCGCCCAGCGCCTCCTGCTCCTCCTGCCCCGCCCCCCCCGGTTCTCCA
>Ga0187886_1003839_pt1 | contig 11054 bp, 8 predicted proteins | sample June2016WEW_20_1_FD_133001 | JGI IMG/M metagenome (GOLD analysis project Ga0187886, IMG submission 133001) | Peatland microbial communities from SPRUCE experiment site at the Marcell Experimental Forest, Minnesota, USA - June2016WEW_20_150 | ecosystem: Environmental > Terrestrial > Soil >...
GACTGCATGGCTTCTTGCAGTTCTTCTTCTGTGATTTTTCCTGCTAAGAAGAGAAGGTCGTTGATCCACTCAGAGACGAGGGCGTCAACGTTCGCCTTGGGAACTAACGGGTGCTTTAGCAGAACGCCCTGCAGGTCCGTAAATAAGTTGTCCAGCTCGACTTCGTCGACCTTCTGTTTCTTCCCGAAAGCGAATTTCAAGTACTTCACAGGCACTTCCGTGTAACGTATGTTTGGCTTTTTGAAGCTTGGCTCGCTAATCTTTATCAGGTTGCCGATTGCGACTCGCGCACCGCAGCCCCTGACGGGTGAAACTATCCGAGGCCTGACACCTCGAACCTACTTGCCCCGCAGTTGACCTTAATAGCGTTCATGAATCTGTTTATTCCCGTTGTGCGGGGGTCGCCCAGCCAGGTCAAAGTGGGCTTCGAAAGCGCCCTTGAAAGCGCAGGACTGAGAAGTGACAAACTTCGTCCAAAGGCTCCTGTCCCGAAGGGGTTCCGGGGTTCGAATCCCCGCCCCCGCACCACTCCTTCAGAGACTAAATCGTGACAGGAAAATATAGGTCCGAAAATGAGTATCAGAGCACAGAAAACGGCTTAAACTCTGGAAACCAACGCGAGAACGTGAGAGAGAGCATCTACAACATCGAAAACAGGCTACAGAACGTAACCAAACGAATCAATCAAACCACCAGAATCTCGCCCCGCAACAAGGAGCTGATCTGGGCATTCTGTGAGCACTGTAAGGCACAGGGGCTGTCACAGCTGAGAATAATATTCTACCTGAACCGCTTTTGGAACATAGCCAGACAAGCGCACAAGGATTTCGACCAAATGACCAAGGCAGATGTTCAACAGCTAGTCTTGGCAATTAGAGCGATACAGAAGAAGAACGGTGACGCCCTCTCCGAGCGAACGATACTCGACCATCTGACCGCAATCAAGTCTTTTTGGAAATGGTTCAAAGGCTCGGAAGACGAGACACCACCGGAAGTAAAATGGATCAAAACCAATCCGAGCAAATCGAACAAGAAACTTCCAGATGAGCTACCAAACACGGAAGACGTTGAAAAACTCGTAAACGCCGCAACCAATGCCAGAGACAAAGCCCTGATTTCAGTTCTATTCGACTCTGGCTGCAGGATCGGCGAACTGCTAACTCTTAGGATAAAGAACCTGCATTTCGACGAATATGGTGGCGTACTGCTGGTAACAGGAAAGACAGGGCAGAGGCGTGTTCGCATAATACACTCAGTCCAGAGGCTGCAGACTTGGCTTGAACAAAATCCCTTCAGAGAACAGCCCGATGCGATCGTGTTTTGCAGCCTTTCAAACAAAGGAAGAGGAAACCAGCTCAAGTACGAAGCAGTTTCTCGAATCCTCAAGAAAATAAGAGAACGTGCTCATGTAACTAAGAGGGTAAATCCGCACGCCTTCAGGCATGCCAGAGCCACGCTCCTCGCACAGCACTTGACCGATTCGCAGCTTAAGCAATACTTTGGCTGGGAAGCCGACTCCAAGATGGCTGCAGTCTACATTCATCTTTCAGGGAAGGATCTCGATCCAGCACTAGCGAGGCTTGCAGGACTAACCACCGAACAACCTCATAACGACATTGGAAAGGTGAAGATTTGCGAGAGATGCAAGACCGTCAACACACATGAAGCCCTCAGATGTATCCAATGCTTCTGCCCATTCGTCACAACAGAACAAGACGAGAAGAAGAAAATTGCAGAGGTCGTATTCAACATACTCAGACAGTTCGGAGTCGAGGTAAACGAAACAAAGTCTACACTGCTCTAACAAACCCAACTTTGCTGGTCGGGATGGACACACCATGGCGAACGTGGTTGTAAAGAATCGTCTGTTGTTGCGACTTTAATTCGTGAGCTCCAATCAGTACGTATCCATTTAGAATTCTAGTTGAGTTCCTAAAGAGGCAGAAATCGGTGTTTGCCGAACTGATCCGAGATGTGGGCGGCCGCCGAGAACCATGATTCAAACCTGGTTCCCACGACTCGGCCTAGGTCACAAATCTCAGACGATGGCAGAATAATGCCTCCAGACATTTTTGCTTTGTTGTGGGCCCTGCATCGGGGGCTCTCAGGAAAGCGGCTGGAGGCGAACATCTCCAGACCAAAATCAGAAACATCTCCTTCAATAATGACGGAACTATCGGAACGTCTAGGGTAATGGCTTAGTTTCGCCGCCCATGACCACGTTGGGAACTGCTGTGATTTCAACGAAGAGAGGATAGTTTCCTGTAGCACGCCCAACCACCATACATTTCCCTTGTTCAAGCAACTTCAACGTCGCGATCGTCTCCACGTCGATCTTGCCCGATCGGGCAATATGCTTCAAATCGCCTTCATTCAGAATGACAAAGCCAACCAGGTTGTCGAGGAGAGTGTAGATTTCGTCGGGAAGCGTGCTTGGTACATTTGTAATGAACGTGGGGTATATTCCAAGATGTCGCATTCTCGTTACAATGTCGATTATGTTCTGACTTTCTACATAGAGGTGGGCCTCTTCGAAGAAAACTGACAGCGAACCAATTTTCTGGGCTACTTCCTCAAGTTTGGTTAGAACAAACGAAACCAGAATCTTCCGTTGCCAACCCTTTATTCCCGCTAAGTTCAAGATTATCGCCCCTCCACCTTTGAGCTGCACCACCGTGTCCGTGAAGTTCATAGGACCAAATAGTCGACTTCCCATGGCAGTGCGAACCCGCGTTTGAAGACCGGTTCTCACTTCGAGCTGCTGTATCGAGTTAACAAATTGTTGCACGTCATTCAGGTCGAAAGCCTGTCCACGATGATCATTCCAAAACTGCATCAAGTTTTGATGCATAGCCGACATTTCTGGGACATTCATTAAATGCGCAAACTCGTCAGCTGAAATTTCACTCAAAGGAATGCGAAACGGAATTTCTTGAGCGGTCGGATGGTCGCGATAAGGAGTTAGCACTTTGATATAGCTTGCATAGCCGTTTGGATTGCCTTCTTTGTCTTTTTTCCACAGATTGACGTACTCCGCATTCAGATCAAAGACGATAGTAACAACTTTCTGTTCGATCAGCCTAAGTAACAATTTCTTAGACGCATATGATTTTCCGGACTCTTTCATTCCAGTGACCAGGTTGATCCCGAATTTTGCTGCCGGAAAGTCGACGTCATGTGGTTGACTAGATGTAGTCCTTCCCCATGGTTTGGAGACAGTTACCGGAAGTCCGAGGATCTTGAAGAGTATTGACTCATCCAGAACCTTAGGCTTAGAAGAAGATCTACTGAGGATGAATTCCGTGAGTCCGCGCCTGAATTTGATATTCGGTTCTGTGCCCTCGATATTTCCTCTGATTTTTCCAATCAGAAGTTTGTGATCAGCCAGTCTGTCCAAGAAAGGTTTGAGTTGAGGCTGTAGGTTTTCAGTTCTTTGAGATTCTGGCACCAGAGATTTCCGAAGTAGATGTTCAAGAACGCCTGGTACGTCGGCAAACTGTACCTCGACTATCTGAGCAACAATATTGTCGATTAATATCGACTCACCTAGCCTGATCCTCTCTTCAGGCTCAGCCAATATTTTGATTACATCGCCCTCTTTTGTCAGTACTTTCAACTTTCACACCAATCAAGGAAATGGAAAAAGAGTTTCTCGAATGTTATCTGCAAGCGTCATGCTATACATTGCTATTGCGGCTGCTTGTAGTTCGATTACCTCTATCGAGCTGAAAACGCAAGTCATGTGTGCAAGCCTCAGGTCTTCTGAGTAACCGTCGTCCCCGACATAAGAGCTGAGAGTACATAGTACTTCATGAGGACTCATTGAACATTTGGGTATGTCGACTCGAAATGTTCTTCCCGACGGCGATAATTTCGCAACGTATATTTCGCCCAAGTACCTGCTCGGATCTTGAGTTACAGACCGTCTTATGTCGCCAAAATAGCAGGGACCCTGTGCCTCCGAGGCGATTGTCAGGATGCTCGACTGAGATCCTGCAAATGTCAGCTGAGTTGTCTTTGAAATGGCCGCAATTGAGTTGTTGTTGGCTTCAGCCGTTTGGAGAATTTTGTCTAAAAAGAACTTTGGGCTCCCAACAGTGCCAGCAATTAGACTGCCGTCGAATAGGATCAGACTGTCTTTGAAGTTCTTTACAACTTCAAGTTGCACATGTCTTTCCAGAAGGTTACGAACGTGGTCCAAGATTTCGTTCAGAATCGGCGTCGCGCTAGGTCGCTGTCCATAGACACCAGAATATACTTGGGAATAGAACGACTGCGAACTCTGGTTAGTTACATGGAAGATGTATGCTCCGTGGTGTTCAAGCCCACGATGGGCGGTGGTACCGTCAGTGATTATTGAAGCGCGTACAGCACCTACTATTCCGTCTGGAATTTCCCCTAAAAGCATACGCGTTGAATCAATGGCCACAATCTGCTTCGTGCTCATTCGAGGATCTATTGCCTGTCTTTCCATGATTGGCGTCTGGACTTCACCCATGTCAGATTCTTCAGTGGCGTTTGATTCAGGAAAGTATTCTATTGTCGAGACATGGACCGGCGTGAACTGGGCACCTACGGGAATCTGTGCGGATAGAAGTTTAGAGAATTCGGTTGTATCAATCATATGCTCCAACTCACCTTACGTATCTTTGTGAAGGCATTCGCATCCTTCGATAGAATCAAATGGTGTTCCACGAATTCTGAAACATCCTCATGCGCAATGATGAATATCTGGGGAAAGATGTTCTTCATCGTATCGAGCATGTCAAAGATTCCTTGTCGTCTAAGATTGTCACTGCTGGATATGCACTCGTCCATGAAGAGGGCGTAGCGTGACGCCCTGACCCTTGATTCTAGTATAGTCTGCGTGAAGGCGAGGCGAAGCGCTATGAGGAATTGGTCCTGCGTGCCTCCACTAAACACAATGCTATCCTTGTAATCATTTGCCTCGGTAGAAAAAGTCTTGAAGTGGAAGTCCTCAGTTATCTGCATATCAGCATAATGAGTGCCCGTTATTTGCGGTAGAATTTGATTTATCACAAGCCGCGCGTGGGGAAAGACCTGTTTCCTCAGCTGAAGAGCAGTCTCTCTCAGCTCTAAACCTACCCGCTCCAAAAGGTGCACCCTCGCTTGAAGTTCCTTGACTCGAAGCTCTAACTTGCTGAATTGGTCTTCAACATTTCCCAGCCGCCTGATGTCTTCTTCGATCGAAGCAAGCTCTCCATCAAGAGCCCTGATGTTGCCATCTACGTTGTTGAGCTTCTCTTGAAGTGCACCCTGTTGTGACTCTAGTTCCTCAAGCCGTTCCTCACTGAATACGCCTTGATTTTTGATCTCCGTTTCAGGGGACAGGCTATCCAGTTGTCGGCGAAGCACGTCTGCTGCAATTCCAGTTTGCCTACTTTTTCTGTATGTAAACGCTGCCACTACCAACAATAATGACGCGGGAAAAATGGCCATCCAACTGATTGCGAACAGCGCGGCAAATGCAATGGCAGCTCCAATTAGAGTACCATATGAGATTGAACTGAACAGCCGCTGATTGCTGCGAAGGAGTTTCAATTCGCTGGCCTTCGATGTGTAAATTGAGCGGGTATCATAGGTCTCCTTTAGCTCACGCTGTTTCTTCAAGGCACTTTGGACAGTATCGACCTGAGACTTGGATTCCACTTTTTGGGCGCGTAATCTGGGATAGTCAACTTCGTTGATCTCCTTCTGACGGGTAACTTTTCCAGTGTACGTATCTTTCGAGAGTCTGACGGTTTCTAATTCAGTCTGCCTCGCGTCCCGCTGATTGTCAGCGGTCTTCGCATCTTCCTTCAGCTTTGAATGGGCGCGGTCAAAGATATCTATTCCCATGACCTTGTTTATCATTAGCTCGCGATCCGACTTGACTAGGCCCTTCAATACGTCGAGCTCTTTCTGGCGGATGTAGACTAGCTCGGCGAAGGATCTCCTATCCATCCCAGTTATTTGCGCAATTGCATCTTCAATCGCTTCGACTTTATCGAAGACTCTGACTCCTTGCGGTCCCGTCCATCGGAGAGCAGCCTCATGCCTACCACTTCGTGTGATTCTTCTTTCAATTTCGAGTGTGTCGTGACCAACTATCAGTTTAGCCTTAAGTGTCGCAGCTTCTTTTCCCCAAGTTATGACATCTTCCCTATCGGATGCTTTGCCTCGCTGTAGACCATAGAGGGCGTACCAAAGGGCTTCGAGTAAGGTTGTCTTTCCACATTCATTGTGTCCAATTATTGCGATTCGCCCGCTCAGGGGGAATTCGATTTCGAGCTTATCTCCGATCGACTTGAAACCCTGAACGGTCAAACTCTGTAAGATCATTCCGCTTCACTTAGGTACTTTGACCCTTCGTCTTTGACCGATTGTAAGAGTGCCTTAGTTGGTTCATCTTTCGTGTTTTCGATTTGAGAATCGATTCTCTTTCGATAAGTTTCGAGTGGGCTTTCTATCTGTTCAGATATTAGCGGTCCAAGAGTGTCTAGCTGCAATTCCGATCGATCAAGATAGAGGCTGAAAGATGATTCGTAGAATTGTTCGTAAAGCTCATTTGGTCTTAATCGAAGGAATTCCTCGGCAGTCGTCTGGCCAATCAATTTGACATCAAGGATTTTCTCCGGGTCTGCCCATTGTTCGATCTGTTTGACGAGTCTGTCTTTCAAGTTCGTCATGTCTGTGGTGACATGGAATACGTGTTCTTCCATCGTTCTTGAGGGAAGTCTCTCAAAATTCACTTGAGCAGAGTCTCCCAATTCAACCCAGTAGAAACCCTTGTCTTCTGTGGCTTCAGCTTTCGTGAATCGTTCTATAGCGCCTGGGTTTCCGACTAGAGGGCCTTCTTTGATTTGTCTTTCAAAGCTGTTGTGAAAATGCCCTAGAGCCAAATAGTCAACTGATCTTGGCACGTCGTCGGCCATGAATGGGTTCTGTGAGGCCATGACCGATATGCTAGGAACAACGCCCATTCCGTTAAGCGAGCCATGGATCATCAAGATTGAATGGGCGCTCCGTTGACTCGGTGGCTTCTCTGTGAGTGGGTTGTGATCTTCCTTGGCGGCGAAGTAGGATTTTCCGGTAACCGTTATCTCTTCTTGGCCGACTCTGAACACTTTCGATTCAAATGCTTCTGAACTAGCGAAAACCGTCGCTAATCCCGCTGAGCTAAGTAATTCGATCGCCATCGGCCCGCTCTCGAATTTCGGAATATCATGATTTCCACCAATTACTATGGCAGGAATCCCCGCATCATGAAGCTCTCGTGCTTTGCGCACAATGAAGATCTTCGCTTCATTTGATGGTTTGACGCGATCAAATACGTCTCCGCAGATCAAGAAAAGGTCGGGTCGCTCGGAAAGAGCAAAATCCACTATCCTTTGGAAGTTATCATAGAGGTCTTTCCTTCGTCTCTCCACGCGATCTACCCATGGTAAACCAAAATTGCGATCCAAATGCAAATCTGCGGTGTGAATTGCTGTAATTGTCAAACCTATCGCTCGAACAGCTTTCCGGTCTTGAGCACGGATTCTGGGTCCCACCAGATCCTCTTCAGGTGCTGAACAGTCTCCTCATACAGCTCAGACACAAGTTTACCATCTATGGGCTTCGCAACAAAGTCTTTCGTTATCCTGTCTGAATTTCTTTGCTTCCGCAGCACAAATATCTGATCAATCTTAGTAAGCTCGGGAAGGGCCTCGTCCATCTTCAGGTACTCTGCGACGACAACATAACGACAATAAGGCGTTGCGCGTTTAACCATCTCTGCTGTGCCAGCACATTCGTCGAGCATATTTCGCTCCAGGTACCGTTTGCACTCAAATGCGATTGCCGGTATGATGATCTCATCGGTGGCCCCCTCTTTTGAAAAGTGACCTTTGATCGTAAGATTCACCTTTCCTCCGATTACGAAATCATGATCCTTAGTCCTCGCAGTATACTCGGGGGACGCAACCAGTGAAGCGAGACGCTTGGGGTGAAAAACCAATTCCAAATATCCGCTTGCAGGCTCTCGGACAGGGATGGGTATCTTCAAAGATGAGTCTAATCTGCAAAACAGGTATTCGAGAAACTCTTCTATGATCGACGATTGCAAGAGCTCTTGCGCGCTGTTTGGTCGCGAGTCAAAGATCGGTTCTACTATGTTCTTGTACTCATTGAGGAGATTTGTGAGCCTGTTGACATCATCTGCCTCGCGCCCCTCAACGGCCAATGATTTGTCTTTCCATGCTTGGTAGTGTTGGAGCAAAGGCTCAAGGGAGTGATCGCTCAATGCTTTCTTCCGAAGTTTGGTTCCATGCGAGAAGATACGAGGAACTGGTTCGGCAACAACAAGTTTCTCTTGGGCAGTGTCTATCTCGAGGTCTTGGTCTTTCACAGTATTAGCCTTCCCTTCGCAAGACGCTCGTAAACATGTTCTACTGATTGGTTCGCTCGCTTGGCCGCCCCTAGAATGTCGTTGACCAATTGCCCAAGAACATCTGGCTGCAAAGGCGCCTTTCCACCGTCCACTCTAGCCTTGCTACGGACCTGTTTCCGTAGAACATATACCTCATCGATGGGACCGGAAGCTCGGTTGTCTAGGAGTGAGAAATCAAGCGTTTCGGTAACTAAGATATACTTAGCTCCAGGGAAGCTGCTCTTCAGACGCTTTGCAGTATACTCGAGTCCATTGATCTTGTTAATGTCTATGTTAGTTTTGATTTCGGCGGCAACACAAGGGACGACGAGCGTAGTCTCCTCTTGACCCTCCGGGACTCTCATCTTGGAGAAGCCTACACAGAAATCTTGATCTTTGCGAATTATCCGGAAACCTTTCCCTTTAGGGTCGGGCGAGATTTCGAGAACCGAATCACCCTTGGAATAATATGGCTCGAGGTCGTGATTCCGCAAGAGTACATCAACCGTGCGGTAGACGAATTCGGGAATAATGCTGCCCACGAAATTGCTGCGCCAACCAAAGAACGCAGGGTCTTCTCTCTCTATCTTCTTGGCAGCGTCGTAGTATTCATTCAAGGCTGCAACTGTGCTATTGAGGTCACCTTTGTTCAATGCCGCATAGTCTATCTTGGCAATGAAGTCGTCATAGAGTCTAAGAGTAGCAAGCACTAGTTTTTTCTGCTCGGGTGAGCCTGTTTGCTGAGCAACTTTTCGCTTTTGTAATAGATTGTTTCTGTGTGAAAGGAACTCTTCCTCGAACTGAGGGACCACGGGTTATCGCATCCAATTCTCCACGAGGACGTTGGGCCTGACATCGCCCTTCCTATCAAGTTGATCTAGTCGGCTTCCTAATCTCATTGCGAGCAAAGGTGGAACTGCATTTCCAACCTGATGGCACTGACTGATATGAAGTTCAGCATGTCTGCCTTCTCTTCTAAGCAAACTTGAACTCATAAGTGCGCGTTTCCCTCTGAAAATGAATGTGTCAGGGAATGATTGGATGCGCGCTGCCTCACGGACTGTGAGATTGCGATTCAGGGTAGGGTGGATATAAGACGATTGCCAGTTAGCAGTGATGCAAAGGCTAGGGCGGTCTTCGAATAGTCGTTGATTGTTGGACTTGTAGATTGTCACCGTATTCTGATGACGGGTTTTGCGCCCGATATCATATCCCTTGCCCCCAGGTGGGATCTCAGCAAATCGCTGTATGAGTCGCTGACTGTGGTTCATCGCTTCATGGTTGTATACCAGACTTGACCTTTCTCGTAGTAGTTTCGCGTAGTCTGACTTGGGTGCATCTGTATAGGGTTGTCCTCCATCGTTTCCTTCTCCCGAACCAACTGGCGGAAGATCTTCAATAGCTTGCATGATTGAAATGAATCTATTCGAGCTCTCTCTATATTCAGCAGGAAACGGGTCGGCAGCAAAGCCATCCAGAGATCCAAGCACGAAAAGCCGAGATCGGTATTGCGGTATCCCGTACTCTGCTGCCTGCAAGACTCTATGAAATATCTTGTAGCCTTTTGCTGTTAGTCTTCTTAAGATAGCGTTGAGTGCCTTCGTTCTCCCTTCAATTGTTGCTGAAGCGAATCCCCGAACGTTTTCCAGAACGAAAAACTTCGGTTGAAGAAGGTCAACGACTCTGATGAATTCATAGATCAATCGGTTCTCCGATTTGTAGATTCCGTATTGTCGTTTGCCCGAAACCGAAAAACCCTGGCATGGTGGTCCACCCACGACAGTATCGACAGTTGAGCCGAATTTGCTCTTGAGAGCTGATGGGCTTAGCTTCTGAATATCGTCACGGATTACCTCGACCTCTGGCATGTTGACGCTGAATGTTTCAGCAGCCCATTGATCCTTTTCGACAGCTGCCACGATTGAATGCCCAGATGACCTAAGGCCGAAAGATAACCCTCCACAACCGGCAAATACGTCAAGGATGTGTAAGGTCATTCCGCAACCTCTTGAAGCTCGACATTCAATTGTCCAATCATCGATGAAGCAACTGCTTTCGCAAGAAGAGGTGGAACAGCATTTCCTATCTGCATTCGCTGATCTAAGTGCGCGTCCTCCTTGAGTCCCTTTCTGAGAGAAAGACTAAGGCTAAGCACTGCTCTCTTCCCTTTGAATTCATAACTGTCGGGGAACGATTGTATGCGGGCAAGTTCACGAACGGTGAAATTCCTATTCAAGAATGGATGGATGTAGTTTGTGTGGGAGGACGCAACGATCGTGCTACATGGTTTATCCGGTCGTTGTCTTCGGCTATTTTGATCGTAGGTCGCTGCTGATTGCTCTGAAGGGGCTCCTCTCTTCCGGGGGCGAAGACGGGCTGGCGAGTCGCTCTCTGATTGACCATACCCAATGTGCGAATATCGCTCCACTATACGGCCAGTGTGTTTCATGGGCTCATGGTTCGTGATTTGCGCTTTTGCGCCGCTGCGCATCATCGATTGGTACGCGTTTTGAGATTGGGCGGCATAAGAGACTCCAGACTTGAAAGAGTCGTGCGTGATCTGTGGCAAATCCGCTATCCCTTCCCACAATGTCACGTAAGGGTGCAGTCCGTCAGAATGCGGAAATAACCGGCTCTGGACTCC
>Ga0187886_1003840_pt1 | contig 11052 bp, 9 predicted proteins | sample June2016WEW_20_1_FD_133001 | JGI IMG/M metagenome (GOLD analysis project Ga0187886, IMG submission 133001) | Peatland microbial communities from SPRUCE experiment site at the Marcell Experimental Forest, Minnesota, USA - June2016WEW_20_150 | ecosystem: Environmental > Terrestrial > Soil >...
CTGTCGATGTACTCGTTCGTGCGCACCACCGCGCAGTTCGTCTTCATGGCGGCGGTCGTGGCGCTGGTACTGGGCGGCAGTCAGGCGCTGAGCCGCTCGCTGTTCTCGGTGATGATCCCCAAAGGCAGGGAAGCCGAGTACTTTTCGGTCTATGAGGTGAGCGAGAAGGGCACGAGCTGGCTCTGCCCGCTGGTCTTTGGCATCCTGGTGCAGGCGACGGGCAGCTACCGGACGGGCGCGCTGGCGCTGGCGGGGTTCTTCCTGGCCGGGTTGGCGGTGCTGGCGCGCGTGGATGTGCGCCGCGCCGCGCGCGAGGCCGGCAACGAGGCGGCGTAAAGAGCCCGCAAGTCCTTTCCGATGGCCGGGCCTGGCGCGTGCGCCGCCACGGCCCATAGCCCGCATTTCTCACCAACAACCTGCTGCGGCGCGCGATAGGAGGCCGTGGCACGGGCGGGCGGTCACAAGAACCGGGTACAGACAGCCACTTTTCGCGTGTGCGAATCCGTTGTCTTCAGCGAGCACGGAGCGCAAAAAGTGGTGTCTGGCCCCGGTTCTTGTCCCACGGTCGTGGTAAGAAAAGCGGGCTAGTGTGCCGCCCCCAACAGCCCCGCGCGAAAGAGGCGGTCATCGACGCGGTCCAACCCGCGCTCGGCCCCGGAGGGCAGCAGCGGGCGGTGCGCCACCGTGAACAGGTAATCGGAAATCACCCACAGGTCTTCCTCGGCGGTCATCCAGGCGATGCGGTCGAAGCGCGCCAGGTTGACGGGCCGGGAGTAGCCGCGCAAGGTTTTCTCGGCCTTGAGGTTGTAGTAGTCCTCGAAGTAGGAAATCGCAAGCTCGCGCAAGCTGCGGTAAATGGGCTCTCGGAAGCGCAGACCCGAGTAGTTGGACTGCGCTATCGCGCCCCAGTGCCCGCGCAGGCGGTAGATCGCGAGCACGTGATCTTCGTCGCGCACGGCCTCCAAGTCGAGCACCAGCGGGGGAAAGCCGTGCACGCTCAAGGCGGCCGCCGCAAAGAGCGCACCTTCCAGGCAATAGGCCAGCCGGTCGCGGAGCACGCGGCGCGGCGAGCGGCAGGTCGGCCCGTGCGGCTCCGTGTTGTAGGCCACCTCGGAGTCGAGAAAGCGCTGGATCTTGGAGGGAGTGCTGAGCCGGCGCAGCACCTCCAGCTCGGTGCGCTGGAATCCATTCTGGGGCATGCCCGAAGCGCACAGGGTACCCCATCGGCGGCCCTCTGCGCCACCGTGCAATCCGCGGCATAGTGAATCGGTTCTCTTCGCTCATATACTGGGTACGTGGGCTATGATCCTCGCGGGGTCCGCTTCGTCCTGACGGCTCCGGATACGGAAAGCACGGAACAGCAATTCAGTCCCTGGAAGCAGATGGTTTTTGCCTCCGTGCCGGCGCAGTTCGCGCCCCGGCGCTTCTACAGGAAGAACCTGACGCAGCCGGTCAATCCCGACGGGACGGCGATCGTCATGCCTTACGGCACCCGGGTGGTGGAGGCTATTCTGCTTCGCCACTATCCGCCGGAGGACGTGGCCGTGTGCCATCCGGATAACCTGCATCTGTTCGTTGGACCTCGCACCCGCGCGGTTGGCGTCAGCACCCACAATCCGATCGGGGTAGCTTTCTCGACGGGCGTATACAGCAACATCTTCGGAGGCACGGCCCGGCCCATCAATGCCTACGAGACCGAGCGGGTCTTCCGCAATCCGGCTCTGAGAAAGTACCGGCCCAAGGTCATCGTGGGCGGGGCGGGATCCTGGCAGATCGAGAGAATGGACGCCTTCGATCGGCTGGGCGCGGACTGTGTGGTCATCGGCCGGGGCGAGTCCGTCATTGCGGATCTGTTCCAAATGGCCGACGAGGGCCAGCCCCTTCCCCGCGTGGTGCGCGCGCCGGAACCCTCGCTGGAGCAACTGGTGATCCCCGCGAAGCGCTCCACGTTCGGAATTGTGGAGATGACCCGGGGATGCGGCCGGCAGTGCGCTTTCTGCTCGCCGACCCTGGAGACCCGCTTCTCCGTGCGGCCGGACCTGTTGCTGGAGGCGGTGAAAGCGAACGTCCGCGACGGTGGCCGGGTGATCTTCCCGGTCTCGGAGGACATTTTCATTTACGGCGCCGGCGCCCCGTTCTATGTACCGAATGCGGACGCTCTCGTGGATTTCTACGAGTCCGTGGCCGCCGTGAAGGGCGTCGATTATGTGCCGCTCTCTCACGCCACCATCGCCCCGGCGCTGGTGAATCCGCACCTCATCCAGGAACTCTCGAGAATCCTCCTGACGAAGAGCGTTCTCCGGAATCCCGCCTCCACTCACCCGGAGAAGACCTTCCTGGCTCCCCTCATCGGAATCGAGACCGGCTCGGCGCGCCTGGCGGCGCTCACCATGGCCGGCAAGGCGCTGCCATTCGACATCCGGGACTGGCAGGATATCGTGGTCGAGGCGATTCAAGTTCTCAATCGGAACAACTGGTTCCCGGTCTGCACATTCATGGTCGGGCTTCCGGGCGAGACCGACGACGATATGAAGCAATCCCTGGACCTGCTGCACCGGCTCCGGCACAACACGGTGCTGTACGTGCCCTCGCTGTTCACCCCGCTCGAGGACACGCGGATGGCGGGCGGACCCACATTGAAGAGCCGCGCGCTGACCAAACTGCAATGGGAGTTCATCCTGACCGCCTGGCGGCAGAGCCTCGATTTTGCGGTCGTCCGGAAGCGCTCGAACCTGGCCTGGAAGCTCGGGATGTACGGTTTCTACTATGCCCGCGGGCGTTGGGTGCATGGCCCGCAGTTCAAGTATCCGGCCATGCGCTTCGCCGGCGTACCCGAGGAGAAACTCGCGCCGCACCTCTACCTCAAGTGGGGCAGCGGCGAGGATGGGGAGAGCGCCGGCGCTCGCCAGCCGCGATTGGTCGCCAAACACGCCGGGACGACGATCGAGGAGTTGGCGCGCGCGCATGCCAGCCAGCCGTTCAGCGCCGGCGGACCGGCTTGAGCCGGCGGCAGCCGCTGGCCGGGCGTAATCCGTCCGTAAGAACGCGCAGCTCCTGTCGTAGCGCGCGCTCTCAGCGTGCCGCGTCGGCACTCATGCCGACGCTTGGCGAGTGCGGGGACCTGCCCGGGAAGCGTTCCGCCGAACGTCGGCTGAAGCCGACGCGGCAAGCTGAAGCTCGCGCCACAAGACGGAGGCCGCGCCGACTTGCGGACGGATTACCGTCTCCGCGATCCGAGTGAACTGCGGTATCATAGAGTTGAGCCGAGCGCTTTCACTCCCTCTTCGGGCCGCCTGAGCTAAGTCAGACCACCTGGACACATTCTCTTAGCCAACCTCGAAACCCAGGAGGGTCCTGTTGGGTTCGAAGCGCCGCCTTCGGGCAGAGGTCCGGACCCGTTCCGGCGCCTCTCGAGAAGGACAGCCATTCGGGAAGGACAGCCGCCGCGGTTGTCCTGGCGTGGCGCGAACTCGGCACTGAAGAGGACCGCCGGTAATGGGCGAATCAGCCGGACATCCAACGGAACGCCATCCCAAGGGCACAGGCGCCAGCATTCTGCTTACCTCGGTGTTCGGGCCGTACGCTCGCGACGACGAGTTCGGCAGCCGCAGCATCAACCCGATGGAGCTGTACCACAACCAGGTGACGCGCGAGCAGGGCGCGTTCTCGCTGCGCATGTTCCACCGCTCCTGGGGCATCATGATGATCCAGGAGAACATCTCCGCCCCTTGCGCGGTGCTCGACTTCCCCACGCGCGAGGTCTTCGCGCAGGAGCTCACCACGCACGCCTACGACGTAGTCGGGATCTCCTCGATCATCGTCAACGTCGGCAAAGTGCGGGAGATGTGCCGCATGGTGCGCCGGCTGTCGCCGCACTCCGTGATCATCGTGGGCGGGCACGTGACGGCAATTCCGGGGATCGAGCACATTGTCGACGCCGACCACTTCGTGCGCGGCGACGGCATTTCCTGGATGCGCCGCTACCTGGGCGAAGAGGAGGACGCGCCCATCCGCCATCCCCACATTGTGTCGGGATTCGGCGCTCGCACCATGGGCATTCGCGTGCCTCAGCCGGCGGGCTCCAGCGCCGCGACCATCATTCCCTCGGTGGGATGCCCCATGGGCTGCAACTTCTGCACCACCTCCTCGTTCTTCGGCGGCAAGGGCAAGTTCCTCAATTTCTACGAGACCGGCGAGCAACTGTTCCGCGTGATGAGCGAGGCCGAGTCGGCCCTCCACGTCCGCTCATTCTTCATCATGGACGAGAATTTCCTGCTGTACCGCAAGCGCGCCCTCGAACTCCTCGACTGCATGAAGGCCGCGGGCAAGGCCTGGACGCTGTACGTCTTCTCCTCGGCCAACGCCATCCGCAAGTACTCCATCGAGGAGCTGGTGGAGCTGGGCGTTTCCTGGATCTGGATGGGACTGGAGTCGCCGCACGCCGTCTACGACAAGCTCCAAGGCGCCGATACCCTGAAGCTCGCGCGCGAGTTGCGCTCCCACGGCATCAAGCTGCTCGGCTCGACGATCGTCGGCCTGGAGCACCACACGCCCGAGAACATCCGGGAGGAGATCGAGCATGCCGTGGCCCACGACGCCGATTTCCACCAGTTCATGCTGTATACGCCGGTTCCCGGGACCCCGCTCTACTCCGAGATGCTCGGCCAAGGCCGCATGCTCGAGGACGTGGACCTGGCCGATATCCACGGCCAGGACAAGTTCAACTTTCGTCACGCCGCCATCTCGCGCGAGGATTCCAAGCGCTGGCTGGATTGGGCCTTTCGGTGGGACTTCGAGCGAAACGGCCCGAGTCTGTACCGCATCTGCCGCACCACGCTCGAAGGCTGGAAGCGTTACAGAAACCATCCCGATCCGCGCATCCGCGAGCGGTTTGAGTGGGAGGCGCGCTCGTTGGGCGGCGCTCACAGCGCGCTGCTGTGGGCCATGGAGCAGCGCCTCAAGAGCACCAATCCGGCCCTCAGCGAGCGCATCCGGGATCTCCGCCAGGAAATCGGCCGCGAATTCGGCCTGGTTTCGCGCGTTACCGCGCGGCTGCTCGGCCCCATTCTGCTCTGGACCACGATTCGCGAAGAAAAGCGCCTGGCCCGCGGTCTGACCTACGAACCCAAGCCCATCCTCGAGCGCCACAACTGGGTCCCGGCGTGAGGGCGGCGCGGCCGGCGCTGGAACGGAGCTCCGGGGCGGGGCCGTGGCACGCGGCAGCGCTTAGGCGCGGAAACTAGATGCCATTTCAAAACTGTGTGGCTCGGGTGTTCAAGACCGCGGCGATCCAGAGGGATGCGCCCGCCTCTTCGGGCGTCTACGGCCTTTCGAATTCCCGGGAGTGGATTTACATCGGGGAGACCGGCAACATCCAGGCTCGGCTGCTGGAGCACCTCCAGGAAACGAACACCTTCCTGACGTCCAGGCTTCCGACGGGCTTCAGCTTCGAGCTCTGTCTTCCTGCTGACCGGGTGGCCCGTCAGAGCCGGCTGGTTGACGAGCTCGAGCCCGCCGGCAACGGGCGGCCGGAGCGCCGCGGCCTGGATGGCGCCCGAAGGCGATTCAACTCGACCGAGGAGAACTGACCATGCAGATCCGCACCATGCTGCCGTACTTCTCGCCGTGGCGAAAGACGTGCCTGCTCTGTAATGCCGGCATGCGCGATCAGGCTTTGCTCTACTTCGTTGCCGAGGTCCCTTTCAGTTGCCCGTCGGACCGCGACGTTGTCGCCATAGCCGAGAGCAAAACGGAGAGCTGCATCCTCTCCCTGGACGAGAACGTGCTTTGGTGCCGAATTGCGCTGCCCCAGGCGCAGCGAATCGTACGCTTGCTTCGCTCCGGAGAGCTGGCGTTGTGCGTTCACGCCTTCAAGCCGAACAGCCCCCAGGTCCTGTCCGGAGCCCGCGCCCGGCTGTTATCCGCCGACGCCCAGTCGCTCACCGGCCTCACCACTGCCCGCCGGCAGCCCGAAGAGGGCTTCAAGACGCCTCACCGCATTCGCGCCAGCCTGACCGTGGGCCCACACGCCGACGTTGCAGGAATCCGGCGCCTGCTGGCCGGGCTGACTAATCCCAAGAGTGCGCACGCGGCAAGCGCGTGAACGGCGGTTGCTGGCAGCCACCGAATTCCTACTGAAGTACTCGAAGCCGGGGCGAGTAGCCCCGGCTTTTCTTCTGTAAGCGTCCCCCCGGAACAGCGCTGATCCGACGTGGGATGCTGTCTTGCGGTAGACGATTCCTTTTCCCACCCTCACTGCGCCCAAAACCGAAAATGCGACCAATGAAGCCGCGCATAGGATTCCATGCAGAGGTGAGCCAATGTTTGCAGCAGGTTGCAGGGACACTCAGCGGAACGCAGGATGCGGCGGGCCCTGCCGACTTAAGACTCAAGTCGGCGGAATGCGCATGATTTAGGTCTCATCCAGTTCGGTATTTGCGAGAGGCACAAATGAAATGAGTGATTGGAACTGGGGCAGTTGGGTGTAGACTCAATTCTGCAAAGGTGGAGGAAGACAGCACGCATCCCGGATACTATTGGCTCGCGTACAACGAAGAGAACTTCTTGCCCTGTTGCGAAAAGTGCAATCGGGCGCGGGCCAAGATGAACCATTTCCCGGTTGCGGGAAAACGGGCCTTCCGCCCCGGCGACGACCTGAGCCAGGAGAAGCCGCAGCTTCTGAATTCTTGCTGGGACGATCCCAGCCGGCACTTGAAGTTCGCCACCAACATCGACGGGACCTTCATCGCGACAGTGGCGGGAATCAGCCCTGAAGGTGAAAAATCCGTCAGGTTCTACAACCTCAATCGCGAGCCTCTACGGGATGCCCGGGCGGAGGCGCAGCGCATGGCCTTGGACAGGATCCTGGCAGCGATGGCCAGAGGCGAGTTCCGCCCCATGTTGCACACCATTTGCACCGGCAGTTGCGAATTCTCCGCAGCCTGCCTGGTGGTTGTGCTGGCCTGGGTGGAGCGGCAGCAGCGCGCGGTAGCGGATGAATTGAAGAGTTTCACAGCGGGAGGAGGAAGAGGATGAGCCGAGGGACATTTCAGTTTGAAACGACGGATGAAGGCACCCTGTACAACATGGCGGGGAACGTCAAGACACTGCGCCGGCTGTGGCTGGACCGCAAGCTGATCGATGGCGAGGACCTGGGTCCCGGAGACCCGGGCGACTTCGACTACGGGGCGTGGCATGTAGCCTGCCACCTTCTTGGGGCCGGCGGCGTCATGCAGAGCGCGAGCAAGCAATTGCTGTGGCTCGAGGTTTCGCATGATCCGGCCAGGGACGACTACTACGCCTCGGTGACCACCCAGGCCAAGACCGGTCCGGCCACCTGCCGGCTGGACTCGGCCGAGGGGCGGAGTCTGGTGGCGGGCGCCACGCTGGCCGGCTTCGTCGAGGGGAATTCAGTGGCGCGCATTTCGGCGCGCGGGACGAATGATCCTCCCGAGCTGTTCAACCTGTGGCGGCGGCAGGACTTCGATCAGCCCGTGGGCGAAGAAGCCGATGGCGGCAAAGTCTGGGAGCACTGGTGCACCCTGCGCGACATCCGGCCATCGGCGCGCGTCGGCACTTCCGTGCTGACAGCGTTCGTGTCCCTGGTCTCGGTGTTGGGCGACCGCTTCGTCCCTACGGTGGCGCGCGGCCGGCGTGACTATGGACATCCCAAGCAACTCCGCGCCATGGTGAAGGCCGGCTTCGTCGGGAAGCAGTCCGCCTTGTGGGACACGCAGCCGGTGGCCATCCCCCCGGCCGCCGAGAAGCTGTTCCTCGAGGCGGAGCCGGCCAAGTCGCTGCCGGCCGCCGCCCAACTGGATTGGAGCCAGACGCCTCGCTACTACATGTTCCAGCGGCGCATCCAAAGCTGGAGTACCACCGACAAGGTGAAAGAAGACCTGAAGGACGTGTAGATCGACAGGCGATAGTGAGGATGAGCGTGGCAACGATTCTGGTCAAGCGAAGCGCGGCGGATGTCGCGGAAATCCAGGACAAGGGGGACCATCGGGACAGCCGCAAGGCGCACTGGTTCGCCGTCAAGAAAGGCAGCGAAGTCATCCGGGACATTCAAATACGCGCGTCGCGCAAGGATTGGCTCAGCTTGCGCGACGCGGATCCGTTTCGGCTTCGGCCCTTATTGCCAACGATTCGGGTGGAAGCGCACACCCTTAGATGACCAGGAGGACCGTCATCCGCCCAAGCGGCCCTTGCTCCCCTTTCTCGAGAGGCTCAACCAGGCGCTCCCGCGGCGCTGGAGCGCCTCCCGGCAGAGCCTTGTCCCGGACGACGATTGGCTGCTGTGGGAATAGTAAGTGACTGCGCTAGACCAGGCCGCCGCCCACTGGGGGCAGCGGCCGAGGAAGTTCTCGAAGCCGGGGCGAGCAGCCCCGGCTTTTCTTTTGTAAGCCTCCCCGCGGAACGGCGCTGATCCGACGTGGAATGCTCTCTTGCGGTGAGGATTCTTGTTCCCACCCTCACCGGGGCCAACGAGTTTTCAATGAGATACAGTCGCGCGGAGGAGGGAAGCAGATGGCTTATGTGTTACTAACTATAATAATATCAACAACATGGCGGTGAGGGTGGGATTCGAACCCACGGAGGAGTCACCCCCTCAACGGTTTTCGAGACCGCCCGATTCAACCGCTCTCGCACCTCACCGCGTCGGAAGGACGGCTCAACTCCAATATACCCGACCTGGGCAGGTAGGGGTCGATCATGATCGACCCCTACAAGAAACCGGTGTCAGCCAGGTTTCGTTACCGCGTGATCTTGCCCAGCACCACCGGGTGGCGGGCGCCGGTGGCCGAAGGCAGGCTGGAGGGCCGGTGGCGCCAGGTCTGGTAGGCCAGCACGGCGAAGGCGATGGCCTCCTTGGCGTCCACGTCGATGCCGAACTCCGAGGAGGTCGCGATCGCCACATCCGGCAGCAGCGCCGCCAGGTACCCCATGATCTGCGGGTTGTGCACGCCGCCGCCGGAGACAATCAGATCGTCCACCCGCATCTTGGGCCGGACGAAGCGCTCGATGCTCTCGACCACGGAGGCGGCGGTAAGCACCGTCGCCGTTGCGATCAGGTCGGGCAGCGGAATCCCGGTCGCCAGCAGGCAGCCGGCGTACTCCTTGCCGTACTGCTCGCGCCCGGCGGATTTGGGCGGAGGCTCGAGGTAGTAATCGTCATCCAGCAGCCCGGCCAGCAGCGGGTCGCTCACCCTGCCCCGGCGCGCGATTCTGCCGCCCTGATCGTAGCTTCGCCGGCCGCGCGTGTGCAAACCCACGAGCGTGTCGATCACCATATTGCCCGGCCCCGCATCGAAGGCGATCACGCGCTGGGGCGCAGCGCCGGGCGGGATCGCGGTGACGTTGGCGATGCCGCCGATGTTCAGTGCCACGCGGCCGCGCCGGGGGTGGCGGAACAGCAAGTAATCGACATAGGGCACCAGCGGCGCCCCGCGGCCGCCGGCGGCGATGTCGCGCTGGCGGAAGTCGGAGACCACCGGGATGCCCAGGCGCTCGGCCAGCACTGCCGCCTCGCCTATCTGCAGCGTGCTCGAGAGCCTGCGCCCCAAGAATTTGATGCGCGCACCCTCATGAAAGACCGTCTGCCCGTGACAGCCCACCAACTCGACGGAGCGGAGCTTCACGCCCTCGCGCTTGCACGTCCGCCGCACCGCCGCGGCGTAGAGCTCGCCCAGCAGGAAGTGCAGGCGCGCGATGTCGCCCGTCTGCGCACTGGTGTTGGAGACGCCGAGCAGGGCCTGGCGGACCGGCTCCGGATACGGCGTGGTGCGGAAGGCTACGGTCCGGAACCGCCGCGGTCCGGCGAAGTCGACGATGGCAACGTCGATGCCGTCCAGCGACGTTCCGCTCATGACGCCGGCAACTCTCATTTTCGGCCCAGCTCCTCCTGCAGCTCCGCCAGCAGCCGCAGCGCCTCGATCGGCCGCAGCTCGTCGAGGTTCAGTTTGCGGATGCGCTCAGCAATCTCGTAGTTTACAGGTTCGAACAGGGAGATTTGAAGGGGGGCAGGCGGACGCGCGCCCGGCGAGAGTTCTTCGGTCATCTGGTGCTCGGTCTTCTCGTGCAGCGCCAGGACCTGCCGCGCGCGCTCCAGCACCTCCGGCGGCAGCGCCGCCAGACGCGCCACCTCGATCCCGTAGCTGCGGTCGGCCGCGCCCGGCTCCACCTTCCGCAGGAAAATGATCTGGTCGCCGGCTTCCTTCACCGAGACCCGCAAGTTCCCGACGCCGTCGAGCTGCTCGGCCAGCTCGGTCAGCTCGTGGTAGTGCGTGGCAAAGAGCGTCTTGGCGCGGATGCGGTCGTGGATGTGCTCGATCACCGCCCAGGCCAGCGCCAGCCCGTCGTAGGTCGCGGTTCCCCGCCCGATCTCGTCCAGCACGATCAGGCTCCGCGGCGTGGCCGTGTTGAGGATCACCGCGGTCCCGGTCATTTCCACCATGAAGGTCGAGCGGCCCCGCGCCAGGTTATCCGAGGCGCCAATGCGCGTGAACACGCGGTCGATCACCGGCAGCAGCGCCTCCTGGGCCGGGACGAACGATCCCATCTGCGCCAGGATGGCCACCAGCGCCGCCTGCCGCAGGTAGGTGGACTTGCCGCCCATGTTCGGCCCCGTGATTACGGCGATGAACTCCCGCTCGCTCAGGTAGAGATCGTTCGGAATGAAGCGCTGGGCTTCGCGCTCGGTGAGCTTCTCGATCACCGGGTGCCGGCCGGCGACGATTCTCATTTCCCCGGAGTCGGAGAACCGGGGTCGCACGTAGCGGTCCTGAACGGCGACTTCGGCCAGCGCCGCCGTCACGTCGAGCTCGGCCACGGCCGCCGCGGTGGCGCGGATGCGCGCGGCGTGCGAGGCCGCAAACGCCCGCACCTGGGCGAAGATCTCCCGCTCCAGCTCGAGGATGCGCTCCTCGGCCTGGAGGATCTTGCGCTCCAGCTCCTTCAGCTCCGGTGTGGTGAAGCGCTCGGCGTTCACCAGCGTCTGTTTGCGCTCGTAGTCGGCGGGCGCCAGGTGCAGATTCGGCTTGGAGATCTCGA
>Ga0187886_1003841_pt1 | contig 11050 bp, 10 predicted proteins | sample June2016WEW_20_1_FD_133001 | JGI IMG/M metagenome (GOLD analysis project Ga0187886, IMG submission 133001) | Peatland microbial communities from SPRUCE experiment site at the Marcell Experimental Forest, Minnesota, USA - June2016WEW_20_150 | ecosystem: Environmental > Terrestrial > Soil >...
AAATGAAATATCGCTTTAACAATCAGAAATGGCTTTCCCATCTTCGATACTTCGCTTTCTTCTGTAAATTTCACAACCATTTCAGCGGCAAATGTCGCCTTATTGCCTTCTATTACCGTCTCACTGCTGAGGAATGTCACTCTATCAACCATTGCCGACTGCATCATTGCCTGACAATACGCGACTATATATTCTTTAGAAGTATGAAATGGGTCGCTGTAATCATCCGCGATTACTTCCCTGATTGGCTCAATTTTCAGCTCTTCGAATGCCTTGATGCCTTTATTAATTGCCCCGCGTATTTTTTCATTATCCGTCTGAACAAAATAAGCCACTGCAAAAGCCAAAACAACAATTATTAGAGGTATCAGCAAATGCCATTTCCGCTTTTTCTCCGGCTTCAACATCCAAAACAGCCACAGCCCTGCCATCACAACAACAGCAACCGCAATCCCCGTAAATGGATATTCATATATATTCCACATATTTTTTAGTTTCTCAGCGCCTGAACCTGCGCTGGTATTCTTCCTTTTCTGTTAATGAAATCCGCCGAAGCGATTTTTGATACCTTCATAATTGGCGCCGAGCCAAGTAATCCGCCGAAATGCACAATCTGCCCCGCCTTCTTGCCCGGCACCGGGATAACGCGCACACTTGTGGTCTTATTATTCACAACGCCGATTGCAAGCTCATCAGCGATTATCGCGCTCAAAACATCTGCCGGCGTATCTCCCGGAACAGCAAACATATCAAGCCCAACCGAGCAAACGCTCGTCAAAGCCTCAAGTTTATCAAGACTAAGCGCCCCCGTCCGCACAGCCCGAATCATTCCCGCATCTTCACTCACCGGAATAAACGTCCCCGACAACCCGCCGACATTCCCCGACGCCATCGCCCCGCCTTTTTTGACCGCGTCCATCAGCAGTGCAAGCGCAGCGGTCGAACCAGACCTGCCCATCCGCGATACCCCCATCGCTTCTATTATTTCCGCTACCGAATCGCCCTTCTTCGGCGTCGATGCCAGCGATATATCGACAATACCAAATTCAACCTTCATCAGCTCCGCAATCTCTCTGCCGATAAGCTCGCCCGCCCTTGTGATTTTGAAAACCGTCCGTTTTATAACCTCCGAAAGCGTCGTCAAATCGCATTTCGGATTATTCGCGACAACATCCCTTACAACCCCCGGCCCCGATATTCCTATATTCAGCGAAAAGTCCGGCTCGCCAATCCCGTGATGCGCCCCTGCCATAAATGGATTGTCCTCCGGCACATTCGCGAACACCGCAAGTTTCGCGCAGCCGATTCCGTTTTTGCTTCTCCTGGCAAGCTCTTTGATTATATGCCCGACCTTTTCAATCGCCGTCATATTCATTCCCGCTCTCGACGACGCAAGATTTAAAAATCCGCATAATCTTTGCGTCTGCGACAGCGCCTGCGGAATCGAATCTATAAGTAACTCATCCGCTTTAGTCATTCCTTTATGAACAAGCGCTCCGTATCCGCCTATAAAATCTATTTTCGCAGCCCTTGCCGCCTTATCTAATGTCTTGGCAACTGATACCGCCGTTGAAATCTTCCGCGGCAGCGATTCAATCAGCAGCGCAACCGGCGTTACGCTTATTCTCCTGTTGGTTATGGGAATGCCGTATTTCTGTTCCAGTTCATCGGCGCAATTGTTCAGCCGTTTGCCCATTTCAGAAATTCGTTTGTATATTCGTTTATTGAATGCCGCAGGGTTCCTGTCGATGCAGTCTTTCAGATTGACCCCCAGCGTAACTGTCCTGATATCGAAATTCTGCTCGATAGTCATCCTTACCGTCTCAAAAACCTCTTCAACTGATATTCGCATAGGCCGTTCCTTTAATATTTTATCAGCGTTAAATTATATAGATTCCCCCGTCTTTTGCGAGATTTTTATTCGATGATTAAATCAAAATATAAATCTTTCCATTCAGGATTAGATCTTTCAATCAGATTAATCTTCCATTCTCTCTTCCATTTTTTTATTTGTCTTTCTCTTTTTATCGCCTCTTGCAGACTTTTATACTCCTCATAATATACAAGGATATGGATACCTGTGTTTTTTGTATAGTTACTGATAATACAGCTTTTGTGTTCGCTGATTCTATTAATTAAATCATTCGTTCGACCGACGTAAATATTCCCGTCTTTTTTATCTGCCAGAATATAAACATAATATTTCATTTTGTTTTTTTCGTAATTAGATTTCCGCCATCGCTTGTTCCCGCGTATGCGGGAAGCGAAAATCTATTTTTGCTGCGATGCATAGACTACTGTGTCGCTTCGCCTATTTATCGGGTCATTATGAGCAAAGCATTTTATTTGATTGATTAAGTATTATCTTTGATCCATTTAACCATTTCTTTATTAAGATTAATTGTTTTTAATGTTTCCAAAGCGTTAATTTCTTTTCCTTTATGCAAAACTTCATTCCTGATTTTATCATACATCGTACACCACTGATCCCATAAGTTTTGATTTGCCAAAGGAGATTTAACACCTACTTCAGGAAGTAATGTTTTTAAACGTTCTTTAGTTCTCCATATTTTATCCATTCTTTTCTCTATTTCATCTTCAGATAATATATTTTTAAATTTTGAAAGCAAAAAATTCTCAAGAAATATCTCTAAAGCTTGGAACGATTCCACAACTGCTAATACAAATATTTGTTTACAATAAGATGCTTCGGCATTCATAAATAAAAGTTCATATATTGGGCAAGAAGAACCGTTTTCTAACATTTCTTTGATTTTATCGATTTCTCTTTTTGAACGATTAATAATGGCATTTTCAATTCCTGCACCCATTTTTAAAATATAAAATCCTAAATTATGATTTACAAAATATATGTCTCTTATATTTATACTATTTAATCTTTCTATATGATTTTCATTTGTTATAAATCTGTAAATATCGATAATCCTATTAATAATTTCATATATTTTTTCTGTTATTTCAGTTATAGCAGCTTCTCCAAATTTACCATCGCTCTTTAATTGTTCCTTTGAATAATTAGTATCGATTTCTATGAATAGTTTGGTATATCTGAAAAAACCTGTGTTGTCATTGGTTTTTGTAACATTCTTGCCCTGATACAAAAATTCATAACCATCTTCATCATTAATTGGTACTTGTGGGGTTATAATTTCAGTTTTAGCAAAATAAGTAATATTGTTCTCCTCAAATAAATCAACGGAACTTGAACCTTTGCTGTTTTTTGTCCATATTTTTCCAAAGTGTACTAAAGCAATAATATTTTTTTTGGGAATTTCCACTTTGCAAGTATAATCTTGAGGTAAATTTAAACAGAATGGTATAGAAACTTCCACAATAGTATTTTTCTTAGTTGGACCATATTTTTCAGGTTCACATAGTTCATAGGAAGGATGTGCTTCATATATATGTAACCCTTTTTTTATTTTTACAGTTTTTATCATTCCTTCAAAGATACTCTGTAACTGTTTGCGTTCAGTTTTCTTTAGGAGGTCATTCTTGCAATACATATGGAAAATATAAGGCTCTTCTTGTTCTGATAAGCTAGCTTTGATTTGAATTATCTTATGATCCATCATGTATAAATCGTAAAGGTTTGTGTCATATTAATTTTGAAATTTCATTTTCATCATCCATAATTTTATCCTCGGACACTTTTTGAAAAACCGATTCAAATTATACTCCTTCTTTCTTCAAACTCACTTAAAAAAATCCGCCCCCGTCAGAGTCGTTCGCACTGATAACCGATACCCGATAACTGATAACTGCTTCTCAATTCCTCGAAGCGGAGCGCATACCCCAGCGCTTAGTTTTGCCACTGGCAAAACTGCAGGGGCGATTATGGATATTAAAGATTCACCAATCTCGCACCAAAAAAACACCAAAATCATCAAAAAACAGGGGTAAAAAATCAAAATTCGTTCAAATTTATCAAAAAAAATGAAAAATAATCGAAATCTTTACTAACACCTGTCTCAGCAACAATTTGCAACCGAATTTTTCCCAAAAACCTCATTTTTAGCTTAAAAACCGTACCCCTCGCCCCTCAAAAACTGGAGTTTACCCCTGCGAAAGCAGGGGCAAACAATTAAAAAACTCCATTTCGCGCAAGAACTTGCGCGCTTTTGCAAAAAAAAGATCGTTTTTTGTAAAACAGATTTTCATAACTCCTTTATTTATTTTTAAAAATAAGGACTTAAAGCATGTTTTCAAAACCTGAAATAAGGACTTATAAAAATTTTAAATTTTTTCTGCCTGCCTAAAAATAAATGGAGAAACCAATAAGTTATGGTTATAATATTAAATTCAATATCCTTTTTTCAGGAGCTATAAAATGTGTGAAAATTGTGGATGCAATGCCGATAAGTCTATAAAAGACAAGGTGATAGAAGTAATTGACGGTATCAGGCCGATGCTGCAAAATGACGGCGGAGATATCGAACTGGTGGAAGTTACCGCTGACAATTCAGTTAAGGTTCGTTTGCAGGGCGCCTGCCGCGGCTGTCCCGGAGCGGCTATGACGCTTAAGATGGGTGTTGAAAGAATGTTAAAGCAGCGTGTTCCGGAAGTTAAGGAGCTTATCTCGGTTCCGTAAGGATGGAGTTATCTTAAGTGCCTTCAAGCAGTTACAACAACTTAAAAACCATCATAGTAATGCCGGCCTATAACGCCGCATCTACATTAGAGGCAACAGTCCGCGACATTCCTGAGGAATTTCGAAGCGATATAATTCTGGTTGACGACTGCAGCAAGGACAACACGGTGGAAATAGCGACCCGGCTTGGACTTACGGTTATTGCTCGCGAAAAGAACGGCGGATACGGCGCAAATCAAAAAACCTGTTACGACGCGGCGCTGAAAAAAGGCGCTGAAATTATTGTTATGCTTCATCCCGATTATCAGTATGACGGCCGGCTGATTCCTTATTTCATAGGTTTTTTGCAGACAGGGGTTTGCGATTTTATGCTCGGCAGCAGAATTCGCACAAGGGCTGAAACGATACAATCCGGAATGCCGGTTTACAAATATTTGAGCAACAGATTTTTGACTATTACAGAGAACTTCATATTGGGCCAGAACTTAGGCGATTTTCACAGCGGCTTTCGGGTTTACAAGCGCAGCGTTCTGGAAAAAATACCATTTCATAATAATTCCGACGATTTTGTTTTTGATTCTCAGATGCTGGCGCAGGCGGCGTATTTCGGTTTTAAAATTGCCGACGCTCCGGTTCCATGCCGATATTTCGACGAGGCTTCGAGCATTAATTTCTCACGCAGCACAAGATACGGCCTGCTAACACTTTATACGATGCTGCAGTTTATTCTTCAAAAACTCAAATTAGCAAAATTCAGCATTTTCCAGTCTGCCTAACTTTAAAAAAATGGACAAATGTCTAAATGAACTGATTAAAATTTCCCGCAGGGTCGGCAGAAATCCATTTCTTGCACAGGGGGCATCCGGCAATACAAGCGTTAAAACCGACGATGGAAAATATATATTCATAAAGGCAAGCGGCACTGCGCTGGCGAATATGAGCAAAAATAAAGGCTGGCGAAGAATAAATCTCGAAAAAGCCCGTGCCATAATAAAAAACAAAAAAATCGCTAAATTGCCGGAGCAAAAACGAGAGGCCGAGATTGCCAAACGCCTCCTTGCCTGCTGCGCGGACAATACTAAAGGAAATTGCCGCCCTTCCATAGAGGCCAATCTTCATGTATTGCTCGACAAATACGTGATTCATATTCATCCGATTGCGGTCGGAGCTTTTCTAAACGCAAAAAACGGAAAGGCCGAACTGAAAAAACTCTTTGCTAAGAATAAGTTTCCGCCTTTGTGGATTTCCTATGCCAATCCGGGATACAGTCTTGCAAAAAAAATCGTACACCTGAGCGGCAAATATCAAAAAAAATACCGCCGATTGCCTGAAATTCTCTTTCTTGAAAAACATGGCCTTTTCGTTTCCGCTTCAAATTCCGTCGATGCTCTTAATCTTGTTTCAAAAGTAATAAAAAAATGTTGGAATAAATTAACCTGTCCTACTGTCAAACAGATTAAAAAACCAAACGCTAATGAAATCAAAAACGTGAAAAATATAATCTCCGCTGCTGCTGTCAAAAAGAAACAGGTTTATTATTTTTATAACAAAAATCTAGGACCTTATGTGCATCAGGACGATACCGGCAATTTGCTAAAGGCAGGGGCATTAAATCCAAACGAAATTATTTATTTAAAAGGTCCCATCATTTGGCTGGAAAATCTTCAAAAGAATACGATTCTGCCAAAATTAAAAACGCCGCCTGTTGCTTTTATAATAAAAAACCTCGGTCTATTCGTAATCGGCAGTGCAAAAGATTCTTCGACAGCGCAACAGGTTATTACGGCGTCACTTTTTATGAGATTTAACGCCAGTAAATTCGGCGGAATTGTCGCCTTGACGAAACATGAGCAGAATTTTATCAGTAACTGTGGTGCTTGAAATACTGGCTGCAAAATATCCTCTTGTTAAAAACAGCTAAATTTGCTATGTTTTCCAATAAAGTAAGGAAAGTAAACTATGAACAAATCTAAAAGTTTTATGTCAATTTTTATTCCAAGTGCTACTGTATTTATTTCAAGCTTTTGCATTATGGTTATAGAGCTTGTCGCCAGCAGACTGATTGCACGCAATCTCGGCTCATCTCTATATACATGGACAGCGGTTATCGGTGTAATTCTGGGCGGCATTACAATAGGTAATTATCTCGGCGGAAGAATCGCAGACAAATTTCCCGCAAAAAAAACTGTTGCCGTTATTTTCGCCATTTGTTCTGTAACCTGCGTTATAACAGTAATTTTAAATAACATTGTTGGCGAATGGACCTGGCTTTGGTATTTCAGTTGGCCTCTCCACGTATTTACCTATACCTCTATAGTATTCCTGCTTCCGTCAACCTTGCTGGGAACAATAAGTCCTGTAATCGCGAAGATGGCTTTGGACCGCGGACTACCTACCGGCAGAACAATAGGAGATATATATGCATGGTCGGCAGCAGGCAGTATCGCCGGAACTTTCGCGGCAGGCTTCTGGCTGATAGCCGCGTTTGGAACTATAACCATCATCTGGACTATCGGAGCCGTTTTACTGATGATGAGTGTCCTGTACTGGACGAGATGCTATCCGTTATATATATGGGCAGTAATTTTCACTGCCCTGATGACTATGGCTATGATACCTGCCGAATGGGCCAAAAATACCGGCTCATCCATTAAACTAAGAGAGCGGCCGGATCCGAACATTATCTACGAAGATGAAAGTCAGTATTTTTATATCGCTGTTAAACAAGCAGCTGATGACCCTAATAGACGTTTTCTTACCAATGACCAAGCAAACGAAAGTGAAATTCTGCTGGGGAATGCTCTTGACCTGCAATGGTTTTATGAAAAAATCTATGCTGCCGTAACCAGGGGTATCAGCGGGAATAAAGAAAAACTCTGTGTGATGAACATTGGCGGCGGCGGATATGTTTTCCCCAGATATATTGAAAAGGTCTGGCCAGGCAGCAGGATAGATGTCGTTGAAATCGACCCTGCTGTAACCAAAGCCGCAATGAAGGCTTTCGGTCTGGAAAAAAACACCACGATAAACACCATCAATATGGACGCCCGCAATTATGTTGACAAACTGTTTGAGCAAAAAAACCGCGGCAGAGAAGTACCGCGATACGACTTTATCTATGGAGATGCCTTTATTGGCTATTCAATACCATTTCATCTTGTTACGCGAGAGTTTAATGAAAAACTTTTCGCTATTCTCGGCGACAACGGCGTATACATAATGAATTTAATGGATACTCTTGACCCTGCTTTGTTCTTAGGCTCAGTTGTAGATACACTCAAAGAAACATTCCCCTGTGTTTATGTGGTAACCGATGACGACTTTCCCTATTTAGTTCGAAACTTTGTAATTATTGCCGCCAAACATAATCTGGATTTGAAAAATATTATTTCACAATACAAAGGAGAAGGAAAACTGAAAGTACGATATTTGGATGCCTCGACTATCCGTCAACCCGGGCAAAAATCCCGACGGCTTGTTTTGACCGACGACTACAGCCCCGCAGAAAATCTGCTCACCCCGATGGTCCGCGATAGCGCGAGAATGAACCTGGCCGCAATTTTTTACAGCCGAGCGAAAGAACTAAACCAAAAGGTGCTGTTTGAAGATAGTATTAAAAATTGTCTTTTGGCCATAAAAACATATCCCAGGCTTTCTGTACTATCGTATGGTGAGATTGGAACTATGTATACAAAAATGGGCTACCTGGATCAAGCGGCAGATGCTTTCAATAAAGCTATCGAATACAATGAAAAATCCGATTACAAAATCAGCACAGCAAACGCTCATTCCGGTTTAGGAACGGTTTTGCAAAAACAGGGCAAAACGGAGTTGGCCAACGAAGAATTCCGAAAGGCTGCAGAGGAATTTCGAAGAGAAACAATTGAAAAGCCCGTTAATTACACAAGCTGGAGGCTTCTGGGCGAGACTCTTGCCATGACGGAAGATTACAAGGCAGCTACTGAAGCCTTCAAAAAGGCCCTTGCTTTAAATCCTAACGACCCGCTCAATTACAATAATCTTATGAAAGCGTTGGAACTTCAGGAGCGATACGTTGAAGAAATCGAAGTATTGAAAAATTATATCCAGTTGATGAAACAATATAAACAGAATGATGCTGTATCCCAGCTTCAAAAACATCTTGAATTCATTAAACAGAAAGCCTCTTCTGAGCAAAAAAACTGATTAGTATTAATCCGTTTTTTTCTCCTTTTCCACCATTTGACGCAAGATTCATTTCTGTTATAATCTCCATATACTTCTAATCGAAAGGTACAATATGGCAAAGAGATTTGTTAGAGCGGTTTTCCCGGGTTCTTTCGACCCGATAACAAACGGCCATCTTGATGTAATCAGCCGCGGCATAAAACTTTTTGATGAGTTGATTGTCGCTGTCGGAAACAGCCCTCTCAAAAACCAGCTTTTTACTCTTGCTGAGCGCGTAGAAATGATTAAGCCGCTTGTTGCCGGCATAGAAGGCATAACTGTTCAAAGTTACGACTGTTTGACTGTCGAATATGCGGCAAGCGTCGGTGCAACTGCTATTCTCAGAGGCCTGAGAAATTTCACCGATGTTCAGTATGAATTTCAGCTTGCGATGACCAACCGTGCCGTTGCGGGAATTGAAACCATTTTCGTTATGACCGGCGAACAGTACGGCTTTACAAGCTCAACGCTTATCAGAGAGGTAGCCAGACTCGGCGGCGACGTATCGAATCTGATTCCGCAGGGTATCTATGAAAAACTGCAAAAAAGACTTGCTGAAATAGACCTTAAACAAGGCTGAAAAATTGTATACGATATCTGTAACTACCGCTTTCCGGGCCGGTCATCAGCTTAAATTATCTGATGCTGCCGAGCCGTATCATATTCATGACTGGATAGTTGAGGCTGCCGTCGAAGGCCGGTCTCTTGACGAAAACGAGATTCTCTTTGATTTTCATAAGCTCAAAAAAATCCTGGATGAAATTGTTGGCCCTTTTAATGACCAGCCGCTTGAAGATTTTCAATGCTTTAAAAATATGAATACTTCGACCGAAAATATCGCCCGGTATATCTTTGATAATGCAAAAAAACAGCTTCCAAAACACGTAAGTCTTTTATTCGTAGAACTTACGGAAACTGCCGGCTGCAAAGCAAGATACGGTGAAAAAGAGTCCATTTAGTCGCTTTATTTTAATGCCGATATAAAGAATGGGTGCCCTTTTAAAGAGATTCTTTAGTATAATAAAACAGGATAAATATGCAGTGCGAAATTTGTAAAGCAAGAACAGCAACGGTTCATTTGACCGAAATAGTTGACGGCCAGAGAACCGAAAGTCATCTGTGCCAGAACTGTGCGCAGAAAGAGGGAGTTACCATAAAAAATCAACTCTCGCTGAACGAACTTTTAAGCTCTCTCATCGCCGCGCATCAGCAGACAGATGAAAACACCGGCTCCGAAAAATCCAGCCGAGCTTGTCCCGATTGCGGCATAACAATGGAGCAGTTCCGCAAGCAGGCGCTTCTCGGCTGTCCGAAAGATTATGAAGTCTTTGAAAACGACTTGCATGAAATTATCGAAAAGACGCAGGATAATAACACAACACATAAAGGAAAAGTTCCTGTCCAAACACATATCAGCCCGACGAGCAAACTTGAAGAACAGAGCAAGATGGAAGATTTAAAAAAACAGCTTAGCGAAGCTGTCGAGAAGGAAGATTACGAGCTGGCCGCGAAAATAAGAGACCAGCTGAAAAAAACACAATGAGACTTACGGATTTAAGTTCGAAAACGAGTCGTTGGTTCGACCCTGCAGCCCCGCTGTCGGATATAGTCATTTCTTCAAGAATAAGACTTGCCAGAAACCTTGCCAGCCATAAGTTCACCTGCCGATGCGATGACGAAGAAAAAAAGAACATCCTGCAGACTCTCCGGGAAACCATACTTTCACTCCGCCAGCCCGGCGATATTTCCTTTATTGATATTGCCGTGGGCAGTGCTCTCGAAAGAGATTTTCTTATCGAAAGACAGCTTATAAGCCGAAACCTAGCGGCAAGCAAAGGCCCGCGAGGCGTCGTTATCGCCGAAAATGAGCTTTTCGCCGCACAGATAAACGAAGAAGACCATCTGAGGCTCAGCGTTCTTGCGGCAGGTCTTAACGCCGATAAATGCTGGCAGCGAATCAACAGTATAGATGATGAAATCAGCGAAAAAATTGAATATGCCTTCAGTCCTCGCTATGGCTTTTTAACCGCCTGCCCAACAAACCTCGGCACAGGAATCAGAGTTTCCGTGATGCTGCATCTGCCGGGGCTGAAAATGACAGACCAGCTCAAAAAGCTGTTCGACTCAGCCAAAGATATGAACCTTACTGTCCGCGGCTTGTTCGGCGAAGGAACTGAAGCAGTCGGCGACTTTTTCCAGCTTTCAAATCAGGTTACTCTGGGCGTCCGCGAA
>Ga0187886_1003842_pt1 | contig 11049 bp, 7 predicted proteins | sample June2016WEW_20_1_FD_133001 | JGI IMG/M metagenome (GOLD analysis project Ga0187886, IMG submission 133001) | Peatland microbial communities from SPRUCE experiment site at the Marcell Experimental Forest, Minnesota, USA - June2016WEW_20_150 | ecosystem: Environmental > Terrestrial > Soil >...
ACTGTGGCATTAGGGACATCCACTCCTACTTCAACGACAGAAGTGGAGACCATAATTTGGTATTCCCCTGCGCGGAATTGGGACATGACCTGGTCTTTCTCGGCGGGTTTCATCCGGCCATGCAACAAGCCGATCTTCAAATGCGGAAAAACCTCGGATTGCAGGCGGGCGTGTTCCTCGACAGCGGCTTTAACTTCGTCTCGTTCTCCCTTTTCAACCAGGGGATAGATGATAAATGCCTGGCGCCCTTCGGCGATTTGCGAGCGGATCAGCGTGTAGGCGCGCTCCTGTTCGAGCGGAGCCAATACGTGGGTTTCAATTGGCTGCCGGCCGGCGGGCAACTCGTCGAGCACCGAAAGATCGAGATCGCCATAAATGGTCAAAGCCAACGAGCGAGGGATCGGCGTGGCAGTCATCACCAACAGGTGGGGATTGTTACCTTTTGCACGCAGTAAAGAGCGCTGGGCGACGCCAAAGCGATGTTGTTCATCGATGATGATCAACTGCAGGTCCCGGAAAATGACCGGATCTTCGATGAGGGCGTGGGTGCCGATGATTAATCGGATTGCACCGTCTGCCAGGCCATTGCGTATCTCTTCTTTTTCGGCTTCCGGTGTATCGCCCACCAGCAGGCGAATCTGGTCAACAGTCAGTGGAGTCTCGGAAGCTTCATCAGGGGGGAAGAACGTCTTCAGCACATTGCGGTAGTGTTGTTCAGCCAGGATACCTGTGGGAGCCATGATGGCCGCCTGGGCGGAATGGTGAACCACCATGGATACTGCCAGGAAGGCCAGAATGGTTTTACCTGAACCGACATCTCCCTGGAGCAAGCGGTTCATCGGGTGGCCCGATTCCAAATCAGTATGCAGGTCCTGCAGGGTGCGTTTTTGGGCATTGGTTAGCTCAAAAGGCAGACGGTCAACCTGTCCTGCCAGCCAATCTTCTGGGCTGGGAAATATTCTGCCAGAGGCAGATTCCCAATTGCGTTTTTGTTGGAGGACCCCCAACTGCAAGAAAAATATTTCGTCGAAAGCCAAGCGCGCCCGGGCAGACTCCAATTTTGAGATAGAATCCGGGAAATGAGTCTGGGCAATGGCGGTAGGCAAATCGACCAGTCCGGCGCTTTCGCGAATAGAAGAAGGCAAATAGTCTGGAACACGCGGAGCCCAGAAATTTATTGTCTGGTACATGATCTTCCTCAGCCAACGCTGAGTAATATGGCCTGATAACGGATAAACTGGTACGATACGATTGGTATGCAGGTGATCCTGTTCCAGGGGTTCCCAATCCGGGCTGTTCATACCCAAACGTCCCAGGTACATGTCTATCTTCCCAGATACCACAATGGATTTCCCGGATAAAATCTGGCTGGTCAGCCAGGGCTGGTTGAACCATGTCAATCGTAAATAGCCGGTGCCATCTCCCAATACCGCCTCGGTGATCTGCATCTGGCCACCTTTCGCCGAGCGATTAGAGATGGTCTGGACCGTGCCAATCACGGTCAAGTCTTCGCCATACTGCAGACGGTTGATTGGTTTTAATGTACTGTAATCGTCATAACGGCGGGGAAAATAATAGAGCAGGTCACCCAGGGTATTCAACCCCAATATACTCAAGGACTCAGCGCTGCGCGGGCCAATTCCATGGATGACTGTCAGAGGAGCGTTCACGCCCTGCTTGCTAGGGATGTTCTCGACCCAAGTCGTAGAGTCGTGTGGTTTTCCAGGAGGCCGTTGGGGAGAAAAGCGTTCTTGACGGCTCATGTCAACAGGCGTTTCAGGCATTTTTTCAATGCGTGGGTGTGCTTCTCCTTTTCTGAACGGTTTTGCCGGTTGGCTCTCGTGAGTAATTTCAAGCAGCTCTCTGATCGTAGTAGCGCGCTGCTGTAAGTTCAATTCGGGGTACTGGTTTAGGCGCGCAGAGATCGTCTGGAGGAGTGTCTCATTGACATTTTCTTTACGAGCATCGTTTTCCCAGGCGGGTAGAATTCTATTCAGGCCCCCAACAACAGCCCGATTATCATACCCGCGTTCGGCTTCCAGGCGCAGGAACTTCTGAAGTTTTTCAAGTGGTGAAGGCATAGATTAATTTTACCGCTATTTTCTTTTATGATTGGTTGCTTCGAGGAGGAAAAGCCCACTGGCTGAAGGTCCGAGGAGGACCGCCAACGGCAAATTGATAGTATGCTCGGTAAAGGATATCTTGGTAAATTCCAACTGAACGTGCTCACGTAATAGACGCGCATCTTGAGCATTGGGTACGGCGTTCTGAAGTAAAGCGATATGCTGGAGATGGTCGAATTCGTCCATGAATTCCTGATAGAAATCGATGGTATGCCGGCGGTTGCGAACTTTTTCCAGGGGAGTCAGTTTACCTTCCTCCAACGAGAAAATGGGCAGTAACCCCATCATTTCCCCAACGATGGCCTGAGCCTGATCGAGGAAACCTGAATAAAAGAGATACGACAGGCTGGGCGTGCAAAAAGCGGCATATATGTGGGGCACAAGGCTTCGGATCAGGTGTTCGACATCTACGAGGTTCAGACCGTGCGCCAAAGCATCGGCGGCCGCCTGGACCAGGAAACCCAGGCCGATCGATGTTGTCTGGGAATCGATTAGACTGATTGTGTTGTGGCTGTGCAAGGAAGCTGCCGCCTGTTCGGCCTGGGTATAACAAATACTTAATGAAGAAGAAAGAAAAAGGCCAAAGATCTGGTCGTATTTTTGGGATAGCGTCATAAATAATTGCCGGAATTGTTCCTGAGACGGCGCGACCAGTTCGGGGTGTAACTCATCATCGGCTGAAAAGGGTAAATTGCTGGCCTTGACCGCATTCACGTCTTGCAGAGCTCCATGTAAACGGACTCCAAGCGGTACGATAGTTATGCTGTTTCTCCCGACGAAGGAAGGCTGGGTGAATTGGGCGGTGTTGTCAGTAACGATGCAGATGGAGCCCATAATTATTCTATCGAGATAATGAACTGATAATGGGGTTGACCGCCTTCGTGAACTTCGATTTCATACGAGGGAGATTCTTGCTTTGGGGATTCGTGCAAGGCGGATTCATGCGAAGGGGAGGGGTAAACAGCCCGGATTTTATCGACGATGCGATTGACCTCGTTACGCGAAATGTTTTCCCCGTAGAAAAGTGTAATCCGTTCCCGGTCAGCGGTATTAGCTTTTTCTAAAAGGCCCAGGCAGGCTTCGTCCAGGGTTGAGGCGGCTTCTACCAGGTCTCCGTTCAACAGTGCGATCACCTGGCCGGCCTCGACGTGAACACCATTGATCTCAACTGAGCGGGTGGCGACGGTGACCTCACCAGTTTCTGCATCCTGTAAGGCTTTGGTCATATCGGCAACAATGTAGTCCAGGTCGCCGTCCTTGTCAAGCCGCAACATGGCGCTCAAGCCCTGCGGAACACTTTTACTGGGTACGACGATGACTTTTTTGAGCGTTACAGTTGTGGCAGCCTGGGCAGCCAGGATAATGTTCTTATTATTGGGCAGGATGATGATTTTATCTGTTGGTAGATTCTCAAAAGCCCTGACAATTTCCTCAGTGCTGGGGTTCATGGTTTGCCCGCCCTCTACGATGGATGAAACATGCAGACTGGCGAAGATTTTAGATATGCCCAATCCTGGTGAGACTACTACCACACCTATCTGTCCCGGGGAAACTGGTTCCAGGTCTATTTTCGCCTTTTCCATCTGAGCGACCAGGTTTTCCCCGGTCCAGTTCAGGATGGTACCCAGTTTGCTAACGTAATCCAGGGGCAGGTCACGGTTCTGAGTGGGGACGTGGATGTGCATGCGATACATTCCATCGCCCTCGCCGATCTGGATCGAAGTCCCAATTTTTTTCAGGCCGTCAGAAAATTTATTCGAGTCCAGCTCACCTATTGGTTGAAAATCGATTACCCATTCAAAATCCTGTCCTGGCTCAATCTTTTCGCGGATTTTGTCCAAATCCATGGCGGATAGTGGTTTGACGGACACTTCTGCAGCTTCCAGCGGTTGTCCTTTTAAGAAACGCAGCATCCCTTCGAACAGGTAAAAAAGGCCTTTTCCGCCCGCATCGACCACTCCCGCCTTTTTTAAATCCGGCAGCAGTTCTGGTGTGCGTTGGACAGACAAATCGGCCTCAGCGACGATGTAGTCCAATATCTGCAAGATGTCATTGGTTTTGGCGTTGGAGTTCTCGGCGACAATCGAAATATCTTTGGCGACGGTCAGGATGGTGCCTTCTACCGGCCTGATCACGCCCTTATAGGAAGTCACGCTCGCCTCTTTCAGGGCATTCACCAGGATCTGAGCATCCATCTTCTCCAGGTTGTCCAGGGCTCGGGCAAAGCCGCGCCATAACTGCGATAGAATCACTCCGGAATTTCCACGCGCTCCTAACAAAGCCCCTTGAGCAATGGCGTGCGCCATTTTTCCAATATTTTGCTCGCCAGAATTCTGGATTTCGTTGAATGCTGCTTGCATGGTCAAGAGCATGTTCGTGCCCGTGTCCCCATCCGGAACCGGGTAAACGTTCAGTGCATTGACTGTTTCCTGGTTGGTTTTTAGCCAGGTTAGAGCTGCTTCGATGAGAACTTTTAAATCTTGACCGTCGAGAAGGGCCAGAGTAGTCACGCGAGGCTCGCCTGAAGAAGAGGAAAACTGCAAATTACTGCTCATACTGCTCCTGAAAATTCCAATAATTCCGTTAATCCGGGTTGCTAATTCGCAGTCCGCGTACGTGCACGTTGACCTGAGTTACAGGCAAACCAATGCATTTTTCAATCTGGTAGCGCACACTATCGGCGACATTGGCAGTGACTGATTTAATCCTGGTGCCATACTCGATAATGATGAATAGATCGATCGCGATAGCATTTCCATCGAAATGGACAACCACGCCCAGATTAGGATCCTTTACCAGAACCTGGGCCAATCCTTCGACGATGTTCTTGGCAGCCAATCCTACCACGCCATAAGATTCCAGCGCAGATTGGTTGGCTATGGTGGCTATTGCCTGGTGTGAGATATAGATATTCCCAAGGGGTTTTGCAGGTTCATTCATAAAACAGGTCCTTTGTGTATGTTATAACCGATCTTCTTGAATTTCGATACATATTGTGGTATACTCGCACTTTGTGTCAGGGCATGCCAGCCCATTTTTGTATTTGTACTGTAATTATGTTATGAAAGGATCCTAAAAATGGCAAAATGTGAGATGTGCGGAAAAACGACGACCTTTGGCCATAACCGCAGTTTTTCACAGCGAGCGACAAACCGCACCTTCCGTCCCAATCTCCAGCGGGTTTCGGTTTTACAGAACGGCCGGAAAGTGCACAAACTGCTGTGCGCCAAGTGTATTCGGACGATGGTAAAGAGCTCATAAACTGGTTTATTTTCCATCAAAGATCACGGCTAACGCCGTGATTTTTGTTTAACTGGCAACCTGGCGCAGGGATTGGATGCCGGCTGCAATACCACCCGGGTCTTTGAAGATGGCTGTAGCGGTCACAAAAATTTTAGCGCCTTCTCTGAGAGCTAAAGGAAGCGTTTCTACAGTAATTCCACCATCCACTTCGATTAATGCATCTGAATGGCTGGCTTCTATCAGCTTTTGTACCTGTTTGATTTTGGGCAAGGTGTCCAAGATGAATTTTTGGCCAGAAGAGCCTGGATTCACTGTCATTACCAGGACCAGGTCTACCAGATGCAGAACATCGGAGATGCTGGAAGCTGGAGTTCCAGGATTTAAAACAATTCCTGGATGGCAACCGAGAGACCGGATATGCTGTAAGGTGCGGTAAATGTGAGGAGTATTCTCTATGTGGACACTGATCGTCGTCGCTCCTGCTATGGCAAAGGCTTCCACCAATTGCTCCGGTTTTTCGATCATCAGGTGGACATCCAGGGGTAAATGGGTGATGCGCCGGCAGGTTTCTACGATGAATGGGCCCATGGTGATATTGGGTACGAACTGTCCATCCATCACATCTATATGGATCCAATCGATACCAGCTTCTTGAGCGGTGTGGATTTGTTCACCCAGACGGGTAAAATCAGCTGATAGAATAGAGCCTGAAAGTAGAATATTGGTCATGGGCTAGGGGTTCAGCGATTTGAGAATAAACCAGATGTATAGCCAGAAAGGGATCAGACCGCCGACTGCCAGGGTACAGATTAATCCTAGCAGAGTGGTTAGCCAATCAATATCCAGCGAGTGATCTTCTTCCGAGGCGGACTGCACCCGGGGGGGTAAAGTCAAAGGCGCCGGAGGAGGCATTGGGATTTGTGCTGAGGGGATCTTTTCAACAGCGGAGGCAGGTGGTCTGGGTTGTGCTATTATCTGGGGTTGTGAAGACTGCGGCGCAGGGGTAATCGGATAAGCCTCGCTCCTTGTGTTTATGGATTGGAGTACTCTGCCTAATTGGTCTGCCGTACGGAAGCGCGCGGTGGGTTCCTTCGAAAGCACTTTCATGATGATCTGTTCCAGAGCGGGCGGAATCTGGGGGTTATAGAGGTGAAGCGGGTTCGGTATTACCTCGCGATGCATACGAGCAAGTTCGAGTGGGTCAGAGGATTTGAATGGAAGGCGGCCGGTCAACATCTCGTAAGAAATGACCCCGAGTGAATAAACGTCGGATGCAGGGCTTGGAGCGCCGCCGGCAGCCTGTTCTGGCGAAAAATATTGCGGAGAACCCCAAACGATCTCATTCTGTTCGTCAACCGGGATGGTAGCAAGGGCGCGTGCGATGCCAAAATCAGTTACTTTCAATCTCTCATCGGGGGAGACCAGGAAATTCTGAGGCTTGACGTCACAATGAATGAGGCCGGAACGGTGAGCGTAACCAATTCCGGCGCAAGCCTGCACTAACAAGGCCAGGGCGTCATTGGCATTGTAAAGTCCATGCTCTTTGATTAATGATTTCAGATCTTTACCAGGAACGAATTCCATGACGATATACAATTGTTCCTGGTCAAGGCCAAAATCGTAAACAGTTACGATATTCGGGTGCGAAAGGTTGGCCGCCGCCTTGGCTTCGTGGTGAAATCGCTGCCGGAAGGCGATGTCAGAAGAATAATCCTGTCGCAGAATCTTGATTGCAACAGGTCTTTCGAGCCATAAATCCAGAGCTTTATAGACAACCGCCATACCCCCTGTTGCCAGGGGCTTCTGAAGCTGGTACCGTTTTCCCAGCAAAGGTGGTATTGAGGAAGCACTTTTCTCCATTTCCCTAAGTGATTATAACATACAAGGGTTTACTTGATGGATAGGATATAATTAAGGCTCATTGAATAAGAGACTAAACCTGGTGGTCGTTCTCATCGGCTTGGTATTGGCATTCGGGTTGTGTGCGGTGATTGCAACCCTTATCAATGGATTCAAGCCAGCCAATCCAGCCCTGGCCGTCTCGACCGCCGCCTTGACCGTCATTCCAGCCCCCTCTTCGACCCCAATACCTTTGCCTGGAGATGGAGCGACGGTAACTCCCACTCCATCCGGGGACGTTTCTCATGATGGAATTGCCCTGGGTATGTACGTCCAGATTTCTGGAACGGGTGGAGATGGCTTAAAAATGCGCGCTGGTCCCGGGATGGAGAGTGATACTCTCTTCCTGGGGATGGAATCCGAAGTTTACCAGGTCAAAGACGGCCCGAAAGAAGTTGATGGATATACTTGGTGGTACTTGGAGGCTCCCTACGACCAAACTCGTAAAGGTTGGGCGGCCTCAAAGTACCTGACGATTGTCGCCTCTCCCCATTAACTCAAAGATCATAATAAAGCTGAGCTTCATAAGGATGTGGACGGGCTTCGACCTCCAGGATTTCCCGTCGCTTAGCCTTTATACATTCCTGAATCAAACACTCACCAAAAACAGAATCCTTCAATAAGAATTGATGGTCGTTGGCCAGGGCATTGAGGACTTATTTTAGGGAGGTAAGAAGGCTTTTCACCTCTATCTTACGTTCTTACTTGTATGAAAGAATATCTTCTTCGATAGGGCCAAACCCGGATGAACAGGGATCGATGCGATTCTGTATCCCGGCGATGCCAGCCATCAACATACCGGCCATTGCCAGGTAAGAGTTGCAGGGTCCATCTCGGGGACGGAACTCGAACCTGGCATCCTCCGGCCGCACTGCATAAGAAGGGATACGAACCGCGGCGGCGCGCTGGCTGGTGGAATAAAAACTGCGGTCAATCCGATTTTGGACGCCTGGTCAACGCCCAGATGCCTACGCCAGCTAGAATACTCAGTAAAGCCAGACCTATCCCGGCCTGGATTACTGTCCGTGGTTCGACGCCCGGCATTACCACTTCTCCGTTTCCGTAAGCAGCAAATAACTGGCCCCAGGGTGTGTCTAGAGCTTCTGCGACGCGTTTTCGACCGACAAATGGATACCAGTATACGTTGTGGTAGAAATTACTGGCAAAGTAGCTCCACGGCACCAGGGGTGATTGTAGCAGGATTTTTTCAAAAGGCTTCAAAGGCCCGTGATAAATCATTTTTTGGCCGCGCGAGGCGAAGGTGTCCTCTTGAACGAAATTCCAGGGTTGTTCCTGTTCGATGTCGTACCCCTCGATTTTAATCTGGCGTGGGTCTCCCACCCCCAGGCCCATCTCGTGGGCGATGCGGATAAAGGGGATGGAAAGAGGGTCAAAGCCTTGCAGTTTAGCGGATACAGCGTCAATGGCTACCTGGTCAGAGGAGGCAAGCAGGATGTTTTTTTCATGCCAGCGCATTGCCCGTGGACCCGGACCATCTCCAGCAAAGGTTCCATCCATCAGGGCAAAAATGCCTGGATGAATATCCTGTTGGATCATCAGCAGGTCGACCAGGGTTTCGTGGATTACGCTGTGGGTCCAATGCCGGTTGCGATGGAGTAAGCCACCAAAAGCATTTTTCATAGCTCCGGTGATCGTGGTGAATACATGCGTTTTGACGGTGGGGAGGTGAACTATATTTTTCCCTACCAGCGCCTTAGGAATATAAACGCCTTCAGGAAAAACCTTATCGAGTACCAGGAAAGGATATTTCGGCTCGTAGCGGATCCAATCAAAATTTTCTTCATACAAATATAAGCAAGGGACGCCATATTTATCAGTGACAAAGTGATGTTTGTTATTTTCTTCACCGACGCTGGTGTTGACCACGACTGTGTCGTTATGGATGCCTAACAAGTCGTTATACCCCAGGCTTTGGAGGGTGCGAATGGCTCCTTCGATCTGCCAGGGAGTCGAAGAACATGCTGGGTACCAGGTCTGCCATGAAATGTTGATCTTAAGCCCGGTAGTCACGCCCCCTGGAAGTGCTTGTGCAACCCCTGCCATCAGCATGAGTTGCTGTATGTCATCCAACACTGTGGCAGGAGTGGTTTTTAACACTGCCACCCTGCCTTTTCCAGGAAAGTCACTCATTATTTTCTCCTTCACAGAACTATATATACCGAATAATCTGGGATAATTCTATTGTATGAGCATCCTGACGTCCAATTATATTATAAAGCTTCAAAGGTAGCGACTGGCACTTTGATTGCAACGTTATGAACCAGCGTAATGCGGTAATTACTCGGATACCTTTCTGTGCAGGAGAGGTGGTCGTGTTTAAGTTGCCAATCAACGATTTGCACTTTATAATGTAGCAAGAAATCTTATTTACGCGAGGATAAACTGGATACTCACAGAATCACCAGCAGCTTTAATTCCAGTCAAAGCCCCGAATCACAACTCCAGCCTGGTACAGTGTTGGTTGACAGGTACGCTATCCAGGAAATCATCGGGATTGGCGGGATGGGTTCGGTTTATCGCGCCCGCGACCTGCATTTTCCTAATGTGCTTAAATTCGTAGCGGTGAAGGAAATGATCAACACTGCCCCGGATCCGGTGGTCAGGAAGACGATCATACAGAACTTCGAAAGGGAAGCCAATATTCTGGTTACACTGGCACATCCATCGATCCCTAAGATTTTCGACTATTTTTCCCACGATGATCGTTCTTACCTGGTTGAAGAATTTGTTAGCGGGAAGGACCTTGAAGCTGTCCTTTCCCAGACACAGTCTTTTTTCTCTGAAGAACGTGTAACTGGATGGGCGCTTGAACTTTGCGATGTATTAAATTATTTACACACTCATAAGCCTGAGCCGATCATCTTCAGAGATATGAAGCCTTCCAACATTATGATAAACCAATCTGACCATGTTGTGCTGGTCGATTTTGGAATCGCGAAAGTTTTCCGGATAGGCCAAAAAGGCACTATGATCGGGACAGAGGGCTATTCTCCCCCCGAACAATATCGGGGAGAGGCTTCTCCCCTGGCTGATATTTATTCTTTGGGGGCGACATTACATCACGCGCTAACCCGGCGGGATCCTCGCCTTGAACCGCCGTTTACCTTTTCCGAACGTGCTATCCGTCAAATCAACCCGAATATCTCTGTAGATCTGGAAGTTATCGTAAGCACTGCACTGCAATATAACCCTGCAGACCGTTTTCAGTCTGTTGACGATATGAAAAATGCACTGTTGGTTTTGGCTAGCAAAACCGGTTTATTGAAGAAAATACCCCAGCAGGCAAATGTGCTCAAGAAAGACAGCTCAATCAAGCCGGTGTGGGTCTTCACTTGTGAAGATGAAATCCGGGGATCACCAACCATTGAAGGCGGCGTCCTCTATATCGGCACTTATGACCATAACCTGTATGCCATCAACGCGAATGAGGGAAAGCTTCTCTGGAAATTCCCTACTTCAGGAGGGGTGGTCAGCAAGCCTGCAGTTAACAATGGTTTTGTTTATTTTGGTTCCGAGGATAACCAGCTATATGCAATTTCCGCCCGCCAGGGAAAACTATCCTGGACTTATGCAACTGATGGGCCAATCCGCTCTTCTCCTTTAGTTGCCGAAGGGCATGTTTTTATAGGATCTGACGATGGTTTTTTGCATGCTGTCAACCTCATTTCGACACGCAGTGCCTTTAAAATCGAGACTGCCGGACCGATACGATCTACCCCGACTGTCACGGATGATTCTATTTTCTTTGGTTGCGAAAGCGGAG
>Ga0187886_1003844_pt1 | contig 11046 bp, 6 predicted proteins | sample June2016WEW_20_1_FD_133001 | JGI IMG/M metagenome (GOLD analysis project Ga0187886, IMG submission 133001) | Peatland microbial communities from SPRUCE experiment site at the Marcell Experimental Forest, Minnesota, USA - June2016WEW_20_150 | ecosystem: Environmental > Terrestrial > Soil >...
ATAGTTGAATCTCGCGTGAACGCCCCGCCAGAAATCGACGATTGAGTTCCAGATAATCATTCCCTTCGGGTGCATAAACGCGAAGCCCGGCCCCGCGTCATTGAAGCTGAAAAGGTCTAATTGCCTGCCTATTACGCGATGGTCGCGTTTTTTCGCTTCTTCAAGACGGGTGAGGTAATCGTCAAGCTCTTTTTTGGTTCGCCACCCCGTTCCGTAAACCCGCTGGAGCATTTTCTGCGTCGGGTCGCCGTGCCAGTAGGCGCCTGCCACCGACATAATTTTGAATGCGCCGATTTTACCCGTGCCGGGAACGTGGGGCCCACGGCAAAGGTCCTCGAAATGCTCGCCCGAGGAATAAAAGCTGATTATATCGCCTGTGGCGCGGTTGACGTTGTCGGATTTATATTTATCGCCGGCAAGTTTCTTCAGCGCCTCGTCGCGGCTCATTTCCGTGCGGATAAAGGGCTTGTCTGCCTTGACGAGCTGACTCATTTTTTCCTCGATACGCTCGAAATCGGTGGGGCGAATCGGCTCATCGAGGTCGATATCGTAATAGAAGCCCTCCTCGACGGTGGGGCCATAAACCAGTTTTGCCTTGGGCCACAGGTCGCAAATCGCCTCTGCCATAACGTGTGCGCAGCTATGGCGCATAATGTCGAGGCCTTCTTTATCTTTTGAGGTGACGATTTGAATTTTAACGTCGCCTTTTACCGGAGTCGTTAGGTCAACTAAACGGCCATCAATTTTCGCCGCGACTGCTGCTTTTGCCAGGCCCTCGCCGATTTTTGCCGCGACCTCTTTTGCCGATATGCCGTCTGCGGCTTCGATAACGGAGCCGTCCGGAAGTGTTATTCTTGCCATCAGTTATTCCAATAAAGCGGTTCTAATTCGATAAACAAATTAAGCGATGTAATTCTAATAATATGCAGAATCGTTGTCAAACTACTTATTAAGCAAAAGGCGGCTGCGAAATAGGCATTATGCTGATTCAACATTTTGTATGTTCGGCTAATATATTTTGTAAGGTCGGACAAGGGGAAAACCGGCAAGATATACCCGGCCTCGCCCTGCGAATCAAATTTCGCAGGGCGAGGCAGCAGTAAACAAATATGAAGTTTAGATAGCGAAAGAGTACCGTACCAGTATTAATTGCAAAGGATAGTTTATATGACTTATCGTTTTATAGATTTGATATTCTGGCTGGTCGTTCTGATTTTCGGGATTAAAACTTACGTAAATGATTCAGCGGGCAATCATCGCATAAGGGCGTTGGTTTGCAGAATTCCTTGCCCGTGTGAACCAAAAGCGCGTGATACTCATTAAAAAGCTTAATATCCGCAGGAAGATTTGATTCGAAAAGCGCCTTAATCTGTTCGTATTCGGCGTCAAACTTGATTAAACGATGGCGCGATAAGATACGCCTGGTATAGGCATCGACGACAAAAACGGGGCGATTGAGTGCATAGAGTAAAACTGAGTCGGCGGTTTCGGGGCCAACGCCGCTTACGCCTAACAGCTCTTCGCGAAGCCGAAAGGTGGGGATATTTTTAAGTTTGGCGAGCTTGCCGGCGCAGTTTTTAAATAGCCAGTCGATTACATTTTTTAGTCGGCTGGCCTTTATATTATAGTAGCCCGCGGGGCGAATCAGCTTTGCCAGGTCGGCGGTTTCGATTTTATGCAGTTTTTCAGGGGTAAGCGATTTGGCTTTTTTAAGGTTGGCAATTGCTTTTTCTACGTTGCCCCAGTTGGTATTCTGAGTCAGGATTGCGCCGACTATGACCTCGAAAGGCGTCCCCCCCGGCCACCAGTGCTGCGGCCCGAAGCGCTCATAAAGCAAATCGTATATTTTTTTCAACTGCTTAACCGGCATACGCGTAAAAATTATAGCGAAAAACAGGGTCGAACTGAAATTAATAGCCAAAAATACTGAAAAATTTGTCGAATTTCCTTTGACTGTCGGCCTTAAAAGGGTATAATTATTTATGTCTTTTGTTTGAAGGGCCCCGAGAAATCCGGAGGATTTCCGGGACTTGGTCCTAGAAATTTCTTCGAAATTTCTCAGGGCAAAAGCGTAGCGAAGCGAAGTCTCGCTTTGCGAGGACAAATGAAGGCCGGAGAGTGAGAATGAGCAAGTCAAAAGAGAGTGACTTGGCTGCGATTAGTCCGCACTTATATTCCCCTGCCTTATAAAAAATTATTACTTTTTCGAGAAGGAGAAGAAAATGAGACATTCAACTATTTGCACAGCAATCCTGCTTTCAATTATTTTGGCCGGCTCGTCGCCGGCAGCCGAATGGAGTGCCCCTGTTGCGGTTACGAGCGTTAATACTCAATATGATGAATGGACGCCCTATTTGTCTTACGATGGTCTATCGCTGTATTTTGCACAAGGTTATTCAAATGACTCATGGGAGTTTCAGATATTCGAGGCAAAGCGCAACCAGCCGTCAGGACCGTTTACCTCGGTCAATAAGGTTTATCAATCATACAGCCATGTTATCGGGCCGTGGGTTTCGCAGGACAACCTTCGAATGTATTATCATCAGGAAACTGCATGGACCATAAGAATGAGTGAGAGGGCTTCCGTAAACGACCCCTGGTCTGAAGGGACTATTCTCAATTTAGATTCTTTAAACGCACCTTTATATCCCTCTCTTACGGCCGATGAGCTTACAATGGTTTTTGACAGCGCCGACGCAGACAACCGCAATATTTATCTTGCCACACGGACGGACAGGAACTCTGATTTTAACATACAGTATTTATCAGAGCTTAATACCTCAGCAGATGATTTTCATCCGACGATAACACCTAATGGTTTAACAATGTATTTCTGCAGAGATGATGGAATCTATTCGACTACCAGGGCATCGCTTTCCAGCCCCTTCGGCAATATTCAACATTTGCCGATAAATCTTCCCGGTATGAACATCGCTCAGCCCAAAATAAGCTGGGATGGAACAGCTATGTATTTCTGTGCGGCCATACCGGGTCAACCAGGCGATATTTATGTCTCGTATCTTGTTCCTGAACCCGCGACGATTCTGCTTTTGGGTCTTGGCGCAGCGTTCATTGCTAAAAGACGCAGATAGAATTCGTTATTATTCCAAACTGTTCGCTTAATACTGTCGCCAATTTTTTTCTAACCGCATCTTTATTGAGCCAATTCCCGAGTTATTTATTTGAAAGGCGGGGATACTCCTGATAGAATTACCGCCTCTTTTTAGAGAGTAGTGAATATGGGACAAAATATCGACAAGCACAAACTGACCAACGGAATGGTGCTCCTCGGCGAGCGGATGGAAGCCGTGGAATCGGTGGCGTTCGGCTTTATGCTGCCGGCAGGCGCCGCGCTTATGCCCGAGGGGTGCTGCGGGGTATCTAATGTTATCTCCGACTGGATATTCAGGGGGGCCGGCGACAGGGACAACAGGCAATTAGGCGACGCGCTGGACGGATTAGGACTTCAACGTTCAGGCGGGAGCAATACCGCACATATCTCAATAGGCGCTGCCCTCGAATCGAGCAACCTCGCCAAAGCAATCGACCTTTTCGGCGATATAATCCTCAAACCCAAACTGCAGGATGAGCAATTCGCCCCCGCCAGGCAGTTAGTAATCGACGGCATAAAAGGGCTTGATGATGACCCACGCCAGAAGGTTATGCTCAAGCTGCGCGAATTGTTTTACCCGCCGCCTTTGGGGCGGAGCACCGTCGGCGAAATCGACCAGCTTGAAAAACTGACCCCCGGCAAGACCAGAGAAATTGTCGCAGACAGTTTTAATATATCGGAAGCAATTTTTTCAGTTGCGGGAAAGTATGATTTTAACGCGGTAAAAAAGCAGCTCGAAAAACTGTTCGGCAGCGTAAAAAAACACGCGGCCAAATCCCTGACAATAGGAACCAGGGGCGGCAAATATAAGTATATTCCCAACGACGGCGCACAGGTGCATATCGGCCTTATGACACCGAGCGTCCTGATGGGCGACAAAGATTATTACAACGCGCGTCTGGCGGTGGGGGTTCTTTCGGGCGGGATGAGCGCAAGGTTATTTACCGAGGTCAGGGAAAAACGCGGCCTTTGCTACGCGGTCGGCGCCCAATACCACGCCCTCAAGGAAGCCGCGGGGATTGCCTGTTACGCGGGCACATCCCCCGATAAGGCACAACAAACCTACGATGTCATAATCGGCGAGTTTAATCGCTTAGCTGAAGGTATCACCAAAGATGAGATGCAGCGGGCGCAAACCGGCCTTAAATCGTCGCTGATTATGCAAAGTGAGTCATCCAGCAGCAGGGCCGGCTCAATCGCAGGCGATTATTATATGCTTGGCAAGGTTCGCCTCTTAGATGAAATAAAATCCGCCATCGACAAAACAACCGTCGATTCGGTCCTGAGCTTTTTACGGAAACACCCATTTAAAGATTTCACGGTCGTAACAATCGGCCCAAAAGAGATAAAAACAGGTTAGCGCCTATGGAATTCAAAATTCACAAACTGTCAAACGGCCTGACGATTATCGGCGAGGTAAACAAAAGCGCCAAATCGTCGGCAGTGGGCTTTTTTGTCCGGACCGGCGCCCGCGACGAGACCCAGCAAATCAACGGCGTATCGCACTTCCTCGAACATATGGTTTTCAAGGGTACCGAAAAATTAAGCGCACTGGCAGTCAACGAGGAATTCGACAAGACAGGCGCGCAATATAACGCCTTTACCAGCGAGGAAAACACCGTCTTCTGGGCGGCTGTCCTGCCTGAATTTCTGGCGGAAATCGCACAGCTTTGGGTCGAGATGATGAGGCCCGCGCTGCGGACCGACGATTTCAATATCGAAAAGCACGTCATAAAAGAAGAAATCGCGATGTATCAGGACCAGCCCAATTATGACGTTTACGACAGGTGCAGGGCGCTATATTTCGGCAGCCACCCCTGCGGCCACAGCGTCTTAGGCAGCGTTGAAACAATCGACGCAATGACTGCCGACCAGATGCGCGAGTATTTTAACTCCCGATACGCCCCCAATAATATGGTCGCCTGCATCGCGGGAAATTTCGACTGGAATAAAATCCGCGATATCATCGAAAAGGGCTGCTCAAAATGGGAAAAACGCGACACCCCCAGGCAGCTTACGGATACCCGCGGCACACAGGAAAAACAGCGTCTCGAAAAAGCAAACCTCGTTCGCGAGCATATCGCCCTTATGAGTCCCTCAATCAGCGCAGAGGACCCGAGACGATTCGCGGCATCGCTTTTGAGTATGGTTGTCGGCGACGACGTCGGCTCGCGGTTTTTCTGGGAATTAGTCGATAAGGCGATTGCCGAGACAGCGTCGATGGAATTTTCCGCGATGGATGGCACAGGCGCTAATTACACATACGTTCGCTGCGGCGCCGCCAATGCCGGCAAATCCCTTGAAATTATCGACCGGATTTTCGCAGACCTGGCCAAAACGGGCATTACCGAAGACGAGCTTGTAAAGGCCAAAAACAAGGTCTTAAGCGCGCTTGTTATAAAAAATGAGATTCCGATGGGTCGGTTAGTTGATTTGGGCTTCAACTGGACTTATCTGTGTGAATACCGCAAAATCGAGCAGGAGGTCTCAGCGATAAAAGCCGTAACAGTGGCCGATATTAACGCCCTTTTGAAAGATTACCCCCTTTCCCCCTACGCCCAGTTCTCCTTAGCCCCCGCATAAAGCCAATTAAGAATAAATTACGTGCCAGAAATTAAAAAGGTTAAAAAGACATAAGGATAACTTATCAATTTGACGATTTCTGAAAAAATTTGGAGGTCAAAACGGGCGTATAAACGTTACAGATAGCCCAGATTAACGAAGATGGGCAATATGGGTAAGATAGGGTAGGGTGAAAATATTTTTTCATTTAGAAAAGCGGTCAAAAAGGGCCACAAAAATGCACAAAATGCGCAGAAGTGAAGATGTTTTGAACGGAAACGCGCGCTTTTTGATGGGTTTTTAGCACCTGTTTCATAAAATAATTATAAGTAGAATTAATAGGATTTTGAGTGCCTTTGGCATAAGATTTGACCACGAAGAACACGCCCCGCAAGAATTTTCCTGTGGAAAATTCAAACAACTGCGGGGTCTGCGCTACGCTTCGAGATTTACGCTGTTTTTTTAGCCACCGAGCACATAGAGTTCACAGAGATTAACCACGAATGGACACGGATTAACACGGATTTTGTCAGCCGGATAAGCATACTCGACAAGGTCTGTGCTCCAAACGTGGTTTGTGCGCAATACCTTTCTCTCGTCTGCCGCCCCTTAGGGGCAACGCCAAAGGCGTTTAACGGCTGACAAAATACACGGATTAAATAATTGACGATTGCCGAATGTCGATTTAATCAAAACCTCGGATTTTCAAGAGAAAACGCTTGTATTTTATATTAGTTTGGGGGTATATTGTAGCTTTATGGCTGGAAACGGCTGGAGAGAACTACACCTTTGCCCGTCACCTTCGACAAGCTCAGTGCAGGCCTCCCTATGGGACAGGTCCCTAAGGGATAAATTTGCTATTTGGAATATGCCTTTATAAAGAGTGAGGAAATAAGGATGATGTCCCCGGATAAACCGGGAAAGAATGTTTCTTTTTTATTTTTTAGGAGAGGATAAATGGAACCTTGGAGTGTTGACGCAAGAGAAGCAATAAGGAATACGTCCGAAATTCGGCAAAGTTTGATTGAACAAACAGAGGGGATTGAAGATTTTTTGTCTAAAGACCGCTATTTTTTTGTCGTAGCCACCAAAGGACTTGGAAAATCATTATTACTACTTGCGAAAAGGAAAATCCTTCAAGACAAACGTATTGATAATATGATACCCAGAAGTGCGCTGTTAGATATTCCGGCATTCACAATCGCAAGTTTGGGGGAAAGCGGCCGTTCCAGGTTACGTTGTGATAAGACGATGCAATTATTATGGTCAATATCAATTGCCATTGCTATCATTAAAAATCTCGAGTTGACTGAGGAAATTAAAAAAGGGAATATCTCTGATACTTTGCTGAGGTTGCTTGAAGAAAAAGCGAATACTGCAACAGACATCTTAGCTCAAATTATAGTGTTAGTGCAAAGAGATGAATTTTATGGGAGGTTGGCTGATGAGTACAATCGCATATTGATACCTACGATACGGACGATTCAAAAAAGCATAGCGCTTTTTATTGATAATGTTGATGAGTGCTTTAAAGACGAAGAAATAAAAATTTGGAATACAGCTCAAAGTAGCTTGGTCAGAGCAATATATGAGTTATTCAGACTAAATCCGGGAAAGCTAAAATTATTTGCATCAATAAGAAAAGAAGCATTTTTACAATTAAAAAAAGACAACACAATGTATTTGCAATATGAGGGGATAAGTCTTGATATTTCATATCATAAAGATGAATTGAAAAAAATATTTATTAAGAATATAAATGCCGAAAAAAGGGAAAGACTCCTTCGTAAAGATTCTTTGCGTACAGACCCTATCTATGCTTTTATCGGCATTAAAGAAGTTCAGCATGGCCATGTTGTTACTGAGAAAGAGGAAATATTCGATTATATATATCGGCACACATTGAAAAGGCCGCGTGATTTTATGGTAATTGGGAATAGAATTTCGACTTGCCCTACGAACGAAAGAAATCCTGAAAATCCAAATGGAATAAGTAAAGTTAAGAATCTTATTAACGAAGCCGCTACGAAAATAGCCGAAACCTACATTGAAGAAAATATACCACACCTAACGGTTACGAAAGAAGATTTAGACCGCGTGTTCGGATTGATTGACTCTAATATATTAGAGAAACAAAAAATAAAAAAGATATGTATGCAATTCAATGGAAATGATGCTAGTTGTATGGACAGGGATTGCAAAAACTGTTCTGATAAAAATCATATATTTTGTCAACTCTTTAAAATGGGTTTGTTGGGATATGTTACCGAAGATCCAACAGAAAAAAATTTATTTGTACAAAAATTTGCTACAGTAGGAGAGAGAATATATGACGATGCGGGTCTGTTGCCTGATTCAACTCATTATCTTATACATCCGATTTTAGATCATCTTATTAGAACAAGAAGCAGCGGTTATAAATATACAGAGCAAATTGATAAAGTAAATATAGTTGGTTGCGATCGGCCATGGAATACTATTCAGCAAGTTCCATCCGAAAATATGCGTCGCCCCACGGTTTTTATTAGTTCTACCATGGATTTATCCGAATACAGAAATAAGATAGAAAAGATGGTAATAGATAAAGAATTTGCTGCTATAAGAAGTGAGCAACAAAATGATGCAAATGCTTTTAAGAAGTGCAAGGACGAAGCACGAAAATGTCATTTTTTTGTTGCTATATTAGGTAGTCGTTATGGCGATGAATATAGGGGTAAATCGATTTGTGAACATGAATTTGATGCGGCTTACACAATTAATCCTCAAAAAATCATAGTATATATGATAGATGGTGACATGAATAACTGGGATGAAAAACAAAAAGAGTTTGCTCAAAAAATACAAAGCATTAAACAAAGGGGATTTTTGCGGGGAGGACGAATAAATTTATCAAATATACACATGAGATTTGAAAAAGATTTTGTAGAGAAGATCGCATTACTTGTAAGGAAGAAAGGTAACGTTAAATAATAAGGTAAACTATAGCAAATTGGAAAATATTTGAATGGTTAGGCTCATTTTAATTTGAAGTGCATCGCTTCTGGCGACCTTCCCCCTTTATTGTGCCACTACGTATTAGAGTTTCCAGCGTTACGGCCTACGATTTGTATTGCCGTCTTTCTTCGCCAAGGCAAGATTTTGCCGTTGAAATTTATCCGTCTTCGGCGGATAAATCCGCCACTGGCGGAAAGGACTCCCGAATAGGTTTTTTTCCGGGACACGGTCGGTTTGGGTAGAATTGGGGGGAAGTAAAAAGGGAAATAATGAATGCTGGCCGTTCTCGGTTATCCCACGATTATAATAGATACAACAGGCCTTCGGTTATGTGAGTAGTTTAACTATTCTATAGCTTCGGTTTTGGATTTCATTTCCGTACGCTATTGCATCTAAGTGTCTGCATGCTGTATTGTATTTCTTGAAACCTTCCGAAACTTTTTGGCAAGAATTGGTTAAAGACATGATTACTTTAGGGAGGTCATTCAATAATTGTGTGACTCTGATTTTGCTTTTATCGGGAAAGATAATTTCTGAGGATCGTCTCCTTTGAATAGCTGCTAACCTAATGTCGTCTTTCTCGATTAACTCTTTCATTTTTCTTAGAGATTTAAACGTCTTATCGTCTACCAAGTAACTATTACGATTTCGACTGGCATCAAGCTTTCGTTCGATCCATGCGCATGCATCACTACCGAGCAATACGGCTATTGTTAAAGCAGTCTTAATACTGGGAAATTTAGGAATAGCGACAAATTCCGCTAGTGTCTCTGCAAAAACTTTATCAGATAATAGGTTAAACCAAAATAGACAAGGCGCATATAGGCGCAAACCTGTAATTGCCAGCATTTTTTTGTTATTTTCATCTGCATCTCGAAGATCATCACGCCCCGCATATACTCGATAGTAAATGGATTGATCAAATTTGAAGGTTTGTTTGCCTTTTGAGAGGATTGCATTGGCTTGAAGAATTTTGTTCACATCATCAAACAAACCACTTGAAAGAGTCTCGTATACTAATGTTGTTGTTGCTTGTTTAGGATCTGAGGTAGGTTTAATTAATAATTTTTCGGTAGGTTCATGACCATCAATATGATCCACAACACGGATCGATTTAATTGTCTCTTTCTCTACCACTCGCTCCTTTATAATCGTATTAAGTTTCGCAAACTTCTGTTTATCCTCTTCGTTTAATTCACTCCATTTTACAAATTCAACCGCTAAGTCCTGCCTGTTAGTATTAGAAATACGCGGGACGCAAATTAACTTAATACTAAATTCCTGTGAATTATAGACTTCTTCGGACAAGGCATCTCTATATTTGGTAATATAATCCAAGATATCCTGCATTTCTCGCAGAAGTGCTGATTTGTTTGCTAACTTCTGTTCTGGTTTTCGAAGTCGTGAAAATTGGAGCGAAAAGACAAGATTTTCGTGTAAAACGTACTCAGGACCAAATAAATCCTGTAAGACGGATTCATAGTTATAAAGCAAAGATTGACATTCTCCAAAAATCACGGTATCGGTTTGCGATACCAGTGTTGTTTTATGCTCAATCTTATTTCTAAGTTTTATGAAAAATCTGAGATTGGCTTCTACAGATTTATTGAGTTTTCCAAATTTATCAATACAAGTACTAAGTTCCCATGCTTGTCGGTCTCCATCAATGATTACATATTTACCATCCCTTTTATAATAATACTTATCACCGATGATCTTATGGAAATGGGCGTGAAATAATCGTGTCCAAGCAATTATCATCAATACAATATAATTCTGACTTCGGAAACAAGTCCGTGGTTTATTATAGATCTCAACCCCCAAGAGTGCAGCATCTATTGAGCTTTCAAGTATCTGCTTTACTTTGCCACGCACTTTCATATCCGAAGAAATTATAGAAGATAATGTACGTGGAAACAAGAGGCATTCTGCTTATCGCAAAATCTGGAAATCAGGAAATCGAATGTTGAAACACATAGGGGGAGTCTGGTGAATCAATTTAAGCAAACACAGCGTAAGCAACCTCAGCCTGCAATCTTCGTCGCCGTCCGTCTTCGCTTCCTCCTTCGTTTACACTTCGGAGGACAGGGCGCTATGCCGAGACAAGCAGGGCGAAATATTATTTAGATGCGCCTGCGTCTTTGTGGAGCTTGTATTCAACGGAGTCAACAAGCGCAAGCCACGATGCCTCGATGATATTTTCCGAAACACCGACGGTGCCCCAGATGTCGGTTTTGTCGCGGGATTCGATAACGACGCGGACGCGGGCGGCGGTGCCTTCCCTGGCGTTGACCACGCGGACCTTGTAATCAATAAGGTGCATATCCCTGAGATTGGGATAAAAATTATCGAGCGATTTTCGCAGGGCCGCGTCGAGG
>Ga0187886_1003845_pt1 | contig 11042 bp, 16 predicted proteins | sample June2016WEW_20_1_FD_133001 | JGI IMG/M metagenome (GOLD analysis project Ga0187886, IMG submission 133001) | Peatland microbial communities from SPRUCE experiment site at the Marcell Experimental Forest, Minnesota, USA - June2016WEW_20_150 | ecosystem: Environmental > Terrestrial > Soil >...
CATCGCCTTTAATGCCTTGATTGCCTGATGCGTAATCGCAATGACCTTTTTTTGGATTCGTCCCGCCATAGCTCCCGTCGGTATCGCAGGCGACAAAATACCCGGCAGCGCCAGCAGTCCTCCTAAATCAAGCTTTCGTTCGACATCGCCCGTCGGCGAAATTTTGCTGAGACGGTTCATCAGTGTTTTCAGCGCCTTTTCGTTTATTTCGAAAAGCGCTTCGGCCGGAGCGCCTTTTTGCCTGAGCGTGTAATTGGCCGTGCCGCGGGAAAGCTCCTGACGAAGCAGCTTTTCGATATCCGGCTCAAGAAATTCCAATGTCTCGGGCAGCCGGAGCGTCGCTTTAAAATAGCGATTGTTAACGGTGCCGATTTCAACGACGTATGTAACGCCGTCCAATCTGCCTTCGGCATTTCCGTATCCTGTCATACTGTTAATCATAATTTTATTGCCTCGGCGCCTGAGGTTGCGGCTGGCCCGTCGGCTCCTGCTGGCCCTGGTTGCGACCCTGGCCGGTATCAGTGCTTGTAACGGGAGCGGGGGTTTGTGCAAGGGGGCCGCTTCCCGTCGGCTTCCACCACTTGTTAAGGATAAGCGCAAAAAACACAAAGACGCTTGCCGCCCCAATTGTAATCCACGTAAGGACGTCGCCGGTCTTGCTGCCCAAAAGCCCGCTTGCCATACCGCCGGCGAAGGCGCTGCTCAGGCCTCCGCCCTTGCCCTTTTGAATCAGGACGATCAGTATCAGCACAATCGACGAAATCAGAAAAATCACCGCAATTACATTCGTTATAAAACTTGCCGCCAGCAATGTATTGAATGTCATATCTTTTTCCTTACCTTTGTAATGTTTGTTTTCAAACAGACGCTTTGATAATAGAAACAAAATCATCCGATTTTAAGCTTGCTCCGCCGACTAATAATCCGTCAACGTCCTGCTGATTCATAAGCTCTGCGGCGTTATCGGGTTTAACCGACCCGCCATACTGAATACGAATTTCCTCAGCCAGTTTCCTGTTAAACATCTCGGCCAGCAGTTTTCTTATCAGGGCGTGCACTTCCTGCGCCTGCTGGGGCATGGCGGTCAGGCCCGTCCCGATTGCCCATACCGGCTCGTATGCGATTGTTATCGCGGACATTTTTTCCTCGCTTATGCCGACCAGCCCTTTTTTCATTTGCCGGGTTACCACCTCAGCGGTTTTGTTTGCTTTGCGTTCTTCCAATAATTCGCCTACGCATAAAATCGGCAAAAGCCCGCCTAATATGGTTGCGTGGACCTTTTTGTTTATCAGCTCATCGGTCTCACCGATGACGTGCCGTCTTTCCGAATGGCCGCAAATCGCGTATATGCAGCCGACGTCCTTGAGCATCGCGGAACTGATTTCCCCGGTAAAGGCGCCTTTCTGCTCGAAATATACATTCTGTGCGCCAAGCGATACCCGCGACGAGCTTAACGCCTTAGCCACCGCCTGCAAATAAACAAACGGCGGACACACCGCGACGTCAACCTTGCTGCCGGCCGTATCGCCGCAACCCGCGACGATGCCTTCAACGAGCTTGACAGCGCTGTGGCTGTCGGTATTCATTTTCCAGTTGCCCGCTATAAACGGTTTTCTCATCGATGCGCTCCTTAATTTAAAACCTCAGTTGCACGGGGAAAACTGCCCAGAATCGAAAGCTGCAAACAGTGTTTTTTTGCCTCATCGAGGGCTTTTTGAATTTTTTCCTCGCTGCGATGGCCTGTTAAATCCACAAAGAAATAATATTCCCATTCGCGTTTTTTGCTCGGTCTGGATTCGATATTTGTCAGGTTTACCTCGTATTTTTTGAACACTTCCAGAACGTCAACCAGGGCGCCTGCCTTATGGGCGGTGCTGAATAGCGCCGAGGTTTTGTCTTCGCCGGTGGGTTTTGAATCTTCTTTTGCGACTACAAAAAACCGCGTTACATTATTTGGCGTGTCCTCGATATTTTCGCATATTACCTTAAGCCCATACAGCTCGGCGGCGATAGTCGAGCCGATTGCCGCCGACTTCGGCTCTTTGGCCGCTTTTTGGGCAGCCCTGGCAGTTGACGCCTCCGCGACGGTCTTTGCGTCCTTGAACGTCGAGGCAAGCCAGTTGCGGCACTGGGCAAAAACCTCGGGTTTGGAGTAAATTTTCTCAATCTGGTCGAGGTTGCAGTTGGCTAAAAGGTTATGATGAATCGACATCAAAATCTCGGCACAAACCTTCACGTCCGAATCCACCAGCGCATCTAACGTTTCGACTACGCCGCCTCCCAACGTGTTTTCTATCGGCGCGATTCCCAAATCACAATGGCCTTTGCTGACCTCGTCGAATATGCCGCGTATATCGACTATCGGTTCATAATCGACGCTTGTCCCGAATTTGCCGATGGCAGCCGTATGACTGAAGCTTCCCGCCGGCCCCAGGTAGCCGACTCGTAAGGGCCTTTCGAGAGTAAATGACCCGCTCATCAGCTCACGCCATATAGCGTTGAGGCATTTGTTCGGCAGGGGGCCTTTGTTTTGCTTTGTTACTTTTTCGAGGACTTCCTTTTCGCGGTCTGGTGAATAGACGGGGGCGCTTGTCTGTCTCTTGAGCTTGCCGACCTCAATGACTATGCCGGCGCGCTGATTGAGCAGCTCAACCAGCTTGGCGTCAATCTCATCAATTTTTTTCCGCAGGTCTTCGAGGGACGACATATCTACTCCGCAACGATTTTATCGTGCAGGCCGGCACATATTTGTATAAAACCCGTATATCTAACAGAAAAGAGGACTTGCGTCAATGACTTTACCTTGTTAGAAACAATTTTTAATCCCGACGCGCCGGGATTGAAACAAAAGGTGCTATTATGGTTGATACGATTAAATACACGATTTTCAAAACAAAATGGGGTTATTTTGGTCTTGCGGCCAATGCTCAGGGATTATTACGCACGGTTTTACCTTCGCCGGACCGGAAAATCACCCAAAATTACCTTCTCGCGGGTTTGAGTAAGCCAAAATTTCAAAAAAATCTTCTAAAATCCCTGCAGGATAAGATTGTCGCCTATTTTAACGGCAGGGCGGTCAAGTTTAACGGCGACATTCCTCTTGCCCTCGATAATCTTGGGCCTTTTATAAAAGAAGTGCTGATGGGTTGCGGGAAAATCCCATACGGCAAGGCCATATCATATTCGCAATTGGCTCGTTTGGTCGGCAAACCCTTAGCGGCAAGGGCCGTAGGTAATGCTCTTGCGAAAAACCCCGTTCCTCTTATTATTCCCTGCCACAGGGTCATTCACGCCGACGGCTCAATCGGCAAATTCTCCGCCTTTTTAGAGGCAAAAGCCGGCCCTGATATAATCAGAGGAAAAACCCTGAAATTAAAACTTTTACAGCTCGAACGAGCTATATAATACCAAGTCAAGTTAATTATTGCGCCCTATTGTCATTCCCGCGAAAGCGGAAATCCAGTTTGCCGTAGAATGCAGCGAGAATAATACTTGAACCGCCATTACACTAAGCGCACTTACTAAGTTGACTTGGTATTATTTGTTACCGCCGCAGGAACGGAGTCCTGAAAAGGTAGAATGGTTTGATGTGACGTACTGGACCGGTTCGGAACTTATCGGGCTTATCGAAACAGCAGCTAAGTCCGCCAAAAGAAAAACAAAAATAGTAACCATACGGGACAGGTCAATCTTTGTGGGACGCCATATGGACACAAGCATTTTCAAAAAACAAAGCCATCAGACACGAGTGGCGGTAAATCGGCTGTTCGACCGTGACTACAGGGGACAGATAAACGGTTTGAGTATGGATATGAATTATCTGGAAGAACTGAAAGAGGCGAACATAGAAAGCTGGACGCGAATCTACGATTATTATAAACAATGGCAGACAGTGGTGAATGTGCTCAATGCCCTGATGTGCAACAATAACGCGGAGGTTAAAAGGATAATAGAATCAAGTCCCGCCGGTATCGCGGATGAGTTAAAGATGCTGGCGTGGTTATACAGGAATGCCGACAGATTTCCTGCAGTTGATTTTTGGGCAAGTGTTATGGAGCCGCAGGTGGCTTGCGTTCTACGTAATCTGGAGCTTTCTCTTCCGCAGGGATTAGGTTGCGGCCATGGTTTATTTTGTGTTGTGGAGGTGGAGAACTAAAAAGCGACCGAGCCGGATGACAACCATACCTTCACCCTAACTTACACACAATTACTTACACTAAGAATCTCGCCCGGGCACTTGCGAAATTGCCCCATTTTCAGTATAATACTGCCGATATAAAAATTACGCCAACGTAGCTCAATGGTAGAGCTCCGGTTTTGTAAACCGGGGGTTATCGGTTCGAATCCGATCGTTGGCTTTGGTCCCACCGAAAAACTGTCCAATGTTGTCTTGACCTGTAGTATGTTGCCTATCACCTTGCGCCAAGCAGGACGCCAAGACATTAACCCTCTTATCGTCGGTCCCTGTTGCAACCGCCCGTTGTGATTGACTGCTCGGCGCCGACAAATCCGGTAAGCTCTCAACGGCTTTGGATTCCTGCCCTGTTAGTGTGTGGGTATATCTCATCATCGTCAGGTTGATATCGCTATGCCGCATAATGGTCTGTGCAACCTTCGGATGAACCCCTGCAGAAGCCAACAGCGTCCCTGTGGTGTGTCGCAGCGAATGAAAGTCCGCGAAACGCCCGGCCTCGTCAACGTAGGCGATACCCACGGCCTCTAAATCGGCCCTTATCATCATCGCAGTTTTCCCCGGCAAGTTGAAAACGCCGACGGTCGGCATCTTACCTGCTACGAATTGCTTTAACTCCGCAACCGTATCCGCTCTCAGCGGCAATACAGCTTCTTTTCCGTTCTTTGTGTGCTGTGCCTCGACCGTGATAATGCAATTATCAAAGTCAAACGAAGCTCTTGTTAAACTTCGCAGCTCATTTCGACGCAGGCCTGTCTCGACGGCCAAGCGATAAACAACCGCCCTTTCCGGTCCCGTCATACCAAACCGCTCCGGCTGCCTCGCTGTGGTTTCCAGTAGCCGGCGTATTTCGTCCACTGAAAGGGCCCGGCGCCCGTGCCGGATATCGCCGGCTTCTACCGATACGCAGTCAAGATGTGCCAGGGGGGATTCGCTTGCCCTTCGCTGTTTGACCATCCATAGGCAGAAATGCTTTATCGACCGCAAATAGTGATTTGCTGTCCGTTTGCTTAAACCCTCTCGATTTCGTAAGTCATTGAGATATCGGCTTACCGCGTTAGCTGATATGTCAGCCCATACGGTAAACCTGCAATCCTCGAGGATTCGGTTAACTCTGCCTGCCGAAAGTTCGATCTGCTCAATTGTGTCCCCGGCGTCGGATAGAAACTGCTTAAAGTCCTCAAGCTGCTCAGACAGAAGCTTTCCGCCAAACGCACGCTCAGGGTCGAGTAAGCCGATTTGCACCAGGCGGTCGCGGAGTGTTTGCGGCGTGCCTTCAAGCCATCGCGTCAATTCCGTTGTAGGCGGACCGCCGGCAACCTTGCAAGATACAAGACGCTCGACCTGCCGGCCAAGCACTTCCGATTGTTGCTTGTCAACGAAAGCCGGGAATCGTCTCACCTTCCCCTGATGGTCTCGCAGTTCGATATACCATTTGCGGGCCTCTTTTGCCCGCCCTTTCCTGTCTGTGTATGTAGCCCTGAAAACCCTCATTTCGCACCTGCCTTTCGTTTTCTCGCCCTGGGCCCAAGCTCAAGCCCCAAAAACGACGCCACTTTTGCCGCGGACGTCAGTGTCAATGTCCTCTTACGGTTCACAAATAACGACAACGCCGCTTCACTGATTTTACATTCCCTTGCGATTCGGTAGCGGCTAACAGACGATTCGATGATTGCCTTTCGTAACTGTGCTTCGATGTTTGATTTCCTTTTTCCCATACCCATATCATATACTCCTTATCGCCCTTTGCAACTGAAAAGTGTTAATATTTATAAAAATTTTTCGCCTTGGCTCATCATACTGCCTGCCTTGCCAGTATCGCCCGTTTGAACGGCGACGAATCCGGCATTTTCTCAAATATCTCCCGGCGTTCTGCCTGCGTCGCTACCTTGGTTTGAACCGCCGAAGCCCGCCCCTCAAAGGCGGGCAAGGGCGAGGCGGTGCTTACTTTTTCTTCTCTTTCTTTAGTTATGGGTAGCGTTTTGCTACCAGTTTTGTGGCTTTTTGATACCACTTCTGGTATCGTTTTGCTACCACTTAGAGGCATTTTAACACTATCCAGCAGTATCAAAATGACACCACTTGCGACAAGTCGCCGGTTATACTGATGGCCGCCTTTGTTTGTGATATAGTTTTTTTCCCTCAATTTGTTTATGCTTCGTATGATTGTGCATCGTTCGACGTTAAAGAACTTAGCCAAATCCTCATTTGACATTCGTAAACCCTCCCCACGAAACGCCGCTATCAACGCCAACAGGTTCGCAGACAGAATTGTCAACCCGTCCAGTTTGTAAAACTCCTCTTGTATGTGAACAAAACGTCGTTGCCTGTTGCTCACGAATTCACCCCCGCCGATATTTCGCAACCCGAAAACGTTTTATCCTCGTCAGGATTGATTTTCTCCCCCACGTCAGACCAATTAGACGTTCCAGCTTGCCCGGGCTTGAAGCCCACTTGTGTAGCGTGTAGGTTTGCCGTCGTAGCGTTCGTCTTGACCGCCGATATCGGGGGTCCGCTCCAACGACGCCGTAACAATTCCTCGATTTCTTGCCACGTGCCCGGGCGCTGTGCGTCCTGCAGGCAGGCAAATAAAATCTCACCGATTCGGATTTTTGTTGACGGTTCGGATCGCCTGTGATATGATTCCGGTTGTAAGGTGTTTCTTTTGGCCGGTGTTGACGCACCGGCCTTTTTCATTTCGGGCATAGAATACCCCCCTTAATCTGCTGCCATTTCTCGCGTGAAGGACCGCCGGCCAACGCCCACGCCCGCAGCTCGTCGGCGCTCCATAGCGTTCGTTTGCCGATTCTTACCGGCTGCGGTATTTGCCCGGCCGCGTGCATCGAGTAAAGGTGAGCACGCGAAACCGACAATGCAGCGGCCGCATCATCAGCCGAAAGCAAAATCTTACTGGTTGTATGCTCGGTCGTTTGCATTTACCAATCCGCTGTAACCCCGCCAGTCAAGTTTTACTTCAAGTATCGCCACAATCAAAAATCCCTTTTCTGAGTCCCCGTTGCAACACGGCTCGATTCCGGCTGATTATTGAACGAATGTTGTTGTTTATTTGTTGCCAATTCTGAACGGATGACATCTACGGTTTTTTCATCAAATACCCTCAAATGCCCAGCTCTGCCAATCGGCGTTATACACCTGGCACGTAAAAGATAAAGAACCTGATGCAAGGGACAATTAAGAATAGCCGCGATTCGGCCGGGGGTAAGGAACTGATTTTCACTCATAATAACTCCATAATTTTGCCTTGAACCGTTTATCGTTTACTGTTCAAAAACAGTTTCGTCTTTTGTGGGAGATTTTCAAGAGGTTAAAAGGGGGTTCTATAAAATGTCATTCTTAAAGTTTGATATTAAAACAAAATCGCGGGAAATCGGGCTTGAGGCGACAGGTTAAAAATAGTGAATTATTGGTTTACACCGATACATCGAATCCTCTCCCTTTACTTTCTCGCCAACCTTCCAGATTATTTCGCCGTATGGTTTCAAATCCGGCAAATGGAGCTTATGCAAGATTCTCTGATAATGGCGCCACGCAAAATATAAATCTGATTCTCTATATAAGACATGGCCTCTTTTTTTGTTTTGCTTTCTAACTGGATAAGGCAATGCGATATTCAGTGAGTCCTTGCGCCTGAGTGTATGATATATTTTATTCGCTTCCGCAGTCACGTTACTATGTTCAAACAGACACCATTTCCTTATAAACTCTCTTAAGGTTATATGGCTTGTCAATCTCACCGTCGCGTTGAATGGTGGTTCCTGATAATACTCTTCTACAAGCGCCAAATTATTAAAGTTTATCCAAGAACCTTCGTCTTCTATGGGAATTTCTTCAAGTGCGCTTTCCTTAAAAATCGCTTTATGTAAACGTATTATTCTGTTATGGAGAATATTTCGTTTGATTTCCCAATGACGACATTTCCGGCTTCGACCGTGTGGTTTGTTTGAGACCATCCAGAAAAACTCATTGATAAGACATGCACAACGATATTCGATTTGGTCTGAATCCATCATATAAAAAAAAGCAGCCAAGATTATGAATGCCGTCTTAACAAGAGCATCCGTTGGGCAATTGTTTGCGGCTCGATGTTCAAAATCTCAAGCCATTTTTCGACGTCGGCTATGCGATACCGTATAAGCCGTTCTCCAATTTTGACGGACCGCGGGCCTTTGTTAAGTTGTCTCCATTTATAAATTGTATCGACGGGGATATCGAGTATTTCCGCGAGATGTTTTGGGCTAATCAATTGAGGCAACGTTTCCGGGTTTTGTGGCTCAATGTTTTTCATAATTTACCTCATAAAAAAAGCGGCCGGGGTTATGAACGGACATTGAGACCGCGGCCGTCCTTACGGATAAGCCCGCCCCGGCCATAATAACGGAATTGTTCAAAAGATTTGATTCAATGTTTTTCATAAAGGCAATTTTCGCTTAAACAATCAGAAAAGCAAAGGTTTTTTGAAAAAATTATGGCCTGCAGGACCGGACGTCGAACATCCGCCGCAAATTTCTCTTCTCGATCACCGCCGGCAGCCAGCTATTTTAACGCCCCGGGCTCTGGGCCGCGGTTCCTGATTGCTCTCGATCGCCGATGCTTCTGACAATCTCTATTTTTGATTCTTTATTATTTCATCATACCAACGATTAATCATCTCATCCGTTGCTCCCAAATACATCGCGGCTGACATGAATATCGCTTCGGCTTGGCTTTTATTATACCATTTGGACCGATAAGCAAATCGCTCGGTCAATGGCACTCGTAAATCGGATCGCATTTTTTTAGACATAACTTCTCCTTTCATACGACTCTTTATGTTATTCGTAATTTCCTATAACTCATCCAACATCAAATCATTCTTTTTGAGCCGACCGGACATCGAATTCCCATAGCAAACTTGGCCCTCTGCGCGCCCTTCGCTGACTGCAATACCCTCAACCCCTGGGAAGGACCCAACGAAAAAGATTGTGTGCAGCGATGTTTCATAAGTCCTTATTCTACCGTGCTTATGCCCATAGATGCAAATCCCTGTTATTGATTCAATAACACAGATTGAGGGAGGCAAAGCGACATTCCTGTCTGTCGCCACCCTCATTATCAAATCAGAAACAGCCCTCGAATGATGAGACACGCTGTTTTGTGTCGCCACCTTTTTTTTGCCCTGTTCTGGTAAACCTCTTAAGCTCTTGCAACTATTCATCATTAAACGACTTACAAACCATCCCATTTATTAACGGTAATCATACGGCGATAGTATTACTGTTAAGGCACATCGGACTGAGAATACAGGGCTTCCGTTTGCCGCCTTCCGGCTTCGTCAAGTGGCTGAGAATATCTCGATGTTATCTCAGGCCGGCTGTGCCCCATTTGTCGCTGAACGAATAGCACATCCTTTTCGGTATTATATAAAAAAGTAGCGAATGTGTGCCTTAGTTTATGAGGATAAAGATTATCAATCCCTGCCCGTTTTCCGATATGTCTTATCCGCATATATAGTTCGTGATAACTGAGCCGGGCCGTTCGTTCTTTTAGTGTTACCACTTTACCTTTGCGGCCGACTCGCCACCGTAACAGCCGTTGCCCCGCCTCAGTGACAAACATCGGACTTCCTGGCTTAGCCCCTTTCCGGCACAATCGAACATACTCAGCAATTTTATCCTTCATTGACTGCTTAACATTCACCGTCCGCAAAACGTCGCCCTTGCCGTGGCGGACCCGGACAACATCCTTGCCGTGATATGTAGGCATATCTTCGAGCTTCAAACAGCAAACTTCCTCAGCCCGCAATCCCGTTTCAAGCATCAACTCAATCAGCATCCAGTTTACCAGGCCTCGCCGGCTGCCGTTTTGTCTCGCTCGCTCTGCCTCGATGCAAACCGACTGCCTAAGCGTATTCACCTGCTCGATTGTCAAATACTTATCAGGCGGTAAATAATCGGTTCCGGTTCCTCTTATGCGTCTCATGTCACCAGTTTAATCCTATACAATAATCAGCTTTCTGTTTGACGAAAGAAGAGCGGCCCGATTCACCCGCTTACTCAACGGGCAGGGTTGCGAATACCCGCCGCCCTTCTGTTCGCAGAAAATTTCCGATTATTTTTTTGCCAATAAACACAACAACGTTCCTTCAAAACCATCCGGGTCGGCATTTTTTGGGTTTGTTTCATGTAGCAGCTCGGCACGATATCCGTCAAGAATCTCAGCCGCCAGGTCATCGTTACCGCGGTCCGCGTCAGACATTTCTTCAAGCAAAACCGCTGTTAGCTTTGCGTCATTGCTCTGGCGTGCAAACCAGTCCTTTGCAAGCCGTCTGATATCGTTTTCATTAACCGAGGTCTGTTCTGTGATTTTTTTTGTTATCTTTGCCATAAGTCACCCCTGTAAACAAAAGCGGCCGGGGTTACGCAGGCGCACAAATCGCCTTGCCGTCGTTACCGATGGGCACGCCCCGGCCATAAGTTTTAAATTGTTTAACAGGTTCGGTTTTGTGCTTTGCATATTCGCATTTTATCAGCTTGTTTTATTTACCAGCTATTTCATTGAGAATCAGTCGTTTTGAATCCGCCGGCAGGTCCAGCCAGCACTTGACAACGGACGCCAAGTCAGGGTATTTTGGGGTTAAAAGCGCCAAGCAGGACGCCAAGACGGTTTCGCCGGTTTCTGTAACTGCTTGATTTTGCAAATGGTTAGCGTTTTCTATTTCCGGTTTTGTAACCGGAGGTTATCGGTTCGAATCCGATCGTTGGCTTTGGCTTCCCGGGGAACTTTGTTTTTCTGCAATAATTTTAAGGTGAGATACGTATTAAATAGTAATACAAGACACTTTTTGAGAAAG